>OODP01000185.1_pt1 | contig 64105 bp, 47 predicted proteins | sample 1671011 | NCBI WGS metagenome assembly OODP01 (sample SAMN06348113, study PRJEB24527) | human gut metagenome | biome: human gut; feature: ankylosing spondylitis patient; material: feces | host: Homo sapiens | place: China | collected 2015-10
ACTCAACTGTCTACCTCCACGCAAAAAATGAATGAATTAGTGGCGAACGCCGCTAAAGCCGGTGCCGAGATGGAAATGGGATTTAAGAAAAAGATATTTGATGCCTCACAATCTGTAAACGGATTTATGGAGAAGATTATAGCCCAGAAGAATGCGGTTGGTTCTCTTCAATCGACTATCCGTAAAAATAAAGAATTATATAAAACGATCGTATCAAGAGGAAGTGAAGACAAAGAATTACTTAATCATATTAGAGAGCAAGAAAGGACGCTTGGCAAAGAGCGGGATTCTTTATTTAGGCTGACCCAACAACAAGCAGAAGCACGCCTTTCCGTAAAGAAGCTACGCGATGAATATGCCTTATATAAAGATGATGCTAAGGATGTTGCTGAAACAAATAAAGGTATTGCTATTTCATGGAAGAAAGCGTTAGCCATTATCGGTGGAGCAGGTGTGCTAAAGGCATTAGGTTCTGAAATTATTCGGGTGCGTGGGGAATTTCAGGCAGCTGATACTGCTATTCAGACTCTATTGGGTAGTAAGGAGAAAGCAGATGTTTTAATGAAGCAGGTACGTGAGTACGCTAAAATCTCTCCATTAGAGTTTTCTGATGTAACGAAAGCTACACAAATGATGCTTGGTTTTAATATTGAGGCAGAGAAAGTACCACGTTATTTGCAGGCTATTGGCGATGTTTCTATGGGAGATACCCAAAGGTTCAGTTCTCTAACATTAGCTTTTTCCCAAATGTCCGCTGCCGGTAAATTGATGGGGCAAGACCTCAATCAGATGATTAATGCAGGGTTCAACCCTCTCCAGCAAATTTCCGAAAAGACAGGTAAGTCTATCGCCACTCTGAAAGAAGAAATGTCTAAAGGCGCTATCTCCGCAGAAATGGTTCAACAAGCGTTTATAGACGCTACTTCCGCAGGAGGAAAGTTCTATAATATGTCTGAGAACGCTTCAAAAACAATCAATGGGCAGTTATCCATGATGCAGGATGCGATGGATGCAGCCTTTAACGAGCTGGGGCAGAAGTCGGAAGGTGTCATAATGAAGGGGATTCAGATGACCACTTCACTGATTGAAAACTATGAAACGGTGGGGAAGGTATTGGTTGGGTTAGTTACTACTTATGGAGCGTACAGAACTGCTGTGATGCTTGTTACTGTTGCTGAAAATGGATACTCTGCTGCCACAATGATTATGCGTGGGAGAATATTACTGGCACAGAAGGCACAGGCGTTGTTGAATACTACTATGTTGAAGAATCCTTATGTGTTATTAGCTACGGTAGCGATTGGTGCTGCATCTGCAGTATGGGCGTTTAGTAAGAGGACAACCGAAGCACAGGAAGCACAAGAAAGATATAACGCTTCCAAAGAAGATGCCATACGAAAAGAAGAAGCTCACAGGCAAGAAATCCAACGTCTTATTTCTGTCGCAAGCGATGAAGCGCAAGCTACCGCAAACCGAAATGCTGCAATAGAATCACTAAAAAAAGCATATCCGGGAATCATTGAAAAATATATTGATGAGGAAGGACATTTGACAAATCTGATCCAGTTGCAGAAAGACCTTAACGAGGAACAATCTAAACGGAAAATAGAGAGCAATCAGGAAAAACTTGTTTCCATAAATGCCAAAGTTAGGAATCAGGAAGAATATGTGTCAAGGATGTCGGGTAGTGAGGAAGCAATAAAAGAGGCTAACGATGTGCTGATAGAACTACAAAGGCAACAAAAAGAAGCTCAATCGGCAGTTAATTCTGATTATATAAATGCTCGTATAGAAGAAGCTAAGAAGCTTTCTGATAGCGAACTGAAAAAGTCAATATCTCAATGGAAATCCTCTCTTTCTAAAGTTACGGGAGATATGATTGGAGATTTTTCACGTGATGAAGTTTCTTCATTTGTAAAATCTCTTGAAACATTACAGTCTGCAAGAGAAAAGCAGGCTAAAAACAAAAAATATTGGGAAATAAGGAAAAAAGAAGCCGAATCAGCTCGTGATGCTTTGGATGTATCTAAGAAAAACTCGGAAGAATGGAATAAGTATACCAAGCAGATACAGGAGGCACAAAAACAGATAGATAAATATTCGTCTCCTGCCAAGCAAGAATCTGCTGCTGAAAAACTTCGCAAACAGCAAGAAGGTATTCGTTCCCAGAATGATAAGATCTCTGAAATAGAACGCAAACAGGCAATCCAGCGTAAAAGGCGGGCTGAAGATATGGAAATGGAAATTTCACAGTCTGAGATCGATGCCATGACTGAAGGAGCTGAGAAGAAGCGTATGCAGAGGGAATTGGATAACCGGAAAGAGATCCAATCACTGGAAAGACAAAAAGAAGATATGATCCAGGCTGTAATTCAAGCTGAGAAAGAGATTTTTGATGCTCAGGAAGAGTTGAAGGCCAAAGAGAATAACAAATATCAGAAAAAGACTTTTGATTCTTCTAAGGTGGATACAGGAAAGATTAGCTCTATCTGGGATACCATTATAGAAAATACGTCCAAAAAGCAACTTGATGATAAGATACGCGATCAAGAGGCGTCTTGGAACGAATATCTTATCAAGTTTGGCAACTATCAACAGAAAAGGCTGGCCATTATTGAGAAATATGATAAGGCCATAAAGGAGGCCGAAACGGCGGGTGATGCAGCTATCTTGATGAAAGAGAAAGCTAATGCGCTTGATGATTTTGACAACTCCGTGAAGAATAGTACGACTTTAATGGGACAGCTTTTTGTTGATGCTTCCCAAAAGAGTGTGAACGAGATTCAGGGCATCATTGAAAAAGCCGAATTATTGATGCAATACCTCGCTGCCATTAAGGATGAACAGGGAAATGCTCAAATCGGTGGAAAGACAGTTTCAAAGAAGGATATTTTAGGTCTTGGGATAAGTGACAATACCCTTCAAAATTTAGAACTTTCAACTGAGCAAGTTGAGGCACTTAGGAATGCTATTGATCGTTTAAAAGGGGAATTGGGAGGGAAAAGCCCTTTTAAACTTTTCAAAACGCAAGTAAAGCAAGCGACTGATAAGATAGCACAAGGGGGTAAAAAGAATATTGTTCAGGGTATTTCAGAAATCGGGAGTGCTGTGACTCAATTTACTCCTGCTATATCTCAGTTTGGTCAGGATCTTGGTGCAATATTTGGCAACGACGATCTTGGTAATAAAATAGCCGGTATTTCTGATGCCTTAGGTGGAGTTGGTCAAACAGCCATGGGAGTTGGTCAGATAATGTCCGGTGATATTGTAGGTGGTGCCATGAGCGCAGTTTCCGGTATTTCATCTGTTGTAAAGGCTTTAGATGGTTTATTTGGTGCTGATTATTCCCGATACAATGAAATGAAGTCCCAATATGAAGCACTCGATTCCGTGTGGGACACTTTAATAGACAAGAAGAAAGAGTATATTAAAATGTCCTATGGGGATGAAGCCTATAAAGTAGGGAAAGAAGCAGAAACCCTGATCAAGCAGCAGACCCAGAGATATTATGAACTTCTGAATGAATTAAGGCAAAGCGGCTCAAGTATTGGATCAAGTTCTTTAGGCAAACGAATAGAAAAAAGACTTAGTAAAAAGGATTGGGATAGGATATCCGGTGCTGTCGGTGAATCTGTCACGAATGCAGAGTCATTGCTTAATCTTTCTGCAGAACAACTAAAAGAAGTGCTTGCCGATCCTAAACTGGTATCTGTCCTTAATACTGTAAACGGTGACTTTGTAAAATACATACAGGATATTGTCAATGGCTCTGAGAAATTAGAGGATATACAGAACCAAGTAAAAGAACAGCTTACCCAAGTTTCATTTGATAGCGTATTTGATAACTTTGTCGATACCTTGATGGATATGGATAGTTCGGCAAAAGACTTTGCTAATAATTTTGAGAGGTATATGCAGAAGGCTATGCTTACCACTATGCTTGGTAATAAGTATAAAGCCGAACTACAAAAATGGTATGATGCTTTTGCTGCTGCTAACGATAATAAAACAGGTATTTCTGAGGAAGATTATAAAAAGTTGCAGGAGCAATGGAACGACATTGTTACCGACGCGGTTAAAGAGCGGGATAAATTGAAAGAGTTGCTTGGCTGGACATCCGAATCTTCCTCTCAGGATTCTACAAAAAGAGGATTTGAGGCCATGTCTCAAGATACTGGAGAAGAACTAAACGGACGTTTTACTGCTTTACAGATAACTGGGGAAGAGATCAAGAATCAAGCAATAGAGCAAACGGGTTTGCTTTCATCGATCAACGAAAAGATGTCATTGCTTGACTTGACAAATGAAGATATTCCAAGATTAATGGCTAATGTACCTGATATTGCAGGACAAACGAGAGAAAGTATCGCAAGTGGCTATCAGTCGCAGATAACGATTAATTTTCCAACTGACAAGATAGAGTCTTTGGCTTCTGATGTATCAAGTCTGAAAGGGATAGTTGATGAACTACGTACAAATCAGATTGAAAAATTTAATGATGTTGTAGAAGGTGTATCTAAAATGGCTAAAAATACCCCTGTAATGAATAAAAAAATAGACAGTATAAATGATAACATTAAAAAAGCATTATAACTATGAGTGGAGAATTATTAATAAATGGAAAAGATGCCTTTGATATCTGGGGGGTGAACATGGGAGATAACTTTTTAAATGTACTTTTAATGCCACCGCCGGTAAAGGATTATATTGAGAATAAAAGTCGTCTGGAAAATGGTAAAAACATCAATTTAAGTAATAAAAAAGCAGATGAAAGGGATATGACCCTTACATTTACGATTCAAGGGTATACGCAAAGTGATTATATAGCTAATTACAAGGAGTTTATGGGAGAAATGTCTTCAGGCTTGGTTAGTATCCAAGTACCGATACTCGGCAGCGATATTTATCATGTGTATTACAAAAATGCAGTATCATACGCTATGAGTTTAGATCGGACTTTCTCAAAAATTGCAATGAAAGTATGCGAGCCTAATCCAGCAAATAGAACCTAATTTGTGACCTTATTTCTGATGTCACAACAGGAGGCCCGAATTTTTAGGGCTTCTTTTTTTTATCTCCGACCTTTGATGTGTTATGGAAAGAGTAGACATCAAAGACATATCTGGCAGTATTCGCTTTTCTACTATTGTAAATGAAGGCTCGAAACGAAAATTCCTTTTAATGAAGGAAGACTATGTTACTGTGAAGTTCAATTTGGATGAACCGATTTTTTTCAAGCTTGGTGATTACATAGATGATGGATATTTGGGAGTGTTCGAGATATGTGACATACAGAAACCCGCTTACAATGCAATAACGGCAAGTTATGATTACGAACTTCGTTTGGACGCTTATTACTGGAAATGGAAAAATAAAATTTTCAAATACACCCCAGAGACAGCCGGACAGGAAGCGTCCTGGAACCTGACCGCTCCACTGGATGTTCAAGTTGGTATAGTCCTGAGAAATTTAAAAGCTCTTGGTTACACATACAAAGGACAGGATTTTGTTTTTTCCATTGACAGCACAGTTGAAAATAAAGCTCAGTTGATGTCTTACGACAACATCAACATTCTTGACGCTTGCTTTGAAATGGCAAAAAAATGGGATTGTGAGTGTTGGGTAACAGAGAATATCATTCACTTCGGGCGTTGTGAGTTCGGTGATCCTGTTAATTGGGAGATCGGTGTAAATGTAGAGGAAATGACACGCACCGACTCGCAATCCGCTTATGCAACCCGTATCTATGCTTTTGGCTCTACAAGGAACATACCTTCCAATTATCGTCCGGTGGATGAATCAGTAGTTGTGAATGGTGTCGTTCAAAGACGATTGATGCTGCCTGCTGGAACTCCTTATATTGATGCCTATCCTAATATGGTTACAGAGGAAGCCATTGAGCAGGTTATTGTTTTTGATGATATCTATCCACGACGTACCGGTACAATGTCGGATATTGCCATTCATAAGTATACTGACAAGATAGAAAATGCAGATGGGACAATAACTGAGGAGAAATGGGATGCTTACCGCTTTAAAGATACTGGCATTACATTCTCCAAAGCCTATGTGCTTGCTGGCGAGGAATTAAAGATAACCTTCCACTCTGGGAAGCTTAATGGTATGATGTTCGGGGTTATATTTAATCCTGATGGAGAACCTGAGAAGTTATCAGATGGTAGTTGGAATCCGGCTGCACAAGTTTGGGAGATAGTACGTAACGAGGATTATGGGCGTAAACTACCTGGTGATGTACTTATCCCCGCAAACGGGGATACTTATGTCTTGACTGGCTGGGACTCAACAAAGATAACACAACTTGGACTCGTATCTGCTGCCGAAGTCGAACTGAAAACCGAAACGGAAAAGTACGTTGCCAAATCAAAGATGGACCCTTCCACCTATAACTGCAAAATGATGTCTGGTGACGCATACGGCGAAGACGGTGTTCATAATCTTTATAGTGCCGGTCAGAAGGTCAAGCTTATTAACAAGGCCTATTTCGAAGATGGCCGGCAATCGCGTGTCATAGGATTTGAACATAATCTTGACTATCCGTTTGATTCGCCTATATTTACGGTGGGGGAAACGACGGCTTATTCACGTATCGGAGAATTGGAAGAAAAGTTGGATAGTCTTACATTGAAAGGGCAGACTTACAATGGTGGTGGAAGTGGGGTATATATCATTGGGACTAATGATAGTACACCCCCGTCAAATAGAAATGTCTTTTCGGCTTCAAAGTCACTTGCTACCCATTTACGTAAGGATATGCCCGATACTGCTAAAGAAACTGTAACTTTCTCAAAAGGCTTGATAGTGGGTGATACTGCTGCATCTATTGACGAAAATGGTAATGTGGAAGTGGGAAGTGTCACAGCACGCACTAAAGTTAAAGCCGCTACATTGGAAGTAACCGGTTCGGCCAATGTTGGCACACTCCATTCGGAAGGGAATATTTCAACAGGCGCGGATATTTGGGCTAAAGGTGACACGCATACTTTAAATTTACTCGTTCAGGCACTTGCAAAAACATACGATCTGAATGTTGAGCACGTCGCAACCCTGTTTCAAACCATAGTCAAGGACTATATCAGTTCAGAAAGATTCATCCCCGGACTGATGGGTGAAGGGATGAAGCTATACAAGGCTATCAATGGGGATTGGAACCTTGAAATAGATAATGCCGTAGTCCGTAAGGCCATGACCATTTTTGAACTTATCATTTCGAAAGTTCGTGCGGTTAACGGCGGTCTGGTGATTTCATCTGCTAACGGGCGTGTTAAGTCCGTTTCGGAAACGTCCGGCGATCCGGCTTACTATGTTTTAGGTATAGAGGGCGACATGATGTTTGTCGCTGATGACTTGGTACGTTGTCAGATCTACACATCCGGACACGTTAAATACTACTGGGTTCCGGTTGCCTCGGTTAATGATGATTCGATTCTTATACTTAAATCTGTATTTCCCAATGGTACAGTTCCTGCCGTTGGTGATGATCTGGTTCAGATGGGTAACCTCACGAATCCGAACAGACAGGGTATTTTGTATCTCACAGCCTCGGAAGATGGTAAACCGCGCATTTCTGTACTGGACGGGGTAAACTCTACGTCTTTGGCCGGAAAGAACAAAGTGATTTTGGGTTGTCTCGATGGCATGACGGATACAGACTTTCCGGCTGACTTCCAACCCTCCGGATACGGCCTGTATGCGATGAACTGTTTCCTGAAGGGTATTTTCATTCTGAGAAATGGAAAGAGCATTGAACAGGAGTTTAGTAATATTGCTACCGAGTTAGCGGCTATACCGGGAAAGATCGAGCTTGCCATACGCAGTATGAAAGTAGCGGACGTTAATCTGCTTTACGACTCTAACCACAAACTAAATGCCAACCCCTATCAAATGGGAGCGTATAAGTATGACGTTCATTTAGAAGCAGGCAAAACCTATACCCTTACAGTGTGCTATAAATGTGCGGACTCTGATGTTATCAGGGCGTATAACAATCCTTCGTACGGCTGGATAGGCACTTTGCCGAAAAATGCAGAAGAAACGGTACTTTCGCAGCCTATAACGCCTATTAATCCGGATGGGGCATATTTCTACTTCTATAAGTTTCCCCAACAGGAATCAACGGAGACATACATTAAATGGGCTGTAATCACCGAGGGTAGTGTGGGTGTAGCTAATTGGATACCGTCTGCAACTGAAAGAAAATTGAATATCGGAGGCGAAAACCTGATGTTACAATCCCAACAGGCATTGGATGGATCAGGCGCACAATATGCGTTTCAGTTATCGAAAGCGTGGACGGATTTAAAAGGCAAAACCTTAACAATCTCGTTCGACTATGCGTATAGCAATCTAAAGATGGGATCATCACAAAGGTTCGGGCTTGAAAAAGCTATTTATAAATCGGGCACATCCCAATATTACTATATCGGCGCATTTAAGTATGTAGATTCTACCAGCCCCACGGCTGACAAAGGTAGGTACGTTCACACTATCAAAGTCCCCGAAGATATAGAGGACTCTTTGGATACTGATATTATTGCATATATACAGTTAGGCGCTGGATCAGTTTGCCGGATCAATAACTTTCAAATAGAAATAGGAGACACGGCGACCGGATGGAAGCCTGCCCCTAAAGATTCTTTCACTGAGTCAAAAAAGTACACCGACACACAAATACTTGCCGTTGACGGGAAAATTGAACTATCCGTTAAAACTAAGGTAAAAAATTTGGGTATTGGAGCAAACAACCTGTATAGTTACACAAGTTCACTGCTTAATGCTTTATATCCATCTCCTACTATTGAAAGGCAAATGTCTCTGCATGGCTTCTATTTGGTTGGTTCACAAGGTAATGGAGGAGCTATGCGGATACCTAATATTATCCCGCCTATCCCCGGTAAGTATACCGTTTCCGGATGGATTAAAGGTAGTCAAAATACCCCAGTTGGTTTTACTATTGATGTGTGTGATTCTGAAAGTTATACTGTTAGGTCAACAGCCGATAACCAATGGAGTTATTTTAAACATACTTTTGATGTCACAAGAAACACAGAAGCCCAAAGCGCTACATATCACTTTGTGGATTTAGAATCAATTTCATGGGCTTATATATGGGTGAAAGACTTCAAAGTAGAAGCGGGTGAAATTGCAACCGCATGGAGTCCCAATTTTCAGGATGCAGTTTATAAAGGTGCTGAATATACCAATAGTCAAATTAGTGTAGTCGAAGGTAAGATAACATCCACCGTTGAAAAGATAAATACCGTTGATGGACGTGTTACCGGACTTGCTTCACGCGTCGAACAGACCGAAAAAAGTATCACGTCTGTTGTTGGTGATATTGGTGTTATTAATAGTACCACCAATAGGCATATATCAAAGCGAATAGATTTAAGAGGATGGGACAATAATAAGTTTTTCCCGTTGGTTATAAGTATTCCGGTTTACCACAAAACAAGGGTTGAAATAAGTAGACCTCTTGATGCGGGATACGGAAAACCTTCATACGGTACTCACGATGGCGGTTTTTCTATGAACTTAACGTTTGAGATGTCCGGTTCGGGTTGGGGTTCGTTGCCAGCAGTAACCAATATCTTTGACTATACTAAAGCATGGACTTCTGCGGGTGCAAAGATAGTTGTTGATTTGGGACAAATAACTGAAACGTCTACGTGTAGAATGGGTATTAGGGGCGGTTCTATGTATGACGTAACCGTAGATGATACTATTGACCCAAACGTAATCAACGTTTATCAAACCGATTATCACGGTTCGTATAATACATCGTTCCCCGTTCGCACCGATGGAACTGAACCCGTCCGCACATACGGATACTATACCGAAATAAAGCAGACGCAGGAAAGCATAGCTTTAACTGCAAACAAAGTGGACGATCAAGGTAGGCGATTAAGTGCGGCTGAGTTAACTCTAAGTTCAGACCACGCAAAATTAAGCGTAGTAGAACAAGCGGCAAATTCCGCCAATTCCTTAGCAGGCACAGCCAATAACAAAGCCGAAGCCGCAGACGGTCGTGTCACCGTCACCCAAAACGGCTTAGTCGAAACCGGAATCAACATCACGTCCCGAAAAATCATTCTGAAAGCCGATAACCTGCTATTCCAAAATAACACAGGTCAACAGACAGCCGCCATCAACGCAAACGGCAAACTGTCTGCCAATGTGATTGAAGCTGCGGAAGTGGTGGCACAGGCATTTTCAGCACAGAGGATCACAACCGGAAACCTTACGGTAACTGATGGTGCAAAGATCGGTGCCTGGAATATATCGGGAGGCTCTCTTGTTTCGGCAAGCAATTCGCAGGCTAAGATCCTGTTAAACATGTCCGGTAATAAATTCCTTCGTATTAACGAAGAGGGGGACAGCCCTACAACTTCACGCACTGCATTGATGTCCATACGAAACGACAATTACAGTGGTCTAAGTATTGAATCATACGGAAGTTCCGGTTTTGCTCTAAGATGTTTAGCTAACGCAGGCACTGCAAATTCGATAGAATCGTATGGAAGTCATATTTTCGCCCAAAGGGGCGGTGAAAAGTGGAACGCTCCCGGAATGCTGTGTACCGGATATGTATATCAAGCGGGTACAGTCACTAATGAATGGGGCAACGGGTGCACCTTAACCAGTGCACAGAAAATAGCTACTGGAAAATACAGGATATACCACAGTTTGAAGCATCTGCAGTACGCTGTTTTAGTACAAGGCTTAGGGGGGTATGGCTGGGTATTCGGTCAGGTAGAGACACAAAACAACTCTTATTTTGAGGTTTTAATGCTTGACGCAAACAACGGGCCCCGTGATTGTCCATTCCGTGTGTTCGTTGTAGGTCGCAATGTTTGGTAAATGCCCATTGTGAGCGCAGATTACAATAATAAATTCAAAAGAAATAGAATATGAAAATCAATTTTAGAAGAATTAAAGTAAAAACAGCTATTGACGGAGAAATTAAAGAGTTCGACGTAGCTAAAACAGTAGGAAACGCTATTTACTGTAATACACCCGATTTGGGTGAATTGGAGTTTGCCCAACGGATATATAAAGAAGGTGAAGTTGAAGTTGACGAACAAGGTGCAAATATCATTCGAAATTACGTTGATCCGGCTCCGATACTCGCAGTGGTGAAAACCGCTATTTATAATGAATTAGACAAAGTAATTATTAACTCTCAAAATCAATAAATTATGTTTCAAGAAGAATCAAGAACAGTTCAAGTAAACGGTAAAGCCGTTTCAGGAGATTATCAGTACAATGTAAACTACAGTGTCAATAACGATAATCTCAGCCGCCTTCATTGTGAAATCATTAAAACGGTCACGGAAGAGATTGACACCCCTACAGGTAAGCAGCCCGTAACCTCCGGGCGGTATATCGGGTATTTGCTGTTAGAATCAGGCAGCAAACAAATGTCCCTTCCGGAGTCGGAGAATGTTGCAGCGCACTTTGAAGTATTCGATCAGATCACCAAAGAGGTAAAAGCCACTTTAGAGCCCAAACCGGCATCTAAATCCAAGTAACAAGAATCCGCCCTGTCTTCACAGATGGGGCGGAAAGATGCGGTATAAAGGAAATGAATAATAACCGTAGTTTATTCATACCGCATTTGATAATACTTATTTAAGATGTTCTCTCAATAACACGTAAATTCGTATAATTGTTGTACATTCTAATAAAAAAATTATATAGAGTAAAATAGTTCTTATCAACATAGGTTGCATCATAGCTATGATGGTTTGCTACTTTTAGGGAATTAGTTTCTTTAAAAAAATAATAAACGCCACTCTTTTCATGATACTGACCTCCAAACCACAAGCAGAATACAGCGGACCAGTAATACCCTTTCACTCCCCTATTGGTTATATTATTCCCACTTCGATTTCCAGATAAAGGTAAATATAGCACTTCATGATTTATATCGCTTGTGAGTTTAAGAACATTGATTGAATTGTTATCTTTATCTGTTAACGTTTCAAAACATCCTGAACAATTATTAAACAATTCATTCCAGTTATCCGTATTAGGAGTATAGTATTCTGATCCCAGTTGATAGGCTACAACATCATATCGGGTATCTCCTGTACAATTTTTGTAATAGTTTTTTTGTAGATAGTAACTGTTCATATTATATGGGCATGGATAATCTTTGGTTTGGGTAGATGTCTTTTCCATTGTTACGTCGCCCCATCCTATAAGTTTTCCATATTCATATTTTGTGTTGGCTCCGAGATTACGGTCTGCCCAAAGGATGCCGGATGGCAAGCCTAAATCAATGAATTTTATTTCAGTCTCATCTTCCTTTGCTTCCATCTTCACCGGCACACCTTTTTTGTATGCTTGACGGACGAACTCTCCGGCAGTCCATGTACGCATGCTAAGAGTACTTTCATATTCGGTTCCGTTGATATTGACGCTAAATGTAGGTGTGACGTCTTCAGAAGGAATCATCGTGATATAGAAATCACCGTTGGTTCCGGAAACAATGATATTATTGTTAGTGGGATTTTTCAATGCCCCATTGGTAAGATCAATGTCGACCGAGTTTTTGAGATTTGTACCAGAGATTTCCACCTTCTCGCCTGTCAAGGAAACACCATCGGGGAAAATCAACTCAAAATGGGCCAAAGCCAACAATTTTTTGAATTGCAACGCTTCCTCGGCATAAGATGTTCCGTTGACAACGGTATATCGGCCTTTGCCTGAAAAGACATCGTATCGATTAAGTTCCGTATAGTCTCCGTCCTGACTACTAAAATCCAAATTGTATGTCGATGATGAAATTTCATCGGTCTGTACACCTGCACCGAGATAGGTAAAAGTGAATTCATGCGTGCCGTTTTGTACATTGGAAGAAAGGTTGCCGGTAAAAGTGGCATGTTTAGTGCCTGCACCATCCGTAAGTTCCAATGAGCCTACATTGTTTCCACTGGCATCCGTGATAAGTAACTTGTCACCTTCTGCCCAGTTGCCTACCATATCTCCTTCAATCTCTTCAAGGCTTGTACGTGTGTTCCCGCCAAATTCGGGATAATTGACATCCAACGAAATAGAAGCCCCTTTGCCTTCTTGTTTGCCACTAACAAACTCATCATCGCTTTGGCATGAAATCAGGAGTGACAGAGGCATGGAAAGCGCAAGTATTGCGCTCCAAAATATATTCTTTCTCATGATTCGTATCAGTGATTTTGTTAATAATCAGTTCCGGGATAATCACCGCTGGTAGTTTTGGATTCCCAAACTGCATAAAGTGTTTTATTTTCTGAGGTATTCAATTCATTATTTGCCATGTATACGACACTTCCTTTAGCATTTTCAGCCCATCCTTTGAATACCCATCCTTCCAATTCGGGAGTTTTATCTGGAATAATGAAGGTTGCTTTAGCTCCTTCATCAACTGTCATGGTCATGGTTGTTGGCATGGTTCCACTTACGATGTTCTGTGCGTAATCATGGTTGCCATTGAATGTCAGTGTAATTGTCGTTTTATTTTTCTGCCAAACTGCATACAAATCAAATTTTTCTTCCTCCATGTTAACCGGAACAGACTGTCCTTCCCCATATTCAGCAGTTGTTGCATCAGCAGCCGTAGCCCAGCCAAGAAATTCGGCACCATCACGGCTCGGAGTATATTCCGGTGAGAGCGTGAAAGAATAAGTGGATTCGTTACTGTTGAGTTTTACCGTTCTCACTGCGCCCGTACCGTCATTGGTATGGAGATTAAGAGTAGTGCTGTATTCATATCCCGTTTCATCATCTCCATCCATGTTCGTACCACCATTTTCGGTATCACCGCCATCGGGGTTTACGGGAATGAAATCGTCTACGGTAACGTCATACTTGATGGTCGTCAGCACCGGTTTCGGATTTTCAGGATCGGGAGTCCAACCTCCGTTTCCGCCCTCATCGAACACGAAAGTATAGATATAACGGTAGCCTTGCACCCATGCCACGTTGACAGGTATGGCAGCCTCGCCTGTGTATACCGTTGTGGACACCTCTGCCCCCTCATCATCTTCTGTGATATTGGAAAGTGCAAGGTCCACAAGGAAGTATGCCCCATTCCAGTCTGTTCCGGCCTTTGTCGGATTCCAGGCTGCAACGGTCTGGGGAAGCAGGGTCAACACTTGCCCGAATCCGTTTTCGTGACTGTCCTCAGGACAAGTAAGGTTGGAGGCCGTACCCGGTGCCAATGTGACATTCCCGTTCAATGGAGCGACGCTATATTTTTTATTGTACTGCGCCCCGGATGGAATGACCCACGTGCCACCGTTAACTTCTTTTTCGGGATCTACATTGTTGTCCGAATGGTCTGCATAGTTATAATCCGTATCAGCAGCCGGGAACGTGAACGTCCCTTTTTCGGTGAGGTGCCCCACGCTCACGCCCTTGATCACCACGCTCATGTTTTTTGTGTTGTTCTTTGCCCTGAAACAAACCTGCGACAGGGCATGGCGGAAGTTGAGCTGCACCTTGTCGACGGTTTTGGTCTGGCCTTTCCGCACTGAATACATCAGGTCGACTTGTTCGGCCACGGCATCTTTCACCGTGAAGTCGTTGAATGTCGGTGCCCCGTTGTTAAAGCTGAACTCCTCGTCACCGTTGACTTCGGCATAGAAATCGAGTGTCTTGCCGTCCGGCCAGTAACGCGTACCGTCGGCATCAGTCCATACGCCGTCGCTGTTCACGATTTTGTCACCGTTGATGTAAAGCCCGTCGGCCGATTTCGCCCAGACTTTGAAATAGTCAGGGAGGGTGTTGTTACAATAGGAATCCGCTGCGCGTGTCTGCGTTCCTGCCGACACTCCGTAAGCGATGCCATCCTGCCGGACGCTCACTACCTCGTCCTGTGAGCATGCGGCCATCATCAATGCCGCCATTGCCCCGAATAAATACTTGGTTTTCATCGTTTAAAAATTTAATTGAACAAAAAATATATATACCGTAAAATGTCGAATTACATATGTATATCCTCGTTGACCTCCTGCCAGTCGTCCACCGAGGGGTCTATATTATCGCCACCGATGGGTTGCGGAAGGTCGAGGCCGTCGATAATGATATGCACATGCTTCCCGTCGGATGCGGAATGCACCTGATCCGTCACGTTGAAGCGTCCGCTTTCGGTCCCGTAACAGTATTTCGAACCGTCGTCCATCCACACGTAAAGTAGCATGCGGTGCGGTGCAGCGTTCTCCTCATGATGTCCGAACGTGAAGAACCTCCCCACGATGGTTGACTCGTCACCGGCATGGGCCTCGAACGGTATGGTCACGCATTCCCGCCCGAGCGATTCGTCACAGAACAGCAGCGAGGATGCCATGCCCGAAAGCGAGCCACACATCTGGGATACATGTTCCAGCCCTTTCACATGGCGGATTTCATACGTGTAGGTACATGTCAACTCGTGAGGATAGAGCGTCATGGCCTGCTCGTCATGCACCGGCCGCCTCCCTGTCCATTCCTCCTTCCCGCTTTCGGGGATGCAAACATAACTGGTGCCGTTTTCGGAAATCTCCACTTCCGTGGCCGTGCAACCCCATAGCATGTCGGGGCTGATGACGACACGCTCGTCTTCCGCATCTTCCGCACGGGGTACCGTGTTCCCCGCGGAACTGCCATAGACGCTTTCAAAAAGGTCACCTTCGCGGGTGAACGCTTCATGAGTGCCGAAACCCTCCGTCCCACGCAGGAGTACCACCTCCGTATCGTTGTTGTAGCAGAACACCCGGTACCTTCCTACCCGTATCTCTATCTCCCCTCCCGTCTTTCCGGCAAAGTCGAAACGGCGCACGGGCGCGTCCTCCCCCTCCTCCGGGTAGAAGAACACGCACATGCCATCCGGGGCGGCATCGGGAGCGTCGCGCCAGTCAAACCCCAGCCTGATTGTGGCCGTGTGCGGATGGTGGTAGCACAGTTCCTTGTGCTTGCAGGAAGAAAAGGCGAACACCGCCAGTACAAACATTATCATACATAGTCCTTTCCGTCTCATCTTCCTCCTCCTTTCTCCCCGTTGTAATTGCCACAGCCGATAAGCCAGACGAGCGACACTTCGGCCTTGGTCGGCCCGAGCCAGTGCCGCTGTCTGGTGGACTGCCACACGTAGCAGTCGTCCACGGGCTTGTACTCGTGGTAGGTTCCGCCCCAGTAGCCCACACCGATGGTGAAGTCGACGTTCAGCCTCCGGGCGACGGGAAGCGAGTAGCCGTATTCCACGCCCGCAGCGTAGTTCATCCTGCCCCAAAGTGTGCCACCGGGCCTGCCGCCCATGTAACCACGGCCTCCCGTCTCGAAGTCGTAGGTGAATATCTGCCCGTAAATGCCGAGGTGGTGGCCGGTGAGCGGTTTTTCCCTGGCAGCCCCGCCGAACCATTTGCGCACGGCGATGTCACCCCCGTAGACACGCCAGTACCAATGGCGACGGTCTCTCTTCCACCAGCCGTACATCCAGTTTGCGGCAAAAGACCAGGCCTTGCCAAGATAAAATTCGATCCCGACATTCGGTACCAACAGTGCGCCATAGAGCATGTTTGTCCGTACATCGATGTAGAAAGGCTTGCAGGGCGGACACTGTGCGATATAGATGGTGTCATGCACGAAAACCGTATCCACCCGGGGGAGCATGACTTCCGCTTTCGGTGCGGGTATGGGAGCTGCCGGGTTGCATACTTTCTCGTACCACAGGTAGAGTTGCGAGGCGCGGAGTTTGGGAAAAAGATTTTTATACATGTAATGATAAGGCACACCGCTGCGCAACCGCCGCATCCGACCCAAATGGTCACCTTTCATGTCGCTGTTCCCTTGCGTCTCCCCGACAATCTCACGCAACAGGGCCAGGGTTTCCTCCCTGTAAGGCACTTCCGGATCATTCTCCACCAGACGGGCCAGACCGTCCCAGTCACGTCCGAGAAAGTCGGTCATCTTCAATGAATCCGGCAACGTCCCGTAGCGTGAAAGGTAGTCGAACAACACCCCGGCACGCTTTTCGGACAACCACCTGTTGAGTTTGACACTCCCCTCGGGTGAGGCACCACCCACGACAAGGATCTTTTGCAACCGATAAACGGAGTCGGCGTAACTCGCACGCAGGCTGTCCGCCATCCTGTCCAGCACGGACTGGTTGCCGTTCAGGGAAGGGACAAGGTCTATCCTCCCCTGCCGGAAGTATATCTTCACGGAATCTCGTACCTCATGCACGGTCTGTGCCGACAGACAGCCGCCATAGAATGCCAATGCCGTGAGAAACAATTTCTTTATCATATCTGTATGTCCTTTCAGTCCGTCTCCTTGAAAGAGACGGACCGAAACGTACATCACTGTATATTAGAGTCCCCCAGGTGGCGTTGCGGTGTTTTTGCTAAATAAGTTATGCCTCAGGGAGAGCAAACCCAAAAAAGTTTGATCAATCCTTTTTAGTTTACAGTATTTTGCATACCTTTGCAGCGACAAATACGTCTCTTTCAAGGAGTTGAAGCGTCCCGTCAGGCAATCCGAAGCCCAGCCCGCACTGAATATTCCCTACAAATCCTTAAGGATTAGCTCGTTCGCCCTGTCTATCACGGAAGTGTCGAGCGAGGCGAGATAGATCTGCGTGGTCGTCTCCGAATCGTGCCCCATCCCCTCGCTGATGATTGACAGCGGGATGTTCATGCGCCTGGCTATGCTTGCCCATGAATGCCTGCTGACATACATCGTCAGCGGTACGGCAAGACCGGCCCTCTCCGCCACTTCCTTCAACTTGCGGTTGACAAGGTGCAGGGCATTCTCGTACTGCCTCCTTTCAGGGACGGCCGGATCAGTTATCACCGGCAACAGGTATTCCGTGGTCACATTGGGATGCCTCTTCACGATCTCTTGCATGCAGACCTCCCACTTCATATGCAGTCGCTGTCCGGTCTTCTTCCTGCGATAGGACAGGAGGCCATTCTTCAGGTCGGACTTCTTAAGGTAGGCCTCATATTCCCCCATCAGACCGGAGTCGATCTCATCGGACGGTACATCATGGCCTTTCCTAAATCGTATGAAGCTGTTCAATGCCGCTGTGTAGGTTTTCGATGTGCGTGTCTTGCCCAACTGTTCCAGACGGGCGATAACCTTTCCCATGAAACGGAAATCAGTAACCGTACCTATTATCTGCCCGAAGGCGTGGAACGTGCCGTCACGAGGGTGGAGGACAGACGCAGGGAAGCCCGTTACAAAGGACAGGCCATTTGAAAGAAGAACTAATGTATCACTAAATCCGAATGAACCATGTACAACGAACTGAAAACAAAAGAAGATGCGTGGAGGCAAGTCCGTCCACGAGAGTATCGACCGGCTGTCGGTCTTGGTTGACGCTATCCCCAAAGACGGTGTGGGCTTGCTGAAAGAGGACGAATATCTGTGCAACAAGGAAATGTCCCGGCTGTTGGAAGTGAGCTGCAGGACTTTGAGCGAATATTGTGGCAGGCTTCCTTATTGCATTCTTGGCAATAAGGTGCTGTATAAGAGAAGCGAGAGTGAGTAAGTATTGAGGTAGGGGTACAGAGGTATGGACAGGATGAATGGCTACGGCTGATCCTCCATCTTTTTAGAGGGAGTGAAATTTGCCGCTTGCTCATGCCCTTTAAAAAAACAATCCGCCTAAGAAAAAACAGGGATAACATACAACCGATTATCCACACTGCCCTCGTCTTTATTTTCTCCGTCTTTTCCGTCGGTTGTCCATTTCCGTTGCTCGCCTGCTCTTCAAGTACAGACTTGAAAGGGGAAAGGTTTTCGAATGAAATACGCTCGCAGCGAAGCGTAAGGAAGATTTCATCCGAAACGTCTTACCGCCACGACCTTTCAACTTTCAACAAACGGCTGTACTTACCTTTGCAGACGAGCTTTCGGAAATGTTTGACCGGCAGAATGGAAAAATTCACTCCGTAGGATGGAAAGAAATCCCAACGAAGTTTTGGCAGTTCCGCAAAATTTGCTACCTTGGCAGTAAGATGAGTTGTATATCAATGCAAATCACGCAAGTATGTAGAAATCAGAACGGTTGCCAACTTATTACCCCGTTTATTGAAAATCTGCACAAACTTCTTATTTTTAGCGAATTATGTAATCCTCCCAAATATTAGGGAATATTTTTTGTCAAGAGCATATTTATTTATTATTAACGCTTGCAGCTCTCCGATTGTGGGGTAAATGTCTGTTTTTGCTTCCTCACCGAGCATGTGCTTCTTCCTCACCGATGAGGGTAGGGTTCCTCACCGATGAAGACGTGCTTCCACACCGATGAAGGTGTATCTCCTCACCGGGAAGAAAAATGTTAATATCCTGTTATAGGGCTTTTGCCGGGGGTGAAAATAAAAAAAGAAGAAAGTGCCGACTTTCTTCTTCCGAGGTATTCTATCTGAATCTATTTTATGAATAACTTGACAAATATACGACATTGAAAAGCGAAAGTCAAGTAAAGTCGCATTTGTTTTAGCTGTTATTGATCGGTTAGTTTTTTCCGTAATACTTCCGGTATATCATTTTGTAGTCTTTTCCTTCCCGGAATCCGGATAACCATGCATTCAGGCTATCGAGCAGTACGGGGGATTGTTTGCTCACTCCCCATGAATAGAATTGGGTGAAGCTGATGGCGGTATTGATATCCAGTTGAGGCAATGAATCTACGGCTGACCGGGCAATACTTTCGTCGCATACTGCATAGTCAATGTCTCCATGCGCTACCAAGGCGATCAGTTGTTCCGATCCGTATTTTTCTATTTCATCAATGTAAATGGTATCGCCTATTTCGTTGCTGAGGTTGCGGATACGTAGAATGGACGGAGAACCTTTCACAACGTGCAATGTCTTTCCAGCAAGGTCGAGTTGACTTTTAATAAAAAGAGAATCTTCTTCGGAAGTTGCTTTCCGTTGCACCAATACTTGTTTGCTCAATATGATGGGAGAGGTGAGTAATAGTGAATCTTTTAGTTCGCTCGTTGCTAATATGCCATAAGCTATAACGTCATATCTTCCGTCTTCAAGACCTTTTAGTCGTTCATTGAAACTCATCACAGGGGTTACTTTCGCCTCTAGTCCCTTGTCACGGGCAAAAGCTTCAATCAGTTCGTAATGGAATCCCGATATGGTATCGCTATCTACATAAAAACTGATCGAGTTGTATTCGGTTGCGGCACGAATTACACCGCTGGCAACAATTTCCGACCAGTCACGCGGTTGTCCGTCAGGCTTCTCCTTTTTTTGCGGCCATAGCAAGAGTGCAACAAAGCAGATGATTCCAATCCACAAATATTTCAGGTATTTCTTTACGGTTGACTTCATAATCGTCTGTACGTTTAATCATAAAAATTCCAAGATACTCCGATTTTCAGTAATCGCGGATTAATCGGGTAATGAGGGGCATAGAATGAATTAGGACGGCTGATCATGCCATCGTTCACATGATACATCATCACATAAATACGAGTACGTTTCAGATGTAAATTGGCATATACATTGACGATGGGATATCCACCGATTTCAACTTGGTCATTTTCCGGTTGGAGGTAAAATTGTCCGGTAGCAGGCATATAGGCGGGCGCATGATATTTAGTGAAATAACGCACGTCTGCTCCTAGCTGTACTGTCAACACTTTTTTCGCCAACTTGGCATCAATATATAAATTGTGATAAAGCGAAAAGTCGGGTAATGGAAGTACGGAACTGTTACTTGACTTTTGCCAAGTCACTTCATTGTCCAAATGGAATATACCGGCACGAAAGTTCTGTGACAAAGTTGCCGAAAGAATCTGTAAGTTTCCCCCATACTGTTCGGGAACAGCGTTCCGGTTGAAGTAAGTATAGTTTTTGATATTTTCCACACCGGCTTTCAAATTCGTCTGCCAATTTTCGATGTTCAGTTCTCCTTCGATGCGGGTACGGAACTCTTTGTCCATATGGTCATTGTCCCAGTAGAAATGTTTGGAGTGGTAATGGCGCATGTAAAATGAAGGAAGCGTATTGCTGACATATGCCCGTGCGATAAGGCTCACGGTATCTTTCCATAAACGGAAATTCAAGTCGAGATCGCCCTTCACATTGAACTGGCCGATGGCTTTTCCAAGGAGGCCGACTTCTCCTGTGGCATGGTAATGGAGGACTTTTCCTTGTCGTTTAGCCAATTCCCCGCCTACGAAAACCTCATTTTCCGTATATTTGTCTTTGCTGACCGAATCTTTGTCCATCAACTCGTATTTACTGAGTTTGTGGGAAATATAGGCAGTCAGTCCTGCTTTGGCATATTTATTAAATCCCTCAAGCAAGGAGATACCCAATGTGTTCTTTACTCCTATGTAGGCTGTAGAGTCATCTATATTCAGATCACCGGGCTTAATGTAAGTGTGCTGGTAGTAATCTTTTAGTTGGTCTTCAGAAGTAAATTTATATTTCGACCATTCTACATTCATAGTATGAATGAAGCTGGTGACAGGTACGAATTCCGTTTTTGCAGGCATCGTGTCATTTTCTGCCTGGGGAAGATCCCGATGGAATCCCAACTTGTATTTTTGTGCCAGAAACACATAACTATCCGTCGTACGGCTGGTTGCCAGACTCATAACAGTCGGCATGGTGGTCGATTCGTAATTTCTGCCGCCATCTGCCGCTGCGTCCGGATCTTTGATATAATTATCATCCGTGATACCACCGTTTTGATTTGCTTTCAGGTAGTTGTAATTATACATTAACGTACCTTCGTACCGGTCGCCCATATAACTTATGAAGGGGGCAGCATTGAAATACGACGTACTTGAATTGTTATAGTACCCTCGTCCGTATAAATAATCTATATTAAAGCCGAATGCGAGCTGCTTGTTGACGTTTACTGAGAAATAAGCCTTGAAACGTTCTTCCCCGTTCACTTTATTGCCGGCCTTGTAATAAGTCAGATTCGTATAAGGAACGTTACTGTTAGTAAAGTTGAACTGGTCAGGGCGAAAAAAGAAGAAAGAGTAAGGCTCCAGGAAGATGGTAGGTTCCGGGTTGTTCCGGTCGAAAAATATCCGAGATTGCCGGGGAGCCCCCAAATTGGCGAGGTAATTGTAATGTCCTGTCATACCTTCCGTCAAGTTGGTATTCTGGAAATTGATATGCGCTGTGTCGGCTGGCAGGCGGGTTACATTTCCCAGATTCTCACTGATTCGCCACATATAAAGCGTCGGAGCTAAACCTTGTATTTCTACGTTTGAAGAATCGGGATTTTGTGGTAACATAGCCGGATCTATCGGATTACCGTTCCGATCCACGATGTTACCGAATTCATCTTTACGGGTACCGTAGGGATTGTTAGGATCGACTTGTGCTTGGGTAGCAAGTTGTCCAACAATAAAAAGTAGTATATATGTAAGTAAGATTCGTCTCATAATTAGGCGCAAAGATACTTACTAAAATTGAGAATTAGGAATCAACCTTAGTGAAATATTATAGAATAATGTATCATCGAAGTTAATACAGGACACATGCAGACAGCAAAAGCCACTATCTTTATACAACATTTTGAACACAGGTTTTACGGATTGAAACGGTTCTTGATTGACTAAAACCGTGAAAATAATGCATCCCGTGTCTAAATGATTGCAGACAGTGGCTTTTACACCCTTTTAATATCCAATTAACTAAACTTCCTTGATAAGTTCCATTCCTTTCTTGATAGCCTCTTCATTCATTGGTATCAAGTGGTGATGGCGTTCGGGAAGAGTTTTCTTCAGTCCTTTGATAACATTTTCAAGTGTAACCATCGGGCAAAGTTTCAACAACCCACCCAGTACGATCATGTTGAATGCCTTGGCGTTTTTCATTTCATTGGCTGCATCCATGGCATCGATGCGGTAAACCTTGATATCCTTACGGGTAGGAGGCTGGATAATACCATATCCGTCATAAATCAGGATACCGCCCGGTTTGATACGGCTTTCGAATTTTTCTAAGGAAGGTTGGTTCAATATGATGGCAGCGTCATACTTACTAAGGATCGGTGAAGAGATTTTGTCGTCACTTACAATAACGGTTACATTGGCAGTACCACCGCGTTGTTCCGGTCCGTATGCCGGCATCCAGGTAACTTCTTTGCCTTCCATTAATCCCGAGTATGCTAAAATCTTTCCCATGGACAATACACCTTGTCCACCGAATCCTGCTATGATGATTTCTTCTTTCATTGTTCTTTCGTTTTTAGCATTATTCTTTATCTTTCAAGTCTCCAAGCGGATAGAACGGGAACATATTCTCTTCCATCCATTTGTTTGCTTTTTCCGGAGTCATTTTCCAGCCGGAGCTACATGTAGAGACGATTTCTACCAAATTGGAACCTTTACCGGCCATTGAGTTTTCAAAAGCTTTGCGAATCGCTTTTTTGGCTTTACGGATAGCCGGAACAGTCTGTACGGATTGGCGTGTTACGTAGGCAGTACCTTCCAGTTGTGCAGCGATTTCCGTAATTTTCAGAGGATACCCATGGATGGTTACGTCACGTCCGTAAGGACAAGTTGCCGTTTTCATGCCTACAAGGGTAGTAGGTGCCATTTGACCACCTGTCATACCATAGATGGCGTTGTTTATGAAAATGATAGTGATATTTTCGCCACGGTTCAAGGCATGAATTGTTTCGGCCGTACCGATACAAGCCAAGTCACCATCTCCTTGATAAGTGAATACCAAGCGGTCGGGCCACAAGCGTTTGATTGCTGTTGCCACTGCAGGGGCGCGTCCGTGGGCAGCTTCCTGCCAGTCGATATCGAGGTAGTTGTAGATGAAAACAGCACAACCTACCGGAGAGATACCTATAGACTTGTTTTCCAGTCCCATCTCTTCAATAACCTCGGCAATGAGTTTGTGTACCACACCGTGACTGCAACCCGGACAGTAGTGCATGGCATTATCGTTCATCAGAGTCGGTTTTTTATAAACCAGATTCTCGGGCTTGATTATTTCTTCTTTAGTCATAACTTCTTCTCCTTATCTGTTGGTGAATCGTATAAAAAATTCCATTAGCTTGACGAAAATAGCCGCGCCGCAGACGTAAATGAATATTTTGAAATCGTCCACCGCAAAGTAGACGATGATAGTTGCCAGTGCAAGTATCATAAACAGGATATTCAATACGTTTCTTATTTTATCAGGATTCATCGTTTTCGTAGTTATTTTATTATTTTCTCTTTAAGGGCTACCACAATCTCGTCCGGATCGGGTACGATGCCACCGAGACGACCGAAGTGTTCAACTTTCACTTTTCCGTTGACAGCTAAGCGTACATCTTCTATCATCTGTCCGGCGTTCAGCTCTGTAACGAGCATGCCCTTTACTTTATTGGCATATTCTGCAATGGCTTTTGTCGGGAACGGCCATAAGGTGATAGGACGAAGCATACCCACCTTGATGCCTTCTTCGCGTGCGAGTTCCATCGCTTTCTGCCCGATACGTGCCATTGACCCGAACGCTACGATCAAGTATTCAGCGTCTTCGCAATCTATTTCTTCAAAACGTACTTCGTTTTCTTCGATAACACGATATTTCGCTTGGAAGCGGATGTTGTTCTTTTCCATCTCTTCGGAACGGAGTTCAAGAGAAGTAATGATGTTAGGCTTGCGTCCATCGGTTCTTCCGGTTGTAGCCCATGGGCATTGTGCGATGACTTCCGCTTCTGTGCGGCGTGGTTTTGCAGGAGGTAAAACAACCTTCTCCATCATCTGTCCGATGATACCGTCCGCCAAGATAATAGCGGGGTTATTGTATTTGAAAGCCAGATCAAAACCAAGACCGACGAAATCAGCCATCTCCTGTACGGAAGATGGAGCCAAGGTTATCAAGCGATAATCGCCATGACCACCGCCTTTCACGGTCTGGAAATAATCAGCCTGACTCGGCTGGATCGTTCCTAATCCGGGACCGCCACGCATAACGTTCACGATCAGACAAGGAAGCTCCGCTCCCGCGATATAAGAAATACCTTCTTGTTTCAAGCTCACGCCCGGACTGGAAGAAGAGGTCATCACTTTCTTTCCAGTGCCAGCTCCGCCGTATACCATATTAATAGCGGCTACCTCGCTCTCCGCTTGTAAGACTACCATGCCGGTCTTTTCCCACGGCATCTCTGCCATAAGGGTTTCCAATATCTCCGACTGCGGAGTGATCGGATAGCCGAAGTAACCGTCCACGCCATAGCGGATAGCCGCATGGGCGATGGCCTCGTTACCCTTCATTAATTTTATATCTTCTGCCATATCTTGATATAACTTTATATTTTTACTTTGTAGATCGTTAGACAACCGTCCGGACAAACTAACCCGCAACTAGCGCAACCGATACATGCGTCCGGGTTCTTCATGTACACATAGTGATACCCCTTGTTGTTTACTTCTCGTGGGTGCAACTCCAGTACATCCGACGGGCAGGCTACTACACAAAGGTTACATCCCTTGCAGCGCTCTGTGTTTACAACAACAGCTCCTTTTATTTTCGCCATAATACTTGTTTATTTAAAATCTAAATGTAACACATTTCTATTGAGGCATCAAAGTTAGTAAAAAATTACTCGTTGCCAAGATTATAACGTTTCATTTTGTTGAATAGCGTCTTTCTACTGATATTTAACACCTCGGCGACTAGGGTACGGTTATAGTTACTTTTGATACTTCTTTATCACTTTATTGGTATAGAGAGGATTTCGCTTATTGGAAAAGTACGATGTGCGATGATAAAATGTAGGCAAATAAGAATGGGCATCGTAAGCTCTTTACAATGCCCATTCTTACCATCTTATAATGGGCATTGTAATCTCCTTATAATGCCCATTGTAATATTGGGTTACGCCTTAGCGCTTTTTTGTGAGAGCTTTTCTAGGAAATATACGATCCCGAAACCTAAGATCATCAATCCGACGGCCTCCCAAACAAACTGATTCGGAGCGATATTCGCCTCAACCAACGGCTTGGTCATGCCATGGCTATCCACATAGGTCTCGATCGTTTCTTTCCAAGGCCATACCTTGTTAAGCGAACCCAACATGAATCCGGCCAATACGGCGATCGTTATATCATGGAATTTACGAAGGGCGAATGACAACACGCGGGAGAACGTCGTGATACCAATAGCCGCACCCCCTATAAACACCAACATAACGGGAACGTTAAACGTCTTGACCGCCTCCATGATATAGAAGTATTTTCCGAGCAACACTAAGATAAAGCTACCCGAGATACCCGGCAAGATCATGGCGCAAATAGCGATCGCCCCACAGAGGAAGATAAAGAGTAAATTACTCGGAGTCTCGGCGGGAGTCGCCACGGTGATATAAAAAGCGATCATCGCCCCGACAACGAAACTCAAGATCGTCTTCCAGTTCCATTGCTTGATATCCTTAGAGACGAACCAAGTAGAGGCCAGCACCAAGCCAAAGAAAAAAGACCATACCAAGATCGGGTGATACACCAAGAGATACGTAATGATCTTCGCCAGCGAGAATATGCTGATACCGATACCGGCCACGATAGAAAGCAAGAAATTAGCGTTGATCCCTTTCCAGAAGGCCGCTATTTTCCCCGTGAATAATTGTTTCAATGTCGTCCCGTTAATACTTTTGATAGAGTCGATCAGTTCCTCGTAGATACCTACGATAAAGGCGATCGTTCCTCCCGACACACCGGGAACGACATCCGCCGCTCCCATACCCATACCTTTTAATACTAAAAAACCGTAGTCCTTGAGATTTCGTTTGTTAGGCATATTACATTATTAATTGTCTAATTACTGTTATCTTTATTCTTTAAAAACTCTTTTACCAGATCCTCGGGTTGGATATGTTTCTTCTCTTTATCGGGATCGATGGTAAAGTCAGCGAACATGTCCGATCCAAATTTGCGAAACAAGCGGAAAAGATCATCTTCGGATATTTGGCTGACATGATCTGTGAAATTCTCCAGATCCTTGTTATGCAGATAAGCCATAGCCAAATGGATATGAATCAGCGGGGTCTTCGGGTTGATTTGAAGGACTTTCTTGTAATAAGAGATCGCCTTGTCTACCTCTCCCTTAGAAAGCAAATATTCCCCGGCATGAATCAAGCTGTTGCATTCCTCTTGAGTTTCCGGATCGATACTATTGCTATCGATGATCTTGAATATCTTATTCGTAATTTCGATAGCCTCCTCCTTTTTCCCGCTATCAAGCAAGCAAAGCGCTAAAAGAGAAAGGAGACGGACATTGTTCGGATACAATTGCGCCGCCTTGAATAACTTGTTGGAAGCCTCGTTGTCACGTCCGGTCTCGGTACAACAACGGATATAATTGATATAATTGGTCGGCCCATCCTCCATATCCGGATCGTTTATGATCGTGGAAAACAGTTGGTAAGCCTTCTCATATTGCTCCAGCTTCATATAACATTCCGCCATGAGTGGAGAGATACGGCGCATCACCTCCTCATCACCCTCGATTTCTTGATATTCCTCGATCGCCTTCTCATAGCTCTCGTTCATATACAGGCAGTACGCTTTCAATATTTTCAGTTCCGTATCGGAATCATCACACGTCAAGGCGAAGTCGAAAGCCTCGATCGCTTTCTCGTAATCGCCAACCATGGAATGTAGCCTTCCCAGCGTAAACCAATACTCGTATGAGAAAGGATTCTTATCGATTAGCTCATTACATAACTCGATCGCCCGGGGAACGTCTCCTTCCGTCTCGAGGATGTAGCAAAGCTCATTCTTAAGGATCAAGTTATCCGGAAATAAAGCCAAGCCACGGTCCACGAAATCGCGGGCCTCTTTGTTCATGTCTAAATCATTCAGGATGGGGGAGATGTACTCGAAGACTTCCTCCAAATAGTCACAATCCCTAGTGATCAACTCTTCCGTGATCTCCAGAACCTTGGGATATTGGTTGAGCGAGCAATAGCATTCCATTTTTAACATATCCAGATCTTGGTTATCAGTCTCCGCTATATTCTCGAGCAGAGCGAGAGCGCTCTCATAATCCTCGTTATACGCGAATTGCCTGCCTTTCTTGATTTGCAAGGCGGAATTACCGGGATGAAGCTTTAGCCCGAGGGCTAAGACTTCATCAAAGTAAGTATAATCGTTCGAATCTTCAAAGCTGTCCAACATTTCATCGATTTGATCAGCGTCGAAATAAGGCTCCTTACCCTCTTCCTTCGCTGAAAGATAATGTTGTAACAAGCGTGAGATATCGTCTTTTTTCATTTACTATTCTTTATTTATTAATCTTGCTCCACGTGTCCTTTAGCCCTACGGTACGGTTGAATACCAAGTTGTCGGGGGTGGATTCGCTATCTATGTTGAAATAGCCGATACGCTGGAATTGAAGGTAGGAAAGCTTGGGCAAGGTAGCCACGAACTTCTCTACGTAACAGTTTTTCCGGATCTCCAAGGAGTTCGGGTTGATGATTTCCTTCATCGCCTCTAGCGGGGAGCAATTCTTCTCCTCACGGATAGCGGCCAGTTCGTCTCTGGGGTTCTCCACCTTCCAAAGGCGGTCGTATAAGCGTACTTCCGCTTTTTGGCAATGGGCGCAGCTTACCCAGTGCAAGGTACCTTTTACTTTACGGTTAGCGTCCGGCATACCGCTGCGGGTATTCGGATCGTATTCGCAATATACCTCGGTAATCTCACCGTTCTCGTCTTTCTTACAGCCCGTACATTTTACGATATAGGCGTTCTTCAGACGAACTTCCTGTCCCGGTGTCATCCGGAAATATTTCTTGGGAGCGTCTTCCATGAAATCCTCACGCTCCATCCACAACTCACGGCTGAACTCGATCGTATGGCTGCCGGCTTCCGGATCTTCCGGGTTGTTGATCGCTTCCAGCTCCTCCACCTGTCCTTCCGGATAGTTGGTGATAATCAGTTTCACCGGATTGATCACGGCGGATACACGGATGGCGCGGGCATTCAGATCCTCGCGTACGGCGCTTTCCAGCAAGGCGAACTCGTTCAGGGCGTCGTAAGTCGTATAACCGATCTTGTCGATGAACTTACGGATAGACTCCGGAGAGTAACCCCGGCGGCGGAAACCGCAGATGGTCGGCATACGGGGGTCATCCCAGCCGTTTACCAAGTTCTCTTTTACCAATGTAAGCAGGTTACGCTTGCTCATCAGCGTGTAGCTTAGGTTCAATTTGTTGAACTCAGTCTGTCGGGGGCGGTTGTCGTTCAAGTCCTCGCCTTCCTTCAGCCAGTCGATAAACAAATCATACAGAGGACGGTGTACGACAAACTCCAAGGTACACAAGGAATGCGTCACGCCCTCGAAGAAATCGCTCTGTCCGTGGGCGAAGTCGTACATCGGATACGCTTTCCACGTCGTACCCGTACGATGGTGCGGATGGTTAACCACCCGATAGATGATCGGATCGCGGAAGTGCATGTTCGGGTTTGCCATGTCGATCTTCGCGCGAAGTACCATGGCACCTTCCGCTATCTCACCCGTGTTCATCTTCTTGAAGAGAGCTAAGCTTTCCTCGATCGGACGGTTGCGATACGGGCTCTCGATGCCCGGTTGTGTAGGCGTGCCCTTTTGCTGGGCTATTTGTTCGGATGTCTGCTCGTCAATATATGCTTTACCTTCCTCGATGAGGCGGATCGCGAAATCCCACAATTGCTGGAAGTAGTCGGACGCGTAATAAATATTTCCCCACTGATATCCCAGCCATTGGATATCCTCCTTGATCGCCTCCACGTATTCCTCATCCTCCTTCGTCGGGTTCGTGTCGTCGAAACGGAGGTTGCAGATACCGCCATGGCGTTCAGCGATGCCGAAATCTAGGCAAATGGCCTTCGCGTGGCCGATGTGAAGGTATCCGTTGGGCTCCGGCGGGAAACGGGTTTGTACACGTCCTCCGTTCTTGCCTTCCGCTAAATCTTTCTCTACGGCTGCCTCAATGAAATTCAGGTTCTTCTTGCCTTCTTCTTCGTTTGTATTGATATCGCTCATACTTAAAAATTGATAGTTTTTCTTCGAATGGGGCAAAGGTAGCGATTTCTTTTTAAAATAGGCTGATGAGCAGGGCTATATTTAGGACGGTTACCATCGTTCCCAACAGCAAGAGGATGATGGTCGTAGAGCGGCTGTTCGCGTAGACACCCATGACCTTCTTGCTGGAAGTGAGGTACACTTGCGTGAAGACCGTGATTGGCAATTGCACGCTCAACAACATCTGCGACAGGATCAATCCCTTGAACGGATCGCCGATCAGGAAGATGATGGCCAAGGCGGGGACGAACGATAGCAGGACTCCCAGCTTTGAGTGCAGGTCGGTATGATTGTACGCCTCGCCATAGAATCCGGCGAAGATGGAAGCCCCGGCGATACCGGATGTGATGGTCGAGGAGATACCCGCCAGTAATAGGGCGGCGGCGAAAATCACCCCGGCGTTATTTCCTACGAGGGGTACCAATAACTGTTGCGCTTGGTCCAGCTCGTCTACGGCGATGTTTTGCTTGAAGAAGGTAGAGGCGGCCAAGATGATCATCGCCGAGTTGATCGCCCAGCCGATCACCATGGACAGGAGCGTGTCGTAGAACTCGTACTTCAGTTGTTTCTTGATGACCGACTCGTCTTCTAGGTTCCATTCCCGGCTCTGTATCACCTCCGAGTGCAGGAACAGGTTGTGAGGCATCACGACGGCTCCCAGTACGCTCATGATGATCAGCATGGAGTTCTCGGGGAAGGTGGGTTTCACCCAGCCTACCACGGCCTGCCCCCAGTCTACGTCGACCAACGCCAGCTCGTATAGGAACGAGAGCCCGATAATGGACACGAACGTGATGATCCAGCGTTCGGTCTTACTATATGTATTACTGAATAGCATGGCGAGGCATACGATGGTGACGATCACCGCTCCCGCCTTGATCGGCATACCGAACAGCATCCGGAGGGCGATGGCTCCACCGAGTATCTCGGCGAGGGAGGTGGATATGCTGGCGAGCATGGCCGATCCTAGGATCGGGCGACTTAGCACGCGCGGCATGTATTTGTTGGTCGCCTCCGAGAGGCAGAGGCCGGTCACGATACCGAGGTGGGCCACGTTGTGCTGGATAATGATCAGCATGACGGACGAGAAGGTGACGACCCACAGGAGGGCGTAGCCAAACTCGGAGCCTGCCGCGAGATTCGTCGCCCAGTTTCCGGGATCGATAAAGCCTACGGTGACAAGTAATCCGGGGCCGATATATTTTAGCAAATCCAATGCCCCGGAGCGGGGGCGGTGGTTGATCTTCAGTTTGTCTAGTAAGTTCATGTTTGTATAGATACTTTTAAATTTAAAAAACAGTGTAAAGATACGAATAGTTTCGTTGTTACCCAACGGTGGCCGGAAATACGTTCGTACGGCCGATGGCGGGTATCCGTACGGCTGTCCTCTTGTAGCTGCCCGGCTGTCCGTCCGTATCCGTACGGCTGCAAAGATGTAACTACTCGGCTACAAAGATGTAGCTGCCCGGATACAAAGATGTAGATACTCGGATACGGATGGGTAGCTGTACGGATACGCGGGTGTACCCATACGGTCGCGCCCGTGTATCCGGGCTTGTGTGTCCGCGTATCTGCCCGGCCGCGTGTCCGCGTTTATGCGGATACGGTAAACGAGCTACGGGAATGTCAACACGAAGGTAGTCTGCCGTTGGGCCGGATTGCTTCTCAACGCGATGCTGCCGCCGGACAGGCGCATGATCTGTCGTGAGATGGACAGCCCGATACCGCTTCCACCTTCTTTCGTGGTGAAGAACGGCACGAATATATGCTCGGCTTCCTCGGGGGGGATGATGGGGCCGTTGTTCGTCACTTCTAGGATAACGGCCTCGTTGGGGTCGCAATACGCCTTGAACAAGATAAGGCCGTTTTCTTGCTCGTGCCCGATCGCTTGCATGGCGTTCTTCAAGAGGTTCAAGACTACTTGCGTGATCAGGTTCTCGTCGGCGTAGACGATCAAGTCCTCCGGTTCCACGTCGATGCGAATGGTTATGTTCGGGTAGTTATTGTGGTGGCGGGCCAACCGCGTGAGCCGTTCGGCGAATTTGTTGACGTAGAATAAAGAGGGCTGAGGCGTCGGTATATGCGTAAACTTACGGTACGACTCGACGAACGCGATCAAGCTCTTTCCGGTAGAGCTGATTACCTCCAAGCCGCCCCGTATCTCCTCGTCGACATTCTGGTGGAGGGAAAGCAAGGTGTCGCTCAAGGAGGTGATAGGGGTGACGGAGTTCATGATCTCATGGGTCAAGACCCGTGTCAGTCGTATCCATGACTCGATCTCCTTATCGTCCAGCTCGCTGTTGATATCATTGATCGCAATGATGCGGACGTGTTTCTCTTGGAGCGTCATCTCGGAGACACGGACCGAGAGATGTACCGTGCCCCGCTCGTTGATAAAAGAGATCTGATGTTTCTCGCCGGGACGAACGTCGCTGATGAGGCGCTCTAGATTCTCGTCGATACGTCCGAGCTGGCGGGCATGGGTAAAGACCGTCAATCCCAGCAGTCGCAAGGCCTCGTTGTTTGTCTGGAAAATATTGCCCTTATCATCTTCTACGATGATACCCGTATTCACTTGGTTCATGATCAACTCGTAATATTTCTCTTTCTGGATCGCCTCGGCTTTCGCTTGAAAAAGTATCTGGGTGATGCGGTTTAAGGAGTCGCTAACCAGCTTGTCGTTGGAGGAGCGCCCACGGGTAGCGTATTTGAAAGCGTAATCGCTATTGTCGATCGCGTCGAACATGAAGGCTACCTTTTGCGCGTTCCGCTTGAACAAAAGGCTGATGCCCCGCAAGGCAGCCAGCCATCCGATGCCTAAGAACAGGAACCATCCCCATTCTTTCTCCAAGGCCTGGTAGGTGAGTGCCGCCGTCAGCCCGATAGCGAGGGCGAGGCGGAAGGTGAGGCTGTAATAAATGCCTTTAAAGTTCATACCGCTTGATCTTATTGTAAAGCGTTTGCCGTGAGATTCCCAACTGGTTCGCTACGAGCGAGAGATTACCGCCGAATTTATCCATGGCGGCCTTGATCATTGTATACTCCATTTCCTCGAGCGTAGTGATGTCATTCTTGACGGGCGCCTCCCGCTTACGAGGGAAATCGAAATTGCTACCATCTAAAGTATCACCATCGGCGATGATAATCGCTTTCTCCACGGTATGTTCCAGTTCGCGGATATTACCCAGCCAAGGTTGGGCTTTCAGCTTTTCCTTGGCGTCGTCGGTAAGGGCCATGGGCTTTTTACCGTAGATATTGGTATATTTCGTGATGAATATCTCGGTAAGCGGTACGATATCCTCCGGCCGCTCCCTCAAGGGCGGGATCTCTACGTGTATCGTATTGATACGATACAGCAAGTCCTCGCGGAATTGCTCTTTCTGTACCATCTCCTGCAAGTCCCGGTTCGTGGCGCAGATCAGGCGGATATTGATGGGGATCGGGGTATTGCTACCTACCCGTACGATGCTCCGGCGTTGCAAGGCGGTCAGTAATTTGGCTTGCAAATGATAAGATAGGTTCCCGATCTCGTCGAGGAACAAGCTTCCGTTGTTCGCTACCTCGAACTTACCGGGGCGATCCGTCCGGGCGTCGGTGAAGGCCCCTTTTACGTGGCCGAATAACTCGCTCTCGAACAGCGTCTCCGTGATAGCGCCCATATCCACCGGTACCATGGCTTCATCCTTGCGGGGGGATAGCAGGTGTATTTCCCGGGCCAGCATTTCCTTACCGGTTCCGTTCTCTCCCGTGATTAATAGATTGGCGTCTGTCTTGGCTACTTTCTCTATCAGCATCCGTAGTTGCTGCATGGCGTTGCTGTCTCCCCAGAACATACCGCTTTCCTTGGATACCAACTGCTTGTTGCCGGCACCGCCTTTATGATTGGCCGAGCGGATTTGGTAAGCGGCTTGCAAGGTTTCCAATAATTTCGCGTTGTCCCAAGGCTTTACCACGAAATCGGTGGCTCCTTCCTTGATTCCTCGTACCGCCAGATCGATGTCGGCGTAGGCGGTAAAGAGAACGACTTGTATCGAGGGATAAGCCTTCTTGATCTCGGAGAGCCAGAACAGCCCCTCGTTGCCGCTGTTTATACCGGCGCTGAAATTCATGTCGAGCAATACGACATCCACGTTCTCGTCGTGCAGCGTGTTTTTTATCTTGTTCGGGGTAGAGATGGTGATAACCTTCTCGAAGCAAGTTCCTAACAGCATTTGTACGGCGGTCAGGATACCTTTATTATCATCCACAACTAGTATAGTGCCTTGTTTTGCCATGTCATGTCCATTTATACGGGCAAAGATACTCGATCTGGTCGATACTTCCTAAACCAGATACACCCTATTTCTGTTTCATATACCGTATGGATAAAGAAATAACGAATATAAATGGTCAGACGGGAGGGAATATCCCGGATGGCTTGCCAATCCCTAGCCGTTATTGGGCGATCCTAGCGATTGGGCTTGGTGTTACCGTGTCGGTGTTGGATGGGGCGATCGCAAACGTGGCTTTACCTACGATTGCCGGCGATCTCCATACGAGTCCGTCTGCTTCTATATGGGTGGTGAACGCTTATCAGTTGGCGATCACGATTTCTTTGCTGTCGTTATCGTCGATGGGAGAGATCTGGGGGTATCGGAAGGTGTATACGATCGGGTTGCTGTTATTTAGCTGTACCTCTTTGGCCTGCGCTTTATCCGATTCTTTGTTTACGCTGATTATCGCCCGTACGCTACAAGGTTTTGGCGCCGCTGCCATAGCGAGCGTGAATACGGCCTTGATCCGTATTATTTATCCCAAACGTTTTCTGGGGCGAGGTATGGGGATTAATGCCTTGGTGGTATCCGTATCGGCCGCCGCTGGTCCTACGATAGCCGCCGGTATATTGTCCGTGGGGAACTGGCCTTGGTTGTTCGCTATAAATATCCCGATAGGTATTACCGCTTTGATATTGAGCTTTAAGTTCTTGCCGCAAAATCCGGTGAAGGCTGTCGGACGTAAGTTTGATGTTACGGCGGCACTCATGAACGCATTGACATTCGGTTTGGTGATAGCGATTATCGAGGCGTTCACGCATGATGTACATATCTCATTGATAATAGCGGCGATTGTTATCGTATTGTTCTGTGGGTATTTCTATATCCGGAGAGAGGAACGGCAGGCATATCCATTATTGCCGATAGACTTGCTGCGTATTCCTCTTTTTACCCTTTCTATCATTACGTCTGTGTTTTCTTTCATCGCTCAGATGCTGGCTATGGTCTCTTTCCCGTTTTTCTTGCAGCGGGTACTGGGACGCGATGAGGTGGCGACCGGCTTATTATTGACTCCTTGGCCTTTGGCGACAATGGTGTGCGCCCCTTTGGCCGGGATCTTGTCGGAGAAAATGAATGCCGGGGTCTTGAGTGGTATCGGGTTGATTATCTTCTCGGGAGGGTTGTTCTCGTTGGCGGAATTACCGGCGCATCCTTCCGATCTGGATATTATCTGGCGCATGGCGCTTTGCGGTTGTGGCTTCGGGTTGTTCCAGACTCCTAACAATAGCCTCATGATCGGGGCCGCTCCGGAAAGTAGGAGTGGAGGGGCTAGTGGCATGTTGGGTACGGCCCGTTTGCTGGGACAAACTTGCGGGGCTTCGCTGGTAGCCTTGATGTTTAAGTTATTTCCCGGCCATAGCATGCCCGCGGCGTTATGGCTGGGAAGTGTGTTGGCCTTGATCGGGGCGGTTATTAGTTTCTCCCGGATCAATCGTAAGGCTTGATCGGATTAGGCGAGATGCGATTTTACCTGCATTTTCGCCCGGTATCCCAGCAGGCATACAGAGCATAAGAAGCCTAATGGGTAAGCCATCCAAATCCCGGCGATACCCCAATGGAATGTGAATCCCAATAGATATCCGGCAGGTATGGCTATGATGAAATAAGCGAGAAACGAGATCCACATAATCGCTTTCACGTCGGCTAGCCCTCGTAAGGAGTTCGCTAAAATGATTTGTGCGCTGTCTCCTATTTGATAGAGCATCAATATGGGGAGTAGTGTCTTCACGATTGCGTTGACATGAAGATTATCCGTAAATATTAATCCAAGCCAGGATTGGGTCATGAATAAGGTGGTGCAGACAATACAAACGACAATAAGCCCTAGATGAAGCCCGGCAATGGTGATCTTACGCACCATATACCAGTCGTTCGCCCCTTTATAATAACTGGTACGAATCGCTACGGCGGCTCCAAGACCTAAATAGATGGTAAAACTGATCGTTGATATGGTAATGGCTATTTGATGGGCGGCAAGCTCAAGGCTACCCAGCCAACCCACCATGATGGCGGTGACGCAGAATGTTCCCGCTTCCAAGCCTTGTTGCAGACTGATCGGCCAGCCTATGGAATTCAGCCTTCTCCAACTTTGCTTATTGATACGAATATGGGTGAAACCTTTCCGGTAAGGCTTATAGTCGGTTCGCAGCATGAATACGGCGATGAAAAGCAATAGCATGATGATACGCGAGATAAAGGTGCTTATACCTGCCCCGAGTAGTCCGAGTTCCGGCATTCCGCATTTTCCGTAAATGAGGATATAGTTGCCGATAATATTCAGCAGATTCCCTGTCAATAGGACCCACATGGATATGGATGGGTTGGCTATGCCTTCCACGAATTGACGGAATGAATTATAAAGCATTACGAATAGGATCGAGACTAATGAGACTGCGAAATAAGGTCTTATCAATGGCAAGAGTTCTTCGGGTTGGCCTAAAGAGTCTAGGTTTAGGTAAATCCCCAGTAAGACGGCTATCAATAATAAGGTGGTAGTCATATTGGCAACCAGACTGTTTTTGAGCCAGCCTCCGATCACGATCTTTTTATTCATCGCTAAATTCTGTCCGATCAGCGGGGTAAGATTATAGGAGAATCCGGTTCCCATTATGATAAATGCGTTTATTACATTATTGACGAACGATGCCGCCGCTAGTTCCTCCGTACTGTGTTGTCCCACCATGATGGTGTCTGCCAATCCGGTGATGATAGCCCCCAATTGTCCAATGATGATAGGTACCCCTAGCATTACTAAGGATTTATAATATTGTTTGTAACCCGCTATTCTATTGTACATATGTATTGTTCTGTTATTAATGATGGTGTAAAAATCCTTGATCGTATATGCCGGATATACGATAGAGTTGTTCTAAATGAAAATGTAAAGATAAATTAGAAGGAATAGGGTGCGGATACGGTAGAACCTCTCGTAGTCCAATGGACGAACAAGATGCTTTTAGTCGTAAAAAAATAATATTCGAATTTACAGCTCATACCTCTTCTTTGATTTAGCGGCGCAAAATTACGTAAAATCACTGGAATCCGCAAACCTTCAAAATTACCTTTGTTTTTGGGATCGCACTTTTTTTATATCTTTACGGATATAAGATAAATGAATGATTATGGAGTTCGTAGAACAATTAAGGCAGGTGTCTCCTTTATCAGATGAGATCGTGGGGCAGCTGTTGGAAGAAATGAAAGAGGTTTCTTTTGCTAAGGGAGAATTATCGATTCGGGAGGGAGAAAGAGATCCGTTCGTTTGGTTCGTGAAAACCGGATTGGTCCGGGCTTTCGTGGAGCGTGAGGGGAAAGATATCTCGTTATGGTTCGCCTCAGATAGCGAGGTGATCAATTTTGTTTATCGGAATATCTCCGCCTATAATGTTCAAATGGTGGAGAATACGACATTATTGAGAATACCGAAAACGAAATTGGATTACCTATGCCGGAGCTCCCTTGAGTTGGCCAATTGGGGGTTGAAAATACAAGATTACTATCTTCGGGAATATGAGAACTATTTTATAAACGATAGTTGGATGGAAGCTCGTGAACAATATGAGTCATTGCTGAAAACCCGTCCGGACTTGATCTTGAAACTACCCTTGAAACATATCGCCTCCTATTTACAGATAACCCCACAGTCATTGAGCCGTATCCGTGCTTCCGTAAAAAAATAGGGAAAAGTCATTATTTATCATAGGGTAATTTTTCTTGTTTTCAATAGCCATATCTTCGCGTCGTTAAAAACGTGAAGTGGATAATATGAAAATGAGTGGAGAAAAGGCGATCCATCGCCAAAAGTTGGAGCGTGGTTTACTAACCCAAAAGATTTCAAGACTATTTCTGAAATATACGATACCGGGAGTAGCCGGCCTATTATTCCTCGGGATTCAGTCGGTGATCGATGGTGTGATATTAGGGCGGTTTGTCGGGGCGAACGCTTTGGCCAGCGTGAATCTGATCTTACCTTGCTATAGTTTGATGACGGCTTTGTCTATCGTGATAGGAGTAGGGTGCCAGACCTTGATCGGTATAAACCTCGGACGTTTGGATCGGCAAGAGGCGAATAACGCTATAACTACCTCGTTCTTGTTTCTTGGAGGAATATCCGTTTTGATTAGCGGGTTGATTTATATATTCGCCGGAGATATTGCCCGTATGTTAGGTGCGAATGACGTATTGGTTACGGGAGCCGTGGATTATATTCGTTCCCTTGTCCCGTTTTTCCCTTTATTATCATTGATGTTCTTAGGAGATTATATGATTAAGGCGATGGGGCATCCGCTTTATGCCATGATCGTAATGGGAAGTACGGTGTTGATTAATATCGGTCTGGATCTTTTGTTTATCCCGGTAATGGGTTTAGGGATTAAGGGGGCGGGATTGGCTACAGGTTTGGCCTTTACCTTGGGAGCGCTGTTCAATATTCCCCGGATGTTCCAGCGAGGGCAAGTCGTAGCGGTACAAAGAGGACGTTTCCGTTGGCCTTTGGTCTGGAATGCGTTATACAATGGCTCTTCGGAAGGAATATCCGAGCTATCTGCCGGAATCACGATTTTTTTGTTCAATATAACGATGATGCGATATTTAGGAGAGGATGGAGTCGCCGCCTTTACGGCGATTAACTATATCCTGTTTATCGCCACCACGGTATTCTTAGGGATATCCGATGGAATTATACCGATTATCAGTTATAATTTCGGGGCGGGAAGATTGGACCGGATCGAGAAAGTGCTGAGATTAGCAGGGCGTGTTAATTTTATGATAGGTATAACGTTATTCGCCATCTTATTCTTTTTCGGGCAACAGATCACGTCCTTTTTCTTTAAGGGAGGAGAGGCTTTGGACGCTTTGGCGATCGCTAATTACGGCATAACGATTTATTGCTTCACCTTCTTGATGAGTGGGCTGAATATATTGGCCTCCAGTTATTTCACGGCTATCGGCAACGCTAAGCTGTCGGTTGTTATCTCTATGCTGCGTAGCTTGGTATTCGTAACCTTTGGTATTATCGTTTATCCTTCTTTATTCGGCATCCAAAGTATTTGGTATAATGTACCGGTGGCGGAGTTGTGTACGTTATTTATCTCCTTTATGTTGGTAAGGAGAGAACTTTTAAAAGAGGCCGTGCTGAAAAATTAATCAGCACAACCCTCTTAATTTCTTATTCGATATTCTTCCGTATCTTCGTCAGATACTCTTTCATCTTCTCGGAATCCTTATCCTTGATGATTTCTTGCAGGATATGCAATTCCTCTTGTATCCGCTCGATTTGGCGAGGGGTACGGGGGTTGAAAAGGATCTCGGTCAATAGAAAATCGTCCTCGGACAAAAGGCCGCGGGCGATTTTCATATGGCGTTTGAAAGTGGTACCCGGGGCATCCTGATGCTTCATCGTAGCGGCAAATACCATAGTGGAGGCGAAAGGGATACCTAGTGAGTAGGCTACCACTTTATCGTGCTCCTCGAACGTGTATTCGCAGATATGCAGGCGGAGGCTGGAATAAATATCCTTGAAGAAGATCTTGCCCAGATGATCGCCCTCGGAGATAATAATCGTATTCTCTTTCTCCAGTTGTCCCAGATTAGCGAATGTAGGTCCGAACATCGGGTGAGTGGAGACATACGGGAAACCGCATGTCTCATAAAACTCCTTCAAATAAGTCTTCACGGAAGCTATATCGGAAATGATGCAATACGGTTGCAAGTAAGGCATTACGGCCTTGAAAGCCTCTATCGTGTAACTTAACGTCACGCAGTTGATGACCAACTCGGGATTGAAATCCTTAACCTCTTCCGGGCTTTGTAGGCGAAGGGCATTATAGATAAAACGCATACGTTTCGGATCTTTCTCCAATACGGCTACCTCATGATCAAAACTAAGCAGGTCAGTAAAGAAAGAACCCATCTTTCCTGCGCCTAAAATCAATATTTTCATCTTATAAATTATTGTTCGTTCATGATAATCATTTGCTGGCGCACGGATTCCTCATGGATCTCCTTCAAGATCTCCTTTACAAAGTCCGGGCTCAGGTCCATTTGCTCACCCATGCTGGAGCGCTTCTCTAAGATCTCGCTGTAACGGGGAGACTGTAAGATCGGCATGTTGTGCTCTTTCTTATAAACGCCGATCTCCTTGGAGATACGCATACGTTTAGCCAAAAGCTCCAATAATTGCTCGTCGATACCATCGATCTGGCGGCGAAGAGCGGTCAGGTTCTCGGTAGTCTGGTTTACGTCACGGATCACCAATAGGTTCAATACGTAATCCAATACATCCGGGGTGATTTGCTGGGAAGCGTCGCTCCATGCGCAATCCGGGTTACAATGAGACTCTACGATCAAGCCGTCGAAACTCAAGTCCATCGCTTGCTGGCAAAGTGGGGCTACCAACTCACGCTTACCACCAATGTGACTAGGATCACAGAAAATAGGCAGGTCCGGCATACGGCGGCGAAGCTCGATAGGAATATGCCACAACGGAAGGTTACGGTAGATTTTCTTGTCGTATGAGCTGAAACCTCTATGGATAGCACCCAAACGATGAATGCCCGCTCCGTACAAACGCTCGAACGCTCCGATCCATAACTCCAAGTCCGGGTTAACCGGGTTCTTGATCAATACAGGTACATCAACCCCTTTTAACGCATCGGCGATCTCTTGGACAGCGAATGGATTTACCGTCGTACGTGCTCCGATCCAAAGGATATCGATACCGGCTTTCAATGCCTCGAATACATGATCTTTAGTAGCGACCTCGGTAGATACCAGCATGCCGGTCTCTTTTTTCACTTTCTTCAACCAAGCCAATCCCTCGGCTCCGATGCCCTCGAATCCACCCGGTTTCGTACGAGGCTTCCAAATACCCGCACGGAATATCTTAACGCCTCTGGAGGCTAATCCTTGGGCTGTTTCTAACACTTGCTCTTCTGTCTCGGCGCTACAAGGGCCTGCGATTACGATAGGACGTTGTGTGTCAACTCCCGGTAATGCTAACGGTTCAATCTTCATTTCCATCTTTGTGATCTATATTTTAATTTTCAATTTTCAGTTATAAATTCTCAATTCTCTTCAAGGCTTCTTCTAAAGTCTCGTTCTTGCAGCAAAGGGAGATACGGATATAACGCTCGCCACGGCTACCGAAGATAAATCCCGGCGTAAGGAATACGTTTGCCTCGTATAGCACCTTGTTGGCGATTGCCTCGCCGCTCTCGGCGGAGTCGGGGATACGTCCCCAAAGGAACATACCTACTTGGTTCTCGTCGTACTCGCATCCCAAAGTACGCATGATTTGTCCGGCAAGGTCCCGGCGGCTACGGTAGACACGATTCATGTTATCGTACCATTCTTTCTTTGCGCTCAGGGCTTCTACCGCCGCATATTGCATCGGCTTGAACTGCCCGGAGTCGATATTGCTTTTTACCTTCAGTATCCATTGGACGAATTGGGCGTTGGAAGCCAGCATCGCCATACGCCAACCCGGCATATTATGAGCCTTACTCATGGAGTTCATCTCGATACAGATCTCTTTGGCTCCCGGTATGCTTAAGATACTTAGCGGATGCTCGTTCAAGATGAAGCTATAGGGGTTATCATTACATATAATAATACCGTGCTTCCGGCCGAAGGCCACCAGTTTCTCGTATAGCTCTACGCTAGCGTTCGCCCCTGTGGGCATATTCGGGTAATTGGTCCACATCAGCTTTACGTTGGAGAGATCCATTTTCTCCAGTTCCTCGAAATCCGGTTGCCATCCCAATTCCTCTTTCAACTCGTAAGGGATCAAACGAGCCTCTACTAGCTTGCTGACGGAACTATATGTCGGATATCCCGGGTTCGGAACCAGTACGCCATCCCCCGGATTCAAGAATGCCAGCGAGATATGCAAGATACCTTCTTTGGAGCCGATGAGTGGTTGGATCTCTGTTTTCGGGTCCAAGTCTACGTTATACCACGTCTTGTACCAATCGGCGAATCCCTTACGCAGTTCCGGTATGCCCACGTACGGCTGATAACCGTGCTCGTTCGCTTTGCGGGCATGTTCACACAACGTCTCGATGGTCTGTTCCGAAGGTGGAAGGTCGGGGCTGCCTACGCCAAGGTTAATGACGTTCTTGCCTGCGGCGTTCATCTCGGCTACTTCCTTCAGCTTCTTGGAGAAGTAGTATTCCTGTACGCTACCTACACGGTTAGCGGGTGTAATATTACACGCTTTGTTTTCCTTCTGCATATTCGCCTAATATTTTTAAGTCTTTTGTTAATGGTCTGATAGCGTCCAACGCTTGTTTGTAACGGGTGAAATCCGTGAAAGTAAGATCAATGTAGAACAAGTATTCCCATTCACGCCCGATAATAGGCAAGGATTGTATTTTAGAGAGATTCATGTCGTAAAAAGAGAGAACGGAGAGGACTTTGGAAAGGCTGCCGGAAGTGTGGGGAAGAGCGAATACGAGAGAGGATTTGTTTTTATCGGTTCCTCGAAGCATCTCATCCGCCGTCCAACGGTCCGCTATAGCGAGGAAGCGGGTGAAATTCCGTTTGTTAGTCTCGATCCCCTCGGCAAGGACTTCCATCTTGTAGATCTGGGCGGCCAGTTTCCCGCATATCGCCGCATGTCCTTTCAGTTGGTTCTCCGAGATCCACCGGGCACTCATGGCGGTATCTTCTTTCTCTACCACCTTGGCGTTGGGCAGAGTATCGAGGAAATCGGTACATTGCATCAACGCTATCGGATGGGAGTTGACCTCTGTTACCTCGTGTATCGAGGTTCCCGGAAGCGCTACTAAGGAATGGGAGATACGTAGCTTATACTCGCCGGTAACACTCAGCCCGCTCTCACGGATCAGCTCATGGTTTTGAAGGAGGCTTCCCGCTATCGTATTCTCGATGGCCATCATGCCTAGTACGGACGGGTCTTTCTTGATCGTCGTGATAACATCCCGAAACGTATTGCAAGGGATGATTTCTATTTCTTCACCTTCATGATAATTACGGGCGGCGATGTCGTGATACGAACCGGCTATTCCCTGTATTGCTACTTTCTTTTTCATCTTGTTTCTCTATTTTTACTCTAAACTGTTACAAACAAAAAAAGTCCCACCGAAACCGGCAGGACTTTATATTTTATTGATATTTATATTCAATCATCAACGCTTTACATACAAACTCCTGCCCTTACTCTGCTAAAGTAAAAGTAATAAAAGTAATATGTAAAGCTAAATCGATTCATTTGTCTCGTTTGTTTTTAAATACGCAGCAAAAGTAACGCTTTTTTGGAAACTACAAGCAAAAAGTGATATTTTTTTTCTGTTACATTTAAATTTTATCTTAACTGTTTCTGAACTTCTGTGGAGATACGCCTACGTACCGTTTAAAGTACTTACCGAAAAAGGATACATTCGGGAAGTTCAAGGAGTAAGATATCTCTTGGATAGTCAAGTCCGTAGCCATCAATTGCGATTTTGCGTCCATGATTATCATATCGGCTATGATATCGGATACGGAACGTCCGGTCTTTTGCTTGATGATCATGCAGAGATGCTGGGGAGAAATACTTAGTTGGCTGGCGTAAAAAGCCGTTTGTCGCTTTGAGGTATAATTTTTCATCACCAGTTGGATGAATTTCTTGTGGATCTCGTCGCTACGGGTCGTTATCTTGTTAGGCCATGATTTTCCTTGATACAAATCACTGATCCCATGGATCATGGTAAGCAGGATATGTTTCACCATCTCCCTGTTTATGGATTTCTCTTTCGCTTGTACCCGCTCTAGCAAATGGAAATAATCGTTAATGAAGTCCGCCCGGTCCTCACTCAGTGATATGATCGGATTCTCGTAGATAGTAGGTAAGGCGCTCATCGTAGACTTTATCATGTTCACGCAGTCCATGAACTCGGATGAGAATCCTATAAAGGAAAGGCGGAAACTCTCTTTCTGCTCACAGAACTGAATAATGCTTCCCGGCATCAAGGTGATGAAATCATTCGGTTTCAACGTGTACTCCGTCAAGTTGATGGAAGCCCGTAAATTTCCTTCAACGCATAACACGAAAATACCTGCTTTTAACCGGCAAGTCTGCTTGTAAAAGTTTAAGATTGCCTCGGTAATGTCGTTTCCTACGACATAATCCCGGGGCAAATCTAATTGTGGTAAGTTTGCGTTCATCCGTTAATTTATTAATGATTGAACACAAAAATAATAAAAGTGGTGTTGACTTACTGGATAATTTAAAAATAGACCAATTAATCCTTGAATCAGACTTATTCCGCTTGTGCTTCCTTATTTCTTTTATGCAAGCTTTTCAGTTCGAAGGATAGCATGACACGGAATATACCTATTATTAATAAGGCATAAGCGATCATGTAAACCAACGTGAAGGCCCCTAGGGCGGGTTGCCAGATAACACCGATGGAGCAAAGGATAGCCAAGATACCGAAGACCATGTACCAACCCCAGTTCCGTGTACCGTATCGTTTCAGGTCCATCGAGTAACCGGTAGCCGAGAAGCCTCTGAACATAAGCCAGAATGCCAAGACAAACGGAAGCACCTCCATGCTAAGTCCCGGGCTTGCCATCAAGAATATACCTAAGATCAAATCGATAATACCTCCGGCCAAATACCATCCCCAACTGCTGATACCCTTTTTGTTCGCCAAGGCGAAAGCGATCTCGAACAAGCCGCTTACGAACATAGAGACACTGAATAAGATACTAAGCGCTACGTAGCTCGCCAATGGCGCGAACATTAAATAAATAGCGACGATGATGTAAAGCAGTCCGACCAATAGTGATAACCACCAATTCTTGACCGCATAATCCATTTTATCAATAAATGTTTTCATATTGGATAATATTTGTATTGTAATTACCCAATTAACAAAGGGAAGGAAGAAAAAGTTCTGGGTATTTGTGGCTAGGATATCCTTAAAAACTTTGTCCTTTGGAAATTAATTCTTTTCTTTGACGTTTCAAATCAATATAGGTATATAAGTACGAGGATTATGATGAAAAATTTGATAGCGATAACTTGTTTTGTCGTGGCGTTGGTGTCTTGTAATAAGGTGGAACATAAGCTGGAAGGAAAATGGCAATTGAAAACCGTAGAGGCGAATGGGGTGGTCCAGACGGTGGATACGGTTTGGTATAACTTCCAGACCTCTTTGTTCGAGTACCAATTATATGACCCGGCAAAGGACGTATATCGTACGAATTTCGGTTATAAGACGTTGGAGGAAGATACGAGACTGGATCTGGAGTTGGTCAACTATGGAGGTACACCTTTGGAACAATTCATGCGTTATACGGATTGGACCTCACCTAAACAAACTTTCACGATCGAGCAGTCATCTGTGACGAATCTGGTAATGAGCTGCGAAGGAAGAACGTATACGTTTAAGAAATTCTAAGATATCATGTGCTGTTTGATCTCAGTCCCTCATAAGGAGTACTCCAGTACTCCCTAGGAAGTACTGCGATACTCTTTGCGGAGTACTGGAGTACTTCTTACGAAGTACTCTCAGCGATGTTAGATCATGCGATCAAATCCGCTTCTATAGCTTGCGCCACCTTGATTAAATCGGCGGGGGCTATCTGTATCTGCAAGCCTCGTTGTCCGGCGCTTACATAGATCTTATCGAAGCCGGATGCCGTAGGATGGATATACGTAGGGAAATGCTTTTTCATGCCGATAGGCGAGCATCCTCCCCGGATATAACCGGTGAGTGGTAACAACTCTTTCACGGGGATCATCTCACATTTCTTGTTCCCGGATACCTTGGCCGCCTTTTTCAAGTCCACCTCGTCCGCTCCGGGGATCACGCATACGAAATAACCGCTCTTATCGCCATGCAAGATCAAGGTCTTGAATACTTGGGCGATATCTTCCCCTAGCTGCTCCGCTACATGCGTAGCGCTCAGATCATTCTCGTCTACTTCATAAGGCACGAGCTGGTAGGCGATCTTAGCCTTGTCCAGCAGGCGTGCCACGTTTGTCTTATTAATCTTCTCTTTCATCGTTTAGATCCCTTTCATGGATAATTGAACACGTTTTCTGGATAGGTCTACGCTTAGAACCTTCACCTTGACATGCTGATGGATGGAGACCACTTGGGTAGGATCGCTTACGAAACGATCCGCCAGCTCGGAGATATGGACAAGCCCGTTTTCCTTGATCCCTACATCGACGAAACAACCGAAGTTGGTGATGTTGTTCACGATACCGGGCAATACTTGCCCTTCTTTCAAATCCTCGATCGTTTTCACCGTAGGATCGAACGCGAATACTTGGATCGTTTGGCGGGGATCACGGCCCGGTTTATCCAGTTCCTCCATGATATCAAGCAGGGTAGGCATCCCGACCTTATCCGTAAGGTAGTCCGTTAGTTTTAGTTTCTTTTTAAGCGCTTTGTCGGTGATCAGGTCGGCTACCGAGCATTTTAGGTCCTTGGCCATCCGTTCGACGATCGGGTAGCTCTCGGGGTGTACGGCTGAGTTGTCCAACGGGTTCTTTCCGTCGGGTATCCGTAGGAATCCGGCGCTTTGCTCGAAAGCTTTCTCTCCCATACGGGGGACTTTCATCAGTTCTTTCCGGGAAGTGAAGGGTCCGTGCTCCGCCCGGTAATTCACGATGTTTTGCGCTAGCGTAGGGCCTAATCCCGAGATGTAAGTCAACAAATGCTTGCTCGCCGTATTCACGTTTACACCTACTAAATTCACGCAACTCTCCACGGTTTGATCCAGACTCTTTTTCAAGGCGTTTTGCTCTACGTCGTGCTGGTATTGGCCGACACCGATACTCTTCGGGTCGATCTTGACCAACTCGGCCAAAGGGTCCATCAGCCGGCGACCGATGCTGACAGCTCCGCGTACCGTGACGTCGTATTCGGGAAACTCCTCCCTAGCGATCTTGGACGCAGAATAGATAGAGGCTCCGTTCTCGCTGACTACGAACACTTGTACCTTGCGGTCGTATCGTATATTCGTGATGAACTGCTCGGTTTCACGACTGGCGGTACCATTACCGATGGCAATGGCATCTATGGCGTAAGTGGCTACTAACTGGGCGACCTTAGCGGCGGCTTTGCCCTTCTCGTTCTGGGGCGGATGCGGGAAGATCGCCTCGTTATGCAGTAAATTCCCCTGCGCATCCAGACAGACCAACTTACATCCGGTACGGTATCCGGGGTCTACGCCTAATACCCGTTTTTGTCCCAAGGGAGGAGCGAGCAGCAATTGCCGGAGGTTCTCGGCAAATACCCGGATCGCCTCCTCATCGGCTTTCGCCTTGCTCTGGTTGGAGAACTCCGTCTCGATAGAGGGTTTCAGCAGGCGTTTGAAAGAATCGTCGACAGCTGTAGCCACTTGCTCGGAAACCTCTCCACGACCTTTTACGAAGCGCCGGTTCAAGCGATCCAGACAAGATTCCGCGTCGGGAGAGATACTTACACGAAGGATACCTTCCGCCTCTCCCCGTCGGAGAGCCAATAAGCGATGGGAACTGGCCCGGTTCAAAGGCTCGCTGAAATCAAAGTAATCCCGGTATTTGGCGCCTTCCTCTTCTTTCCCCTTGATCACTTTGGATGTGATCATGGCGGTATGAGCGAAAGAGTTACGTACGGTATTACGTGCCGATTCGTTCTCGTTAATCCATTCGGCGATAATGTCCCGTGCCCCTTGCAAGGCTTCTTCGGCGTTTTTCACTTCCCCCTTGATAAAACTCTTGATACGTGCGGATAAGTTATTCTCGTTTTGCATCATAACGATCTTAGCCAAGGGGTCCAGTCCTTTCCGGCGTGCGATCTCCGCCTTGGTGACCCGTTTCGGTTTGTAAGGGAGATATAAATCCTCGATCTCGGTGCTATCCCAAGACTCCTCGATGCGTTTCCGGAGCTCGGGAGTAAGTTTTCCTTGCTCTTCTATCGTGGCGAGGATCGTTTCCTTTCGTTTGCTCAGTTCCGTCAGTTTATCCAGTTGATCTTTGATGGCACCGATTTGCACCTCGTCTAATCCTCCGGTCACCTCTTTCCGGTAACGACTTATAAAAGGTATGGTAGCGCCTTCGTTCAAGAGCCCGATTGTCCGTTCCACTTGTCCTTCCGGAATTTGTAGAAAACGGGCTATAAGCGTGTGAAATACGTTTGTCATATCTAGTTTTCTTAGAATTGGAGTACAAATATACGGTTTTGCTTATATTTTCGGTCGGGATGCTCACTTCTTGGGCTTATTATTTGTATCTTTCATTAATTTTCAAGAATTTTACGGCCGGAATATTCAAGCCTTTGATTAAAAAAATCAACATGGAAGTTAATACTACGGAGAACAAAACTTTGGAACAGGATTATAGGGATTTAGCAGGATTGTTATCTAATATCGTGGACTCGTTGCCCATCTACTTTTTCGTGAAGGATACGGGTGATAATTTCAGGTACGTGTACTCCAGCCCTTTGATGAACCAACTTTACGGACGATATCATAATGATGTGGTCGGGAAAACAGATTTTGACCTATTTCTAGATCCGGTCGTCGCCCAATCTTTCAGGGATATGGACGAGGAGGTGGTGAAAACGGGTAAGATGCAGCGTTTCGTGGAGCAAATGATCGATCCGAAAGGTATCTTGCGTACTATGGATACGATGAAACTGCTAGCGCCCCGTGAGGATAAGCCTCCTTATTTAGTAGGGATTTCATGGGATATTACAAAGCAAAGGCAGGTCGAGGAGGAGTTGCATAGCTATAATAAGCGCTTGGCGCTCGCATGTCAAGCGGGTAAGATCTACCCGTGGCTTTGGGATCTGGTAAACGGTACGGCGGAGCTTTCCTTGGAAGAAAACGGCCAGATCAAGCATGTGCAGATCACCCACGCTAGTTTTACGGAGAAGATCCATCCGGATTACCGGAAGGTCTATGAGAATATTACAACCGCTTTCATGCGGGGCGAGATCGATTCCATGCGATTCAGTTTCCCTTGTCGTTATTTCTCGGATGAGTATGTATGGTTGGAGAAGATCGGTGAGGTCTATGAGGCCGATCCGGACGGCAAACCGATCCGCTCGATCGGAATCCTTCGGGATATGACCGTCGATAAACGGCACGAGGCGGATGTGCAGGCCAAGCGTTTGGCGGAAGAGAGCGACCGGATGAAGTCCGCTTTTATCGCTAACATGAGCCATGAGATACGTACCCCTTTAAATGCCATCGTCGGCTTTTCCACCTTATTGGCGGAGAGTGACGATGAGGAGGAAAAAAAGGAATATCTGAGGATCATAGAGAGTAGCAATGAGTTTTTGTTGCAGTTGATCGGTGATATCTTGGATATCTCGAAGATCGAGTCAGGAAAGATGGAGTTTATTTATACGACCCTGCGTTTGAGTGAGATATTCGCTCCCCAGCAGCAAGCTTTCGCCTTGAGAGTGGCCCCGGATGTAAAGGTTATCTTTGAGTCGGACGGTAATGACTATTGTATTGTGTCGGAGAAGACCCGTTTGACTCAGGTCTTGACCAATTTCCTTTCCAACGCCGTGAAGTTCACCAGCTCGGGTTCTATACGGTTTGGTTATCGTTTGACCGATGATGGTATCTATGTCTACGTAACGGATACGGGTATGGGAATCAGTAAGGAGTCTCAAGCGAGCATATTCAATCGTTTCGTGAAATTGAACAGCTTTAAGCAAGGAACAGGATTAGGGCTTTCTATCTGCAAGACGATAATTGAGAAGTTGAAAGGTAAAATCGGGGTTGAGTCGGAGGAGGGAAAGGGCTCTACATTCTGGTTTACGATACCTTGCCAACCGATGAAAGTGAAATAAGACATTCAAGTTTGGTTGGGATTTATAGGTAAATCACCTCATCCGCCAACAACCGAATCTCATCCGGATTATGTGACGTGAAAAGAATGATCCGTTCTTCTTTCATTTGCTTTTCTCGTATTCGTTCTATAATACGATGGCTTAAGGCTTCATCCAAGCCTTTGAACGGCTCGTCCATCAAAAGGAGAGGAGAAGGGTATGCCAATGCCCTCGCTATAGCGATACGTTGTTGCTGTCCGTAACTAAGCTCTTTGGGGTATCGGTTCCCGAAGGGCTCCATTTCCATTTCCTGTAAGTGTTTTTGGGCAATTCGCCGGGCTTTTTCCTCCGTGAGAAAAGAGGAGAGGGGGAGGATGATATTTTCTTCTGCGGTTAGATGGGGCAGGAGTTGCGGTTGTTGGAATATGGTGGCGATTCCAAAGTGTCTTGTGGGATGTATCTCTCCTTCCGTAGGCAATAAGATACCTCCGATTAGGTTTAATAACGTTGTTTTTCCTTTGCCTGAAGGTGCGCTAATTCCATAAATAATCCCTTTTTGAAAGGAATGGGAAAAGTGCTGTATGCCATATTGGTAACTTATATCTTTCGTGTCTAAAACTGATAATGTAGGGGTGGGGATGGTCTGATCCTCATTTGCGAAAGATATTTTAGGGGTGATATCAGCGACTTTGCTAATTCCTTTGTCAAAAAAGAAACTGATGAATACCGCCACGATTGTCCAAGCGAGCAGCTCAGGGACAGCGATAAAGTTTTGCGCCCTTTTCATCTCGCTTCCGATTCCGAATGCGCATTGCGACAAGACTTCTCCCATAATGATCGCACGCCAGCCGAATCCGGCGGCGGAGGCAAGTCCGCTATATAAGAATGGCTTTAGCTGCGGATAGATGATCTGGAATAAGACATTGGAACGTCTTATATGGAATTGACGTGCCATAATGGATAAACCCGGACGTAGATCGAGGATTCCCCGTGTCAGATTCTCTGTTAGTAGCGGGAACATGGTGAGAAAGGCGATCATCAAAGGGATGCTTTCCGGATTTAGGAATATAAGCGCCAAAAGTATGAAGGATATGACCGGGATCGAGCGCATGATGGCAAGCAGAGGTCTGAATAATTCATACACCCATTCAAAACGGGCGAATAACCCGGCCATCCCTATCGCACAAACGAATGAGATCGACATGCCTAAGACTCCCCGGAGTATAGTCGCTCCGACCGACTGATAGAAACTACCGGAGACGAGCCATTCGCAAAGTGTCCGTACGAGTCGGGGAAGTGAAGGTATCAGCTCCGGTTGGTTGGCTATAACGGCGAATAGTTGCCATCCCGCCAAGAGGATAGCGGTAGCGACTATTGTAGTGATTGTTTTTCGCAATCTCATTGTTTTTCGGGGATAAATCCGGCATCGGGAAGCCTCCCGCCGACGGCCTTGGGTTCATACTGTTCGATGAGACGCAGGAAATCCATGACGGCGTTTTTCGCCTCGATAGCCGATAAATAATGGATTTTACACCGCTCGATACTCTCAGGAGTTAAGGCCCCTTGGGCGAAGATTCCATGTTCTTCCAAAGAATGGATGGTCTCTTTCGGATATCGTACGGCTTTTTGGCAGGAGGCTCGTAAGGCATCCTCAAAAGCGATACGATATTTCTCCATCGTCGGGGTGTATACGACCGCTGTTTGGGCGAATCCGAGGGTATCGCTGTCTGTTAAGTGATTCAAGTCCGCAGTTATTCGTAAGCTGCTGTCTTTCCGTAAAGCGATGCTTAGAAACGGTTCCCCGAGCACGGCACGATTTACTTTTCCGGCTAAGATGCCTTGGGTGATTTCCCCGGCGGTATTGAAGGCGTAATTCAACGGATAGTCTGATCGCTGGCGGCCGAGATAGTACCGGGTAAGGATATCGGGAGTCGTACCGTTGCCGAATACATACAATGCCGGTTCTTTTAAGGGTGTTTTCTCGACGAGGTAAAGGGTTCCCCAGATCGGGCATCCCGCTAGTTTAATCTTGATCCCTTTATTGTACAAGTTCGCCGCATTGATCATGGGGAGTACGGCTATGTCGGTCTCCTGCTTGATCAGTAAGGCTTGCGCCAGATCAGGCGAGTCTACCACTTTTACTTGTACTTTTTTGTTATCTATAATTGGAGGATTCTCAAGCCAATCGGCGAATGCGATAACGGATGGACCACGAAGTACCGAAACCTTGATTACGGTATCTTCCGTTTGTGCGTGCCGGCAACCGGAGCAACAAAGTATGAATAGTAGAAAAATGTATTTAATCATATCTAGACCTCTATAAAACAATTAAGGATTGCCTCCCGGCAACCCCTAACCAACTTTGTTAACCTTAAATCTAATACTATTATGAAAAAACCACAGTGCAAATGTACTGTTTTCTATATATCTGTCAATAGAATAAATGCTAATTAGTGTTTTGAGGTTCATAAGAAAAGCTAAAAAACCTTCTTTTGAGTCGCTAGGCTAACCAAAACAATCGTTATCGCCGATAATGGCAAAGCAAATAAGATCGGATCTATCGCATGCCACGGATATACATCGATCAAGACGTCTTGTCCGAATAAAGCCTTGCAAAGTCCTACCGGAGCCGCTTCCGCCTTATGAAGGAACAACATGGCGAATAAACTGGCCAAGCCTCCTACCCATAAGCTGGCCAAGGCCCCTTGCCGGGTAGCCCCTTTCCAATATAGCGAGCAGAAATAGGTAGGTAGGAATGTAGCCGCGCAAATACCCATGAACAAGGCGGTGCCTCGTGCGATAATACTTGCGCTTAGCGTATAGCAGATAACGTAGCTGACCAAGATAGAGCATAGCACGCCGATACGTACACCTAATGTAGAGTTCGGATTTTTGCTACGTCCTAGTTTGGGGAATGCGTCTGCCCCGAAAGCCGCTCCCATGGTATGAAATTGCGCGCTAAGGGTAGACATACTGGCAGAGAGAATACAAAGCATGAAAACCGCCCCGAACCACTCCGGCATCGCTTTATTGATAAATAGGGGGATGATCTTGTCCATATCTTTTACCGCCTCGGAGGCGACTACACCTTCCGTCTTGAGGAAAAACAAATTAGACAAGGCTCCCACGTGATAAATCGCCCCTACCGTGACAATCAAGAACACGCAGCCGATCAATACGCCCCTGTTGAGTTGCTTGGTACTTTCCACCATCATGAAGCGTACGACTAGTTGTGGCTGCGCTAAGCAACCGATTCCTACGCCAAGGATCAATGAGGTAACCAATGTATACCATTGTGGAGAGCCTGAGATGGGCATAGCTGTCCATCCTTGATGTCCCAAGGCCTTGAAGCGTTCGGGCACCATGGGGGCGATATCCGTCAACTTCTGGTTCGCCTCGATAAAGCCCATGTCCATGATATGGTAAAACCAAAATAGCAGGAATAGCATACAAGCGAACATGATAACCGCTTGCAACGCATCCGTATAAAGTACTCCCTTGATACCGCCCGTAATCACGTAGGCCGCTACGATCAAGGTGAAGATCAACAAGGCCAGATGAAGGTCGATGTGAAACATCTGTTCGATGAAGACGGCTCCTCCCTTCATCACCACGGCGGCGTAGAGGGGCATGCCGATGAAAATGATCGAGGCGATGAAGATCTGTATAGACCGGGACTTATAGTGTAATCCCAATAATTGCGGGAAAGTCCGTGCGTTATGTGCCTCGCCTAACTTCCGGGTCCTTCGTCCGAAAAAGATAAAGGCTACCACTACGCCCATGAACATGTTCAATAAGCAAAGCCATTGAATACCCATGCCGAACGTAGCGGCTACGCCACCGAAACCAACGATCGCCGATGCCGAGATAAAGGTCGCCCCGTAAGACAGGGCCATGATAATGGGGTTTACTTTTCGTCCGCCTAATAAATAATCACTGGCATTTTTCGTCTGCCTGTATCCGAGATACCCTAACCAAGCGATTACAAACATGTAAATGATGACAATAATGCCTAATGTTAGCGTACTCATTTTCGTGATTCTTTAGTAGGGTTTGTTTTTTCGTCGTCTTCTTTATTCCAAGTGGTTATCCCGAACCAAATAGAAAATAGGAGGCAGGCGAACGCTAGAAGGTAAGCCAGCCAAATACCGGGGTCGCTGATTCCGAACATATATCCGTGCCTATTAAAGTTTTATTAGATCACTTTCACAGATATACTCGAGATTCTGACGGCGGATTACCTCACGGGCGCTTTCCCGGTTGTTCGTACGCAAGATCAAGATCGCTTTTTCCCGGATGGAGAAACAATACATATATTCTATGCTGATGCCCGCTTTCGTGAAATAAGATAATGTATTGGCAAAACTTCCGGCGCATGAGCTGGTTACGATCGCTAATACGTCGGTCAGGTTTGCGCTGACGTTGTTTTCTTTTAATATCTTGTATGCCTTCTGGGGATCGCTTACGATGATACGAAGGATTCCATACTCGGAGGTGTCGGCTACGGTGGCTGCGATGATGCGGATGCGCTCTTCCGCCAATAACGCTAATATCTCGCTTAATTTCCCGTACTTGTTTTCTAGGAAAATAGAAATTTGATTGACTGTCATAAGGTGTTATTTTAATTGTTTATTTAACAAAGCTTGCGATGATCTTTCACTCGTACCGCCTTGCCATCTGTGGTTGGCAAAGATCCCTTGGCTACCAGCTTGATACGTGGTGTAAGTAATAATTCGTCCTTCAACTGACGGGTGATACCTTTCGTCAAGCGCTGCAAGGCGGAATAATCATCGGTGAATAGGTCGCTCAACTCAACCTCGATCAACATCTCGTCGCTGTTACCGATCGTTTCGAGGGTGATCAAATAATTACTGCCTAACTCCTTGAATTGCATCAATATCTTTTCGATTTGGATGGGGAATAGGTTCACGCCCTTCAAGATTATCATATCGTCGCTACGTCCTTTGAAACGGGCTAGGCGTTTATGGGTACGTCCGCAAGGGCAATCACCCGGTAAGATGCAAGTAAGGTCGCGGGTACGATAACGGAGTAAAGGCATCGCCTCCCGGTTGATGGTGGTTAATACCAATTCTCCGACCTCTCCCTCGGGCACCGGTTGCAAGGTAACCGGGTCTACGATCTCTACGATCACGTTGTCTTCCCAGATATGCAAGCCGTTCTGCTCCGTACATTCGAACGCTACACCCGGCCCGTTCATCTCCGACATACCGAAACAGTTGTAAGCCTTGACACCCAGAAGCTGCTCGATGCGTTTACGTTGTTCTTCCGAGTGTGGCTCGGCACCGATACATACGGTGTGTAGTTTGGTATCCTTTCTGGGGTCTATTCCCTCCTCATACATAACCTCAGCCAAACGAGTGGCATAGCTCGGTATGATATGTAAACAGGTGGTGCCGAAATCGGTGATGAACTTAATCTGTCGTTTGGTATTACCGGCCGCCGCAGGCACTGTCAACGCACCTAATTTTTCTGCTCCATACTGGAAACCGAGGCCACCGGTAAACATGCCGTAGCCGGATGTATTCTGGAATACGTCCGTATCCCTTAGCCCTACCATATACATGCAACGAGCTACTTGGTTAGCCCATTGGTCCAAGTCCTTGGCGGAATGTAAGACAACGGTAGGATTACCTGTCGTTCCACTGGAAGAGTGGATACGTACGCATTTCTGTAATGGGATGGCAGCCAATCCGAACGGATAGTTATTTCTAAGATCATCTTTCGTTGTAAACGGAAGTTTTTGTAAATCCTCCAAGGACTGAAAACTGTCCGGGGTAATTCCTTTCTCTTTGAATATCTTATGGTAAAAAGGGGAGTTGCCCGCTAGTTCTATGGTTTGTTTCAGTCGTTCCAGTTGGAATTTTACCAGATCTTTACGATCCATGGTTTCTATTTCTTTCTGCCAATACATCATCGTTTTTTCAATTAGAGTGTGTTTAATTCATGAAATTAGATTGCAAATGTATCTTTTATTTTGGATAACGCCATGCTTTTGTGTCAAAATATTAGTAATGACCTTTTGAAAATAAGAATTATTAGGCGGTAAGCCGTTGTAAATAAAAAAATAATAGTTATTTTTGTCCATTACGCAATTTAACTTTATGTATGGGCCATGGGAAAATATGACCACCTTTCCAAAGAAGAGTTGATTCAAAGGATTGAGAGACTGGAAGCCGATCTGGAAAAAGCCACTTTGACACCATCCGCGAGCGATAACGAACTTGAGATGCGCCAAAGCCAGCATACGATCAACTTCTTAAATATCTTGATGGATACGATCTTGTCGAACGTATTTGTGGAGATCACGGTGAAAGATATTTTCAACGGTTTCCGGTATATCTATTTTAATAAGGCGGCGGAGGAATTTACGGGGGTCAAGGCGGAAGATATCTTAGGGAAGACGGATTTCGAGCTTTTCCCTGATTCCCGGCGGGCGCATGAGATCCGAACGGAAGATTACCATACGATCAAGACGGGACGTATGGTAAAGGAAATGGTCGAGTATGAGAAACCGAATGGAGAGGTGAGAATCGTAAATATCGTACGTTTACTGATCACGAATCCGGACCCGGGAGCCTCGCCTCTGTTATTGGTCATGCTGAATGATATCACGGAGCAACGTCAAGACCAGTTGGCGCTGATGAAAGTACAAGAGGCGGATAAGATGAAAAACGCTTTTATCGCTAATATGAGCCATGAGATACGGACCCCCCTGAATGCTATCGTTGGTTTTGCCCATCTCGTGACGGAAACGACTAATGCCAGTGAGCAAAGGGAATACTTTTCGATTATAAATAAGAATTGCGATTTATTGTTGAAACTGATTAACGATATCTTGGATTTGTCGAAGATCGAGTCCGGTCGGTTAAACTATAACGTGTCGGAAGTTGAGTTGAGGGATATTTGCCAAGAGGCCTATGTGGTACAATCCTTGAAGATGACTTCCGATGTGGCATTATTATATAACTCGGTCGCCATGCCTTCTGTTCGTCTGTGGATCGATCCGCACCGGGTAGAACAGGTCTTGTTAAATCTCTTGTCTAATGCCATTAAGTTTACTTCCAAAGGTTTTATCTCGCTTTTTTATGAGGTGGAAGATATGTTCGTACGTGTCTCTGTCATGGATACCGGAATCGGGATATCAGAGGAAAAGCTGGAGTCTGTTTTCGAGCGTTTCGTGAAATTGGATGATTTTTATCAAGGGGCTGGTTTGGGACTACCGATCTGCAAGATGATTGTAGAGCAGTTGGGTGGTGAGATCGGTGTGCGATCTGAGCTTGGCAAAGGTTCCACTTTCTGGTTCACCTTACCATTGGTTGTTACGGATAAGGCTGTTGTGGAGAAGGATGATCCTTCTGTTTTAAGTGAATGTCAACTATATTAAATAAAAAAGAAATGAAAAATGCGGTTGTCTTTTTAGCGACAGGCTTTGAGGAAATAGAGGCCTTGGGTACGATTGATGTCTTGAGGCGTGGTGGTGTACGGGTTATGATGGTATCTATTACGGGTGACCGATTGGTGATAGGAGCTCATGATATTCCGGTAATGGCTGATTATCTGTTCGAGGAGGCGGATTTCAGTTGCGTCGATGCCTTGATCTTGCCGGGTGGAATACCCGGAAGCAACCACTTAAATGCGCATGCCCATTTGAAAGAATTAGTCAAGGAGAAAACGGAGGAAGGCGTATTAATCGGTGCTATCTGTGCCGGACCGATGGTTTTAGGTGGTCTTGGATTGCTAAAAGGGAAAAGGGCTACCTGTTTTCCTTTCTTCGAGCCAACAATGGTAGGCGCTATCCCTACGGATAATGGAGTAGAGCAGGATGGAAATATCATCACAAGCAAGGGGCCGGGTTTTATGTTTGAGTTTGGTTTGACGATCTTGAGGAATCTGAAAGACGAGGAAATCGCTTTGGAAGTGGCGGATGCCTTATTATATGACGCTTTGTTGCATGGGACAAAGCATTAATGTGCTTGAAATTAAAATCCCTTGAGAGAATGTCTCTAAGACATTCTCTCAAGGGATTTTTGTTGTAAAGAGTTTTCCCTTTCCTAAATTATTTCTGGAAAGATTTTTTCATACGTGCGATATCTGTCAAATAGTCTTGCAGATCTTGCTCGTGTTCTTCTTCCTCAGCTAAGATATGCTTAGCGATATCACAAGTCGTGAAGTCGATGCCGTCCGTGAATTTAGCGATTTCTTGATAACGCAAGATGGCGCAACGCTCGGAGGCGACATTCTGGTTCAGAAGGCTTACTACGTCAAAGTCTGTCGGTGAATCATATTTGCATCGGGCTAATTCAAACCATTGTTTCGGATCAAGTACCGGAACTCCTTCCAATTCGATGATCCGGTCTGCCAATAATTGGGCGTGATGCCTTTCTTCCTCGGCATGTTCCTCGAATTCACCTTGTACGTCGGAACGCATGGCTCCTTCAACGACCAAGGCTCCTACCCAATATTGATAGTATGCTAGCCATTCTTCCGCTAACGCGGCGTTTAGTTGAGATAATAAATTGTCGACATCCAATTTCCCTCTTAAAATTTTGACGCTTTCTTTTGCCATAGCTGTATTAATTTAGAATTAAACGTATTGTTCGTTTTTTATAGTTCTAACAAGCTTACTAGGGCATTGTTTATTGTTTGTCAAAATTTTAACGTTATGCTGCGATTGTTACAATTTAGGTAATTCCCAAGGTGCCCGGTAATAGGCTTTCGACAAGGCGGTAGCCTCGTTATCGCCGACAAACAAATTGTTTTTATCATCCCAATGAACTTCCCGTTGAACCCGGCAGGAGATATTCGCCAGATGAGCCATCTTCGCTACACGGGCACCGATAGCGACATCGGCGTTCGGAAGCTCACGGCTTTTAATGCAGCTCAACATGTTTCCCACATGATTATAAAGTCCTTTGCCTTCTCCTTTCTTGAAAGGAACGGCTTCCATGCGGGCTACGTTATTGGATACGACTGGTATGACTTCCCAACCGGCCCTGTCGAGTACCATCGTACCATTCTCCCCATAGAACGCTAATCCTTCCTTACGGTTATAGAGTCCGTGATTGATTCCACAGGCGTGATCCCAGATGATATTAAAATCATCGTAGGCATAAGTCGCCATTAAAGTATCGGGTGTCTCCATAGCGTCGTTCGGATAGGCGAACTTGCCACCGCCTGAGAATACACGGCTGGGAAGGCCCGCGTTCATACCTTCTAGGGCATAATCCAGTAAATGTACACCCCAGTCCGACATCAAGCCTCCGGCATAATCCCAGAAAAAACGGAAATTATAATGAAAGCGATAAGGATTGAACGGACGTTTAGGAGCCGGGCCTAGCCACATATCGTAATCCACACCGGCGGGAGCGTCGCAATCCGGTTTAACCGGAAGTGTCGGCTTGCCGTCTTGGTAAGCCCAGACCTTGACCGTACGGATCCGTCCGATATTTCCGGCTTTCAAGAAATTAGCCGCCTCGTCCCAATGCGGGTCGCTACGTTGCCATTGGCCTACCTGTACGATCCGGTTATATTTACGGGCGGCTTTTTCCATCAGGTTACATTCCTCGATCGTATTGGAGAGCGGCTTCTCTACATATACGTCTTTTCCCGCTTGGCAAGCCCAGACCGTCGGAAGGCAATGCCAATGGTCCGGCGTACCGATAATGACTACATCTACGTCTTTATTATCGATTACTCGTCGCCAGTCCTTATATAAGTGAGGTACTTTTTTCCCTGTTTTCTTCTCAACGTCGGCAGCCCGTTTGTTTAACCATTCGTCATCGACATCGCAAAGAGCCACGCATTCCGTCTCCGGATAATCAAGAAAAGTATTCAAATCCCCGTATCCCATGCTACGGCATCCTATGAGGGCTACCTTTACTTTGTTGCTAGGGGCGGTTTGTCCGTATATGGAGGAATACGATTTACCGATAAGCGGCGATAAAGTAAGTCCGGACATGATAAGTCCGGTTTTTTGCATAAAAGTACGTCTGTTCATGATATTAGTTTTTAATACTGTTATAAATATATTCCATATCCACGTGCTCCCTTACGAGGGCGGCGAGTTTATCATACTGCTCTTCCTTAAAAGCGGCATAATCGAAAGGGCCTGTAGTCGTTTCCGTGTCAAAGCCCTCAGCTAAGTTGTCCAATACGGCCGGATTATCAAGGATACCATGCATATAACTTCCCCAGCATCGGTTGTTGAGGTAATATCCGTCCGTTCGTCCGTCTTCCAGTCGGGCTACGGGCTGTTCGGGGGCGTCACCCAATAAGGTGGTTCGTCCCATATGTATTTCGTATCCTTTACAATCCTTATTCTCCGAGGAGGGGAGGAAAGCAAAGTCGCTTTGTCTCGTGATCTTCTCCTGCTCGATGACTGTGCATTGAGGCAGAAGACCGAGACCGGGAATCGCCGGGATATTTCCCTCGATACTTTCCGGATCTTCCAAGCGGACTCCCATCATTTGATAGCCACCGCAAATACCGATCACCTTTTTACCCGCTTTATGCGCCCGGATAATCGCCATCGCTATCCCATTGGCCCGCAGGCTTTGTAAGTCCGATAACGTATTCTTTGAGCCGGGGAGCAGGATGATGTCGGCTTTCTCTATCTCATCGATATTGTTGGTATAATACGGATTGAAACGGGGGTCCATCTCCAATACATCAAAATCCGTGAAATTAGACATTCGTTTCAGCAGGATGATAGCTACATTGATTTTCCCGTCTTTATAAGTGTTATTTTTCATATCCAACGCTACGGAATCCTCTTCCTCTATCTTGATATCCCGAAACCATGGAATTACGCCGACCACGGGAATCCCAGTCAATTCCTTTAATAGGCTCCGTCCTTCTTCGAATAAAGAGGCGTCTCCACGGAACTTATTGATGATAACCCCTTTCATTAACACTCGTTCCTCCGGTCGTAATAAAGCGATCGTTCCATATACAGAGCCGAATACGCCCCCACGGTCTATATCCGCAACTAAATAGGTAGAGGCTCCGGCAGCGATCGCCATACGCATATTGGTGATATCCCGGTCTCGCAGGTTTAGTTCGGAGATGCTTCCGGCTCCTTCCAATACGATCGGGTTATAGCGAGCTTCCAGACGCTTGAAGGCTTCGATGGCTTCCTTAAATAGCTCCTCCTTCTGGTTTTGTATCCCGAAATAATCCTTGGCGGACATATTGCCGACTGGCTTTCCGTTTAATACGACTTGCGAGCTTTTATCATTTGTCGGCTTTAGTAATATCGGGTTCATATCCGTATGCGGGGAAATACCGCAGGCCTCCGCTTGTACGACTTGCGCCCGGCCCATCTCGCCGCCTTCCGGGGTAGAGTAGGAATTGAGGGACATATTTTGTGCCTTGAACGGTGCCGGTTGATAACCATCTTGCTTGAAAATACGGCAAAACGCCGCATTGATAACGCTTTTACCCGCATCAGAGCAGGTTCCGACAAACATAATCGGTCGTAGGTGTTGCTTCATCTGTATAGATTTTATTTACACAGTGTACAAAGGTAGTATTTTTGGCCTTTTTATTAAGGAGAAGATATGAAAAAAGAAGAAGATTTTGTTATGGGCCTGTCCATCTACATGGCTTGTCTGCGTGAGAAAAAACGGTATTCCACGGCGAAGAGTTATCAAGATGCCTTGAACTCGTTCAAGTGCTTTTGCGGTATGGAGGCGATTCCTTATGCCTATATTAATAGGAACAGGCTTTTGTGCTATCAGTCATGGTTGTTGGACAAGGGCCGTTCGTTGAATACGGTGTCTACCTATATGCGTCGGATTCGTCACATTTATAACTTAGCCGTGGAGGCGAACGAGGCTCCCTTTGTACCCAACCTGTTCAAAGATGTCTTCACGGGCGTTGAAAGCAAGCGGAAGAAGGCGTTGCCGCGAGAGATGCTGGAGCGTATGTTTAACGCCCCGTTGGGGGATCCGTCCTTGCGGCGTGTACAGTTGACCGTTCGGTTGATGTTCGCGTTCAGCGGGATAGCGTTTGTGGATCTCACGCATTTGAAATGGGAGAATATCCGGGATGGGATATTGCAGTATCACCGACAAAAGAGCGGGTCTCTCATACAGCTGGAGATTCCCTCCGGGGCGTTGCGGCTGTTGGATGAGTTGTCCGCTTGTACGGCAAAGGAATCCCTTTATTTATTTCCTTTTTTGAGTGGAAGGAGAACCGGTGAGGCGGCCTACAAAGAATATAACAGGACCCTGTCCCGCTTTAACCGTGACTTGAAGTTGTTGGCGAGATCGACAGGCGTTACGCTTCCGGTCACCTCATATACGATCCGTCATTCATTCGCCTCGTTCTTGAAGGAACAAGATGTATCGATCGAGGTTATCAGTGAGTTGTTGGGGCATAAGTCTATTAAGACAACACAGATCTATTTGAAGAGCTTCTCGTTGGAACGTTTGTCGACAGTGAACCGGAATTGTTTTGAGAGCGTGTGTAAACCGATACCCAAAGTGGGGTAAGAGGCTTGCTACTTGGGAAGTAGCGTATTCTTTCACGGCGCAAATGTAATAAAAAATAACAAGACACAAGCAAACATTAGACTTTATTTGTGCTCTGTTCTTTATGTTCCGACTTTGATTCTCCTTATATCTTCGTTCCTATTCTTGGGTTATGGACACAACGATAGAGACGGAATGATCTCATATTTCCTATATCATCCCGTTACCTCACAAAAATTGCATCTACATTCACGTAGAGATGAGGCGTGCCCCGTCTCTACAACTGTGTGGTGACCATTTTCCCATCTTTTAAGCTACTTCCCAAGTAGCTTAAAAATCGCAAGTGATGGTAATTTTCAGAAATACCATAATTGAATACTTAAAGCGTTGTTTGTCAAGAAGAAACGATATGGTCTTGGCAGGGCTTTGAATTGTCGTTAGGCTTGGTGGATATCTTGAAATACTCCAAGGAAAAAAGAATCATGTCGATGAATGTTTTGAGGAACGATTGCCCGGATAGGGGTATGGAGCGGGTCTGTAAGCGCCAAGACCTGAAGACCGTTCGCTGGTACGTGCTGACGCTCCCTACCGCCGCGGGTGGCAGGCGCGATAGGATCAGTCCCTCAAGAGGGTTGGATGCCGAGCTTTCCCGTCGCGAGCGTCGCGGGGAGACGTTGTTCGAGTATTTCGCCCCCTCGTACGTGGAGGTGAGGAAGGTGGACGGCAAGCTGGTCAACACGAGGCGTCCCCTGCTGTTCAACTACGTGTTTATCCGGTCCTCGGTGGAGGAGATCTTCCGGATGAAGCAGACGCTCCCCTTATATAATTTCCTTCCCCGTGTCTCTTCCGGGGGCACGCCCCATTTCCCTTACCTGTCGGATAGCGAGATGGGAAACTTACGTTGGGTAGCGGAGTCTTACTCCAACGAGCTTCCGGTGTACGTTCCGGACAGTGGCCGCCTGCTGAAGGGTGACCGTGTACGTATCACGTCCGGCTATTTCGCCGGGATGGAGGCTGAGGTGGTGATCCAGCCGGGCGGCGGTCACAAGGATGTGATGGCCCGTATCCTCGATTGCATGTGGGTTCCCTTGTTGGAGGTGAAGCCGGGCGAGTACGAGCTGATCGAGCTGAACACCAATGGTAAGCATGTCTATACCCATCTGGACAACGATCGCCTGCGGGATGGCCTGCACGACGCGTTGGGCCGTTATCACGCCTCCGGTAGCGTAGGGGAGGAGGATACCCGCTTGGCGCGTGAGGTATTGAGAGCCTATGGTTCTCTCCGTGCGGAGACGGACGTGATGCGCTGCAAGGTCTATTCGTCGCTCCTTTCCGCCTACAAGCTACTGGGCGAAAAAGAAGAGTTCGCTCGTTTGCTCGCCACGATGCGCGGTATGCTCCTGGCGGTGAAAGCTCCGCAATCCCGTGCCTTGTTGCTTGTGACGCTCTACGGTTGCACGGACAGCAGTCTTTACCGTCAGATGGCGCA
>OODP01000189.1_pt1 | contig 63294 bp, 52 predicted proteins | sample 1671011 | NCBI WGS metagenome assembly OODP01 (sample SAMN06348113, study PRJEB24527) | human gut metagenome | biome: human gut; feature: ankylosing spondylitis patient; material: feces | host: Homo sapiens | place: China | collected 2015-10
GACAACAGTAGTAACTCTTCTCTCCTCTTCTCTTCTATACTATGTTTGTTTTCTTCTCTGCTTGCTACTTGGTTTATTTTGGCTTTCTACTTGGCTTATTGCTTAGCTTTCTGGCATTCTTTTATTATAGAAACTAGTATGAAGAATCACACTTATTTAATCTCTGGTACAAGCATAAATTGTGTTTCTGGGAAATGTTTTCTGATATAATTTTCAATAAATGCCTGTGTGTCTTCTTGTATGGTTTTATCTTTTACCGTAGGATAGAGATTATACATCACAGTGTGCAGATGAATATTCCTGTTTTTTATGGCTTCGAAACTTAACAATGTGTGGTTTATGCTTCCCAATTTACCAGAAGTTACAAAGATAAGAGGATAGTTTTTTTGTGCTATGTAATCGATCGTGAGCAATTCTTCGGTCAGAGGAACCATCAGACCACCTGCTCCTTCAAGGAGAACGGTGTCGTATCGTTGGCTCAGTTCTTCAGTTGCTTGTTCCATTTTATTAAAATCGATCTCCCTTCTGTCCAATCGTGCAGCAAGATGTGGGGATGCGGGGTATGAAAATATTTCCGGCATCGTTAATCCGAGCCGATCTTCTTCAGTATGGGGAATGCCCATGATACGGCGGTGCAGGTCTATGTCTTCCGAATAGCCTATATTCCCGGTCTGGATAAATTTTTGGGTGATCGTCCGGTTCCCTTGTCGATTCAGTTCACGGGCAAGAAAGCCTGTGGCATAACTCTTTCCGGCATCGGTGTCAATGCCGGAAACAAATAAAACATTCTCTTTCATGATTTTTTCTTTTTTGCAATAATATAAATTGGATGATAAGTCAATGACACGGAAGCATGGTTTCCGAATCGGGCAATGTATTCTTCACAAAAATGATTTAGTTCGCGTCGTGTCCATCGTTGTAGACCTGTACCCGTTACTCCTGTTTCCTTCAGGTGGCGAAGTACATGAAGTGGACTCTTGAAAGAACGCGAGCAAATGGTTTCCTCGGAGTGTACGATTGTGTAAAATGGTGTGAGGGATGCTTCGAGATTTTGTAGTGGACGGTAGGGGAGTCCTTTATCTGTAATGGAACGTATTTCCTTCATATTCTCTTCCCCGAAAGTGGTAAAAGCAAAATAGCCGTTTTGCTTTAGGTAGTGGATGCTATGCCGGAAGAAATTTTCCGGATCCTCGAACCATTGCAGTGTGGAGCAAGAGGTAAGCAGGTCTGTGTCTTCCGGAAAATGAAGCTTTTCGGCATCACCGGATATGAAGGTAGCCCCCTTGTCGATAAGGTCTATGCAGCAACTCTGCATATCGCTGCAAAGGTCGTTAAGAATCAACTTTTCGGGTTGGAACGTTTGGTAAAGCAAACGGGAATAATGTGCTGTGCCACATCCGAATTCAACCACTTGTTGCGGTGACGGATGGGGGAGGTATCTTTTCAACAGATCGATCATTCGTTCAGCTATCTGCTGCTGCACACCAGACTCTTGTGGATAGGTGTGTATGGCTTTTGAAAAGCGTTCGGCTATGAGTCGTTTATTCATTTTATTATAAAATTGGTTGAACGGTCGGATTCGTCAGAAGTTCGGAAAATAGTAATTCGTTGTAATGTGCTTCCTCGTTTTCAAAGATGCAGGTATTGGTTTCTTCCCAAGCTCTCTGTTGGTTGACGGGAGGGAAGATACGGTCGTTCTTTCCGATAAAGGCTTTTTGCCAAGTGAAATTACCAGACGGTACGCGGGTATAGTTCAGCCTAATCATTTCCAATTCCTCTTTTAATTCTTCCACTGGGCGTTGAGGCATCTTTTGTAGGAAACATTTGAAAGTAGCGTTGTCTTTGCACATACGGTGAAAGAATTTCTGAAGAGTGGTTTTGTCCAGGTTTTCCAATGTACCCTGATAAATCGAGGGAGGGATTCCTTTGAATTCGTCAATGGGAAAAGGAGTGCCGTTGACGGCAATCGTGTTCCGGTAGGGAAGCGATAAGCCGGAAAGCACCTGTGACGCTGTCCAGACACCCATTGACCAGGCTATTACATCGATGGAAGTGTATGGACTCAAGGTTGAAAGATTGAAATCCATTGTCCGGTAGTCGTAGCAGACCATAAGATCGCTAGTATCGGGATCATAGGATAGGAAAGGGTGGGTATCCATTCCCCAGCCGGCAAAAAAGAGAATGAGGTTCTCGTTCCTTTTATGTGTGATGTATTTCTGTATCATTGTTTCAGGAGATTATAACTGAATTTATTAATGCACTGATTTCTTCCATCCGGATGGCGGCTGTCAGTGAGAAACGGATGCGTGAAGTCCCTTCGGGCACTGTGGGTGGCCGTACGGGCAGTACATAAAAACCTTTACGTTGAAGTTCTTCCGCTTTCAGAAGGGAAGCACTGCTTGTACCCGTTACCATGGGTACGATGTGGCTTACGGACGGACAATCATATCCTTTTTGCTTCAACGCCTCTCTGAGTAATTGGCTGGTTTGTTTCAATGTATCACGTTTTGACCGGAAGTCGGGCAGCCGTTGCAATAGAAACGATGTCCATTGAATGTTTACGGGTGGGAGCGCAGTGGTGAAGATAAATGTACGCATTTTATTAATCAGATAGTCGCGAATGACCTGCTTACATACTATATAGGCTCCTGTTGAGGCAAGTGATTTGCCGAAAGTGCCTACCAGAAAGTCTATATCGGGGATGCAGCCTTGTTCTTCGGCACAACCGAGTCCATTGTCGCCCCGTATGCCAAATGCATGGGCTTCGTCTACATATAAGTATACATTCGGAAATCTTTTTTTCAGGTGAACCAGTTCTTCCAAGTCGGCTGCATCGCCATCCATGCTGAATATGCTTTCGGTGACGATGATAATACTGTTCCAGTTGGAATGCTGTTCTTCCACCAAACGCTCCAATTGGCAGTATTCGTTATGGCGGAAGCGGATGCATTTCGCACCGGACAGCCGGATGCCGTCAATCAGGCTGGCATGTACCAATTTGTCCGCCAGTATCAATGTACGCGCATCGCAGATGGCCGGTAAGATACCTGTATTGGCATGATAACCGCTGTTGAATACCAAAGCGGCTTCAGTGCCGAAGGCCTCGGCTAGTTGCTGTTCCAGCCGGTCGTAAACAGTGAAATTTCCTGTTAACAGCCGGGAGGAAGAAGAGGAAGGGAGGAAAGTTTCCGGTGTCAGTGTGTCCAGAAATTCCCGGTGCAATTCAATATCGCTTGCCAATCCCAGATAGTCATTGGAAGAAAGATTCAGCATCCGTTGTCCGTTCACGATGATATCCCTTTCCTCATGCAGGATGGAGGGAAGTTGCCGCAAATTGCTGTGATCGTTCAGAGAAGCGAGTTGGGATCGAAGTCTTTCCTCTAAATTTTCTTCCGTTTGTTGAGGAGTGGGTGTATGAAGGTTTGTCATAGGATATATCTGTTTTAGCTAAGTATGTCAATTACGCCTTTCGTCAATTTGCTCAACTGTCCGGGGGTGATAACGAACGGAGGCATCAAGTAAACCAATCGTCCGAAAGGACGTACCCAGATTCCTTTTTCTACAAAACGGCGTTGCATATCTGCCATATCGACCGGTTCTTTCATCTCGATTACTCCGATGGCACCGAGTATCCGAACATCTGCAACGGTAGCCAAAGACCGTGCGGGAGCCAATTCCTGTTTAAGCTGCTTCTCGATACTCTGTACTTTTTCTTGCCAACCGGAGCTTATCAGTAAGTTGACAGAGGCACATGCTACGGCACATGCCAGCGGATTTCCCATGAACGTAGGTCCGTGCATGAACGCTCCCGGTGCATGATTGGATATCATGTCAGCCACCCGGTTGCTCGCCAGTACGGCGGATAATGTCATATATCCTCCGGTCAGGGCTTTGCCGATACACATGATATCCGGCTCTATTCCGGCATGTTCCCAGGCAAAGAGTTTGCCTGTGCGTCCGAAGCCGGTAGCTATCTCGTCAAAGATCAGCAACAGATGATGTTCACGGCAAAGTTTCGCTGCTTCCCGTAGGTATTGGGGATGGTAGAACCACATGCCTCCCGCTCCCTGCACGATGGGTTCGAGTATGAGTGCCGCCAGTTCGCCGGAATGAGTTTCTATGACTTTTTTTAGGGGTAGAATGTCCTCCGGATGCCATTCCCCATCGAAACGGGAGGCAGGTTGCGGCACAAAATGGCGTACCGGAAGTGCCGCACCGAAGAGGGAATGCATTCCCGTCACCGGGTCGCATACCGACATGGCATTCCAAGTATCCCCGTGGTATCCGCTGCGGATGGTTACAAAATTGTTTTTGTCAGGTTGCCCGGCTGCATACCAATATTGCACTGCCATTTTCAGAGCCACTTCCACGGCAACCGAACCGGAATCCGCATAAAATATCTTTTGCATCGAAGGAGGAACCAGAGGCAATAGGAGCTTGCCTAATTCGATAGCCGGATCGTGGGTCAGTCCTCCGAACATGACGTGCGACATTTTTTCCAGTTGCTTCTGTGCCGCTTGGTTCAGTACCGGATGATTATAGCCATGTACGGCACACCACCAAGAGGACATGCCTTCGATCAGAACCCTGCCGTCACTGAGTGTAATGGTTGCTCCTTCCGCTTTTTCTACTTTATACACCGGTAGCGGGTTGGTGGTGGAGGTATACGGATGCCAGATGTGTTCACGGTCGAACTCGGAGGGCAATGTGTATCCCGTTTCCATTATCAGTTGTTTGTCTTCCGAAACCTTTGATCCGAGCGTGGTCAATAAATCTCCTACAATGGCGGAATTGATCCCGATATGCAATGCCTTTTTTATGGTTTCGGGTGAGATTTGCGATCTTCCTCCGGCAAAACGCAGATAAGCGGTGGGATTGATGAACCTGAACAGGGCGATGGTAATTAATATTTCCTCCTCACTTAACGGCTTTTCGTGTTCCAAAGGAGTTCCCGGAATGGGACTGAGCAGATTGATAGGAATGGATTGTATGGCTAACTTTTTCAGTGTAAATGCAAATTCGATGCGTTGCTCCATTGTTTCCCCCATGCCGATGATACCCCCGCAACAGATATCCATGCCTACGTTTCGGGCAGCGGCAAGGGTGGCAAGTTTTTGTTCTTGTGTATGGGTGGAACAAAGTTTCGGAAAATAAGAAGGGGCAGTTTCCAGATTGCAATGGTAACGGGTGATACCCGCTTCGTAGAGGGTGCGTAATTCATTCTCTTCCAGCAGTCCCAGGGAGGCGCATAATTGAATGGAAGAGTGCCGTCTCATCTGACGGGCTGAATCGCAAAGTTGAGTAAGTTGTTTGGGAGATGGTTTTCGTCCGCTGGTGACGAGAGAGAATCGGGCTATGCCTTGTGCTTCGTTGTATTGTGCCTGCCGGAGACATTCGTCGGGGCTGACGAGATCATAAACTTCTGCTTTTGTTTTGTAATGGGCGGATTGCGCACACCATTTACAATTTTCAGGACATCTGCCGGACTTGGCATTAATGATAGAACACATGTCGAATTCGCGCTGCGCGCGTGCGACGGTGATTTCGTGGGCAGCAGCATAGAGTGCTTCCCTGTCGGCCGTATTGGCGAGCCAAGCCGCTTGTTCGGGAGTGATATTCACCCCGGCAAGTACTTGGTCTTTCAGTTCTTCCAGTGTCATATTTATAATATAAGGTAAAGTTTGAGCTGATTTTTGCTTGGAGAGGGAACATTCCGTCACATTGAAATGCAATTGCCCGATAGTTACCTGGCAGCCTAAACTGGCGAATGCAGCATATCCTTTCCGGCTCCATTGGCTGAAACGTATTTCTGGAAGATATGTATAACGGTTTGTTTTCATCTTTTAAATCTCTTGAATGGCGGCAAATGTACAAAGAAACTTTGAGATTATAGATGAACTATCGGTGACTTTATTTGCCTGAAGAAGTGAGATTGAACAGAAAAGTGTATCTTTGCGTTCAGCTAATGTCCTATTAATACCATAGTCTTATGATTGAGTCAAGCCGTAAACTCCCTATCGGGATACATGTTGATAAAACAAAATTTGTTTGGAGAGCAGCTTCTACCGGAAAACCTTATTTTTTAAGTCGTCCGCGTCGTTTTGGAAAGAGTTTGTTACTGTCGACCTTCGAGGCTTATTTTGAAGGGAAAAGAGAACTGTTCAAAGGGCTGGCTATTGAGGGATTGGAAAAAGAATGGATAAAATATCCGGTATTGCATCTTGATCTGAATGCGGAGAAGTATGATGAGACGGAAGGCTTAACATCCATCCTAAGTAACTACTTGACCCAGTGGGAACAGATTTATGGTGAAGGTGAGGATGAAAAAACTTTGTCAAGCCGTTTTGCCGGAGTAATTCGTCGTGCTTCCGGGAAGACGGGGCGTAAAGTAGTAGTTCTGATTGATGAATATGACAAGCCCTTATTGCAAGCCTTATGCAATGAGAATTTGTTGAAAGAATATCGTGATACGTTGAAGGCTTTTTACGGGGTTCTCAAAAGTTCGGATCGTTACCTGCGTTTTGTTTTTCTGACAGGTGTCACTAAATTTGCACAAGTCAGTGTATTCAGTGATCTCAACCAGTTGCAGGACATCAGCATGTGGTACGATTATGCTACGGTTTGCGGTATCACTAAAGAAGAGTTGGAGGTTACTTTCAAGCAGGAATTGGAATTGCTTGGAAAGGTAAATGATATGACTTATGAAGAAACTGTCGATAAAATGGCATGTCTATATGACGGATATCATTTTCACCCTTCGGGAGAAGGCGTATTCAATCCGTTCAGTGTGCTGAATGCCTTGAAAGCGAAAGAATTCAGTGATTATTGGTTTCAGACGGGAACTCCGACTTTTTTAGTCGAGTTGCTGAAAGATAGCGATTACGATCTCCGGACTTTGATTGACGGGGTGGAGGCAGCTTCGACAGCTTTTACCGAATATAGAGCGGATTCTGATAATCCGATACCATTGATTTACCAAAGTGGTTATCTGACGATCAAGGGGTATGACAAAGAATTTAAGATGTATCGGCTTGGTTTTCCCAACGATGAAGTGAAATATGGTTTTATGAATTTTATCTTACCGTTCTATACCCCCATCAGGGATGGAGAAAAAAGATTCTACATAGGTAAATTTGTCCAGGAGCTACGTTCGGGAGATGTTCCTGATTTTCTGACTCGTCTGAAATCTTTCTTTGCAGATTTTTCTTATGAGCTGAGCGAAGATAAAGAGCGGTATTATCAAGTTGTTTTCTACTTGGTATTTAAATTGATGGGTGAGTTCACTGAAGCTGAAGTACGTAGTGCGCGTGGTAGGGCGGATGCAGTGGTCAAGACTCCAAAATACATCTATGTGTTTGAATTCAAACTGAACGGTACGGCTGAACAGGCTTTACAACAGATTGATGATAAAGGTTATCTGATTCCTTATTTGGCAGATGGGCGCGAGATTGTCAAAGTAGGTGTTGAATTCTGTGCGGAGACACGTAATATCAGCCGTTGGCTGGTGGAGTAAGAGGATCGTTGGCAGGTGGAGTAGGGGAAAATGAATGATCTAAGTGGAGAATCATTTCCTTCTATATTGCTTTTTCAAATAGAAATTGAATCCTGCGTATATCTGCAAAGTTCCGAAGCCGTTGTTCAGGGAAAAATTGCCCCTGTAATAATCATATGTACGGCCTACAAAAGAGGTTCCCGCAAAGTATTTACTATTGTTATATACTACACCTGCCCGTAGGATGAAATCGATATTGAAGTTCTTATACCACTCATTATTCTCCTTTTCTTCTTTCTCTATACGAGATGTTTTATAGGCTACGGCAGGACTGAAAGAGATGCATGCAAGCCAGTTTTTGGCAAACACCCAGTTGTAAGCATATCCTAAGTTGAGGCTTATATTGGTATATTTGATATGATCCATTCTTGAGCCAGGGTTCATTTTCTCTTGAATTATCAATGGCAAACGGGTATAATCGAAATCAAGATTATGGGTTGAGATCGAGAATCCCCCGATCAATGAACCGGCACTCCGTAGTTGATTGGTGCTTTGGCTGAATGCTGCTGGATAAGAGAACCGACGGTAGTTGAAAACATAAAAAAGATTCAACCCCTTCATGTCTACTTTCAATCCGTCAAAGTCTTCGGAATAATCGGAAGGAATGTCGTCAAAACCACTTATTTTATGAATGCGGTAGTCGTTACCCGTACGCCGATAAAACACGTCAACACCCAATTTTGAACTATAAAGACTTAAATCGAATTCCGTACCCTTTCTTTTTCCTTTCTGCTTGCCATAAAGCCCGTCAGTATCGATAGACCATCCAAGGAAAATCCACCGCCAACCGAAATAAGGGCCTATCTTGTTGCGTGGATGAGGCGAGAAGCGGATTCGTTGTTCTTTCGGAGTAGTGCTGCCTACGGCATAATATTCATAATTCGTAAAATGATCCAGCATCAATGCATAGTTATAGCGGTTCGGGCTGATATAGGTCGTGTCTATATCATCGGGATTAAATAGATAGTTGAATACTTTTATGAATGCGTTTTCTTTTTTCTCGGCTTTCAAGCTATCGGATGTGATGATGTCTCCTCCATTCCAGGCAAACGAAGGAAGTAAATACAATAGCAAGTATAATCCGATAATAAGACGTTTCAGCATAGTTTGTTATTTACACTGCGAATTTAACAGTTACACTCCATAAATCCCAATAATCTTCTAAGAATTGTTTCTTTTCTTAAACAAAATCTCATAATCTAATGTTTTATTCAATCATGCATATAAAATATAAACTACATGTAATTATGAGAATCAATCTGCGTTTATTAGTCGCGTTTCTTTTTGTAACCCTTGCAGTCTCTATACAAGCGGCTGTGCAGCAGGAGAAGCGCATAACGGGTACAGTGGTCTCTGAAGGAGAGCCATTACCCGGAGTTTCTGTTCAGGTAAAAGGTCATTCCACCGGAACGATCACCGATATTGATGGGAAATATTCTATTTCGGCTCCAGCGGATGGAGTGCTGATTTTTCGTTTTGTCGGATTGAGAAGTGCGGAAGAACACATTAACGGACGAAACACAATCAATGTTACGATGGAATCGGATAGCAAGCAACTGGATGAAGTCATGGTTGTTGCCTACGCTACCGCCAAAAAATATAGTTTTACCGGAGCTGCTTCTACCGTAAAGGGAGACGAAATAGCCAAATTGCAAACATCCAGCGTATCCCGTGCCCTTGAAGGTACGGTTTCGGGTGTGCAAGCCAGTGCGGCCAGTGGGCAACCCGGTACGGATGCTGAAATCCGTATCCGTGGTATCGGTTCTATCAATGCTTCCAGCGCACCGCTTTATGTGGTGGACGGTGTACCTTTCGATGGGAGTGTGAACTCTATCAATCCGGACGATATTGCTTCGATGACCGTGTTGAAAGATGCGGCTTCCGCTGCCCTTTATGGTTCACGTGGTGCTAATGGTGTAATTATTATTACGACCAAACAGGGACAGACCGATTCGAAAGCGACTGTTAATGTAAAGGCATCGTTCGGTGGATCGAACCGTGCGGTGCGGGACTACGATCGTATCGGAACAAACGATTATTTCCAATTGTATTGGGAGGCTTTACGCAACCAATATGCGAAGGATACGGAACATTATACACCTGCCACGGCTGCTTCTCAGGCGTCAAAAGACTTGGTGACCAAATTGATGGGAGCCGGACCTAATCCTTATGGGACGAATTATCCGCAACCGGTCGGAACAGATGGGAAATTGGTGGCGGGAGCAGAGCCTCTTTGGGATTTTGACTGGAGTGACGCTATGGAGCAACAGGCTTTGCGTACTGAACTCAACCTGAATGTGTCAGGAGGCGGTCAAAAGAACCAATATTTCTTTTCTGCCGGTTACCTGAACGATAAAGGTATTGCGCTTGAATCCGGTTATCAACGGTTTAATCTCCGTTCTAACATAACCAGTGAGATGACATCCTGGCTAAAAGGTGGAGTTAATATGAGTTTTGCCCATTCCATGCAGAATTATCCGTTATCATCAGATTCGAATACCAGTAATGTGATAAACGCAGGGCGCACCATGCCCGGGTTTTATCCTATTTATGAGGTGAATCCCGACGGTTCATTCAAGACTGACGAAAACGGAGATCGTATTCCTGATTTCGGGCCGTATCGTCCTTCCGGTTCCATGTCTAACTGGAACCTTCCTGCAACACTCCCTCTCGACAAATCGGAGCGTATGAAAGATGAGTTTTCAGGTCGTACCTTTTTGGAAGTTACGTTTATGCCCGGATTGAAATTTAAGACGAGTTTCAACTTCGATCTTATCAACTACAATTCTCTCGACTTTACCAATTCTTTGATAGGTCCGTCGGTGGTTACGGGAGGCGGTTCAAGCCGTGTCAACAACCGGACTTTCTCGTGGACATGGAATAATATAGCTACGTATGATAAGACGATCGGTGAACATCACTTTAATATACTTGCAGGCCAGGAGGCTTATTCGTATAGATATGACCAACTCACAGCTTCACGTTCGAAGATGGCTCAGCCCGATATGCCTGAACTGGTTGTCGGTTCTCAACTTACGGGTGGTTCCGGTTATCGGATCGATTATGCATTGGTAGGATATTTCACACAACTTTTGTATGATTTTCAGGATAAATACTTCTTTTCCGCTTCTTACCGTCGTGACGGTTCCTCCCGTTTCTCTCCGGAAACGCGTTGGGGTAACTTTTGGTCGGTGGGTGCATCATGGCGTATAGACCGGGAAGATTTTATGATTTCCACTTCCGATTGGTTGTCTGCATTGACTCTGAAAGCTAGTTATGGCGCACAGGGTAATGATAACTTGGGAACCTATTATGCGAGTAAAGGACTTTATGCCATCGTTTCCAATTTGGGAGAAAATGCATTGGTTTCCGATCGTATTGCTACTCCGAAACTGAAATGGGAAACTAATCTTAACTTCAATGTCGGTATTGATTTCTCTCTATGGAACAATCGGGTTTCCGGTTCGTTCGATTTCTTCCAGCGCCGTTCCAAAGATTTGCTGTACTCTCGTCCTATCGCCCCTTCTATGGGATATAAATCGATAGACGAGAATGTGGGGGCATTGAGAAATACAGGTGTTGAGCTGACATTGAACGGAACAGTTATAAATACCAATGGATTTGTCTGGAAACTGGGACTTAACCTGACCCATTATAAGAATGAAGTTACCGAATTGCCTCTGAAAGATATGCCTCCTTCCGGAGTAAATAAGTTGCAGGTAGGCCGTTCCGTATACGATTTCTATACAAAAGAATGGGCAGGCGTCGATCCGGAAAATGGCGATCCGCTATGGTATAAAGACATTCTCGATGATAATAATAACGTGGTAGGGCGTGGAACGACCAATGTGTATAAAGAAGCCTCCGATTATTATGTCAACAAGTCTTCTTTGCCTAAGATTTATGGTGGATTCAATACCGCTTTCTCTTATAAAGGATTCGATCTGTCGGCTGTATTTGCTTATAGCATAGGTGGATATATCATGAACCGGGATATTACGATGATCTTACATAACGGTAGTGCCGAAGGACGTTCGTGGTCAAAAGAAATTCTGGATCGTTGGACTCCGGAGAATCGTTATACTGATGTTCCGGCTTTGGGTACGACAACGAATAACTGGACATCTTATTCAACGCGATTCCTTCAGAATAATTCTTATATGAGATTAAAGAACCTGACTTTGTCATATACGCTTCCGAAACAGCTTATCAGCCGAATCTCACTGAGTAATGTACAGGTGTTTGTACAAAGTGACAACCTGTTCACTGTCCACCGGAATCAAGGTCTCGATCCTGAACAAGGTATTACAGGTCTGACTTATTATCGCTACCCGGCTATGAGAACCTTTTCTGGCGGAGTAAATGTAACGTTTTAAATGAAAAATTATGATTATGAAGAATATATTTCCTTTTGTCATTTCCTTGCTTCTCCTGACAGGATGTAGCAGTGACTTTCTTGATAAGGAACCTACTGACTCGGTTAGTTCCGATGAGGTAGGAGTACCCGGTAACGCTGAACGGCTGTTCAATGGAGCATGGTACAATCTTTTTGAATATGGCACTACCTATGCCAATATCGGATACCGTGCCCTCCAATGTTTGGACGATATGATGGCGAGCGATGTAGTATCCCGTCCTGCTTATGGATTTAACTCCTCCTACCAGTTCAATGATGTGTCTATACCGAATAATAGCCGTGCTTCATTTGCATGGTATCTTTTGTACAAGACCATCGATAACTGTAACGCGGCTATTGCCATCAAGGGTGATACGGAGGAATTGCATCAAGCTCAGGGGCATGCTCTTGTTTTACGGGCTTTCTGCTATTTGCATTTGGCAGAGCATTATCAGTTTACGTATTTGAAAGATCCTGAAGCACCGTGCGTACCTATCTATACGGAACCTACTACAGGAGAAACCGCCCCGAAAGGTAAATCTACCGTTGCCCAGGTTTACAAATTGATTTTCGATGATTTGAACCTCGCCCAACAGTATTTGAAAGATTATGTTCGCAAAGGAGATGGTCAGAAATACAAACCCGATACCAATGTCGTTAACGGACTTTTGGCCCGTGCCTATTTGCTGACCGGTCAGTGGGAAGAAGCTGCCAAAGCCGCCACCGCAGCCCGTCAGGGATATTCTTTGATGACAACCACGGCAGAATATGAGGGCTTTAATAATATCTCCAATCAGGAATGGATATGGGGGCATCCGCAACTCGTTTCCCAGTCAGATGCTTCTTATAACTTCTATTATCTGGATGCTACCTATGTAGGTGCCTACAGTAGTTTTATGGCCGATCCGCATTTCAAGGATAAATTTTCCGAAGGAGATATCCGGTTACCACTTTTCCAGTGGATGCGTGAAGGATATATGGGCTATAAAAAGTTTCATATGCGCGCAGACGATACCGCTGATATCGTACTGATGAGAGCTTCCGAGATGCTTTTGATCGAAGCTGAAGCACTTGCTCGTGAAGGTTTCCCGGAGAAAGCGGTAATTCCTTTGAACGAATTGCGTCATGCCCGTGGCTTGGGTGATTATGATTTGACAGGCAAATCGCAGGAGGATGTCATTAATGAGATCTTGATGGAACGTCGTCGTGAGCTTTGGGGCGAAGGTTTCGCTATCGGTGATATTCTGCGTACTCAAGGATCGGTGGAACGTGAAGCTCTTTCTACTGAAGTGCAAGAACAGGAAGTTGATGCATGGCAGGAAGGCGGAGGGTTTGCAAAACGCAATCCGTTAGGTCACTGGTTCCTTGTATTTCCTGATGGAAAGCCTTTCACACCGAATAGCATTAATTATCTATATGCCATTCCGAAAGATGAGACGGATGCGAATCCCAATATATAGTGTCTTTTCATATTGGTGATTCTTTTATTTATTGGACAAAGGGAGTGTGTGATCGACATGACACACGCTCATCCTTTTTTTAGCCTGTATCGGAAAGGTCGGTATTTACTTTTGTGTGGTTATGTTCTTCCTTTATCATTTGCAGGAACATGGCAGGTGTAAGTCCTACAATACTTTTAAAAGCGATACCAAAGGTTACATGTGATCGATATCCCACTTTTTCGGCAATCGTTTTGATGGTATATTTACTACAAGTATTTATGTCGGACATTAGTTTTCTTGCTTCGCGTATGCGATACTCATTAAGAAATGAACTGAAGTTCTTTTTATAGGTTTCATTGATCACCTGCGATACATATCGATGATTTGAGTGGACCAACGAAGCTAACTTTTCCAATGAGAAGTCTGTTTTGCAATACTCATGGGTGGTTTCCATTATTTGATTGATGGCTTCGATCAATGCTTGTTTCCGTGTATCGTCCAATTTGCTTGAATAACTTTTCGAGGTGAGTATTTCAGTAGTTGAGGAAGGTGCATCCTTGGACGGGAACGGTTGAGCTTCTTTTTGGTGATAGCTCTCTAATACTTGTTCCACCGCATTCAATTTTTCCTCAAACTCCATGCGTAGGTTCTTGTTGTATTTTCCCATATCGACCAGCTCACGGTTGACGTTGAATATCTTTTGGTAAGCTACGGAGAGATGTTTCTTCTGTAGATAAGCAATAATCAGAAAAATGCCAGCGATAACGGAAATACCCATGACGAACAGGAGCATCTTCTGTTGATGCCGGATTTCAGTTTCTTTCTTGGCTTTTTCCCGGTTCAATTGTGAAATCTCTTTTTCTACCTGACCTATTTCGAGCAAATACTGGGTATTCTTTACCCGGTGAAACTCCCTGACATTGAAGATGGAGTCGGAGAGTGACAGAAATTTACTTTTATACAGTAAGGCTTGTTGAGAGTCGCCTGACATTTCATGTAGGATCGAATATACACGATAATTTTCTACTTGTGTACCCACCAGATTATGCTCTTTGGCCATTTTTTGGCATTTATTCAAATAATAGAGGGTCGAGTCCTTTTGGTTCATATTCAGATAGGCATGGTACAATTGCGAATAGGAGGCCGATTCGTATCTGGGCTCTAAGTGAAAATTTCGAGCTATGTCGGCTGCTCTTTGGAAAGGTGCGATAGCATCCCTGTATTTCTTTTCATTGATCAGGACAAGTCCCCAGGTTAACTGGTTCATGTATGTTCTCACAGGGTCATCTGCTGAAATCTTCTTTTGCATCTGGAAATAGTATTCCCTGGTTTTTTCTGCATTGCCTAATTTGCTATAGGCGCCTACCAGATTGGTCAACAAGCTATATTCACATCGGTTATCAGGATATTCTGCACACCATTTATAACCTGATTCGTAGCAACTGATTCCTTTTTCATAATCTTGGAAAGTACAATAGATATTGCCCATATTCAGGTAAAATTCCCGAATCAAGCTCTGGTCCTTACAGCATTCGCATATTTTCAATCCCCGTATGAAGAAATCCAATGCATTGGTATAGTTTCCCTGGTAATAGTAGATCTTACCAATCCGGATACAACTTAAGACAGCGTATTGTTTGGATTGTTCATCGGCATTCTCTTTGTTACGGTTGTATAAAATGGAATAGAGGACGATGGTCGTATCATTTGCTTGCCATTCCTGAATGCGATTGATATGTTTGTAAAGTTCTTCGGATGAAGCCTCTTCCCACTGTTCGCGTAACTGGCTGTACATCGTTTTGTTCTGCCCGCAAAGAGATATGGAACTAACCAGAAGAATTACTAAAATAGCCAGTTTTCTCATATGAAGGAGGATGATTAATTGACGAATGCCAGAAGCCGGATTGCTTCTGGCATTTACATAAGATTACGTGTTACGAGAAATTATTTGTATAATAGAAAAGCGTTGTCTTTTCAATTAATGAGCTACTTCAATCTTAAAGGTTTTGTGTACGCCTTCTGCTGCAACATCAAGGATATAAAACCCTGAATTTACATCACTCAGGTTCATGACATTGTTGATGGAAGAAGTTCTCATTTCTTTGACGACTCTACCTTGCAGATCGAGCAGACGAACTTGGGTATCTATATTATCGAACGGGAAGTCGATATGCAATTCAGTAGATACCGGATTCGGATAAACGGCAGCTTTGCATTGGTCTAAGGCGGCAGATTCTATGCCCACTCCGCTCTTGAGGTCAATGACATAACCGTATTTACCCATTCCCTTCATACACCATCCTGCAATGTAACGTCCGTTAGGTGACATGTCATAAACACTGCATAAATAATATTCGCCCAAATCATATTTTAATGTTTCAGTTACATAAGTATTCAGGTTTTCAAAGCCTTTTTCTTTTGTCCAGATCCACGGACTTGTACCGCCACCTGCCCAGCCAACTACAACAGTGGCATCGTTGTTCATATCTGATACTGTGCCATCCAGTGATTCCGTTTCATCCAAAATAATGACACCGGTTTCTTTGCTCCATATCCACGGGCTTCCTGTTGCATACCAATTACCGCTACCAGTACCACCAATCCACTTACCGTCAGAAGATACGGCATTGCAATATCCTAACAGATTGTCTGTCAGTTCTTCCTTCCATGGCATATGTGTGCCATTTACATCATCTGTCACATAGCTGAAGTCAAAATCATCTTCTGTTTTATTCGGATCTTTGAACATTAATGACTGATCATAGCCGCCTGTCTCGTTTTTACGCCATACGGATGCAAACCAGGGACCAAACATATCTTGCCAACCCACAACCACACTTCCGTCATAACTGGTTTTGTAAGCCATGGTATTGCGATTTATATCGTCAAACTTACTACCTAAGTCTATAATACCGGATTCATTCCAAGCTGCTGCATGTGAGTGGATTGCACTTGCATCGTTATATTTTTTATATGCATAAACATTACCAACTGTTACTTTTCCGTCTCCAGAAATGCTATAAGCGCTGGAAGCTGTTTCGCCCGACAAATAACCAAGACTCTCTAATGGAGTCCACTCATCTGCCTCAACGTCATAAATTCCCGCAGCATAGCCAGACACATTGTTTACTTTTCCTTGACGGTAGAAAGTACCATGTGCCCCACTTATATTAATTTCAGTGTCAGAAGCTATTGCAGCATATAAACCGGTTTCATCTCCCTCTTCTACTACAATTTTCTTCCAGTTTTTTCCCATATCGGTGGTTTCATAAACACTCCCCTTACTGCCTACAATGGTAACTGTATTATCGACATAACAAAGGTCATTCCAATCCACGATCGGACCTGGCTCCGTTTTTGTCCAATTTTTGCCTCCGTCTGTTGTTACATAAACATACTTGAGACCAAGAGCCATACCATTGTCTTCGTCTATGAATTTTATTCGGTGCAAAGTCATACCTTCGGTATATAGATCTTTCCAAGTAAGTCCATTATCCGTGGAAGTTTGGATGTGCCCATTTCTGGTCACCATATAAAATGCATCTGCAAAATGACTGATATGTACTGGACAACCAGCTACACCAGTTGCCTCTTGAAAAGTATCTCCTGAATCGTTAGTCACCCATACAGCGTATCCGCCATCTTTGTATTCCAAGCCAATTGCTCCGTATAGTGCAGCGTTTCCACCTGCTTGAGGAATAAAATCAATGCTCCAATAAGTTTTCACCTCTTTGGTGTTTCCCTCAGGATGAGGATCGAAAACAGCGCATGTGCCATTTGACTTAACTGTGTAAATAGCACCATTATGACCTCCGACAAGACCTTGTGCCCAATTAAGCCATCCCATCGCTTCAAAGCCGCCGGTAAATGGTGTTCCTCCATTTTCCTGACTACTGGTTGCAAATACTCTCCAAGTCTTTCCTTTATTCATAGATCTAAGGATTGCTCCTGTCTGTCCGTTCGTACTACTACCTATGGCATACATCTCGCTGGCTGGTTGATAAATCCCATTGAACGTGAGATCATAATCATTCATAACATTTTTTTCCCATGCTGAAGATACTGCAATTTCATTACTTGGCATAGTAGAAGCGATGCGTTTCCCATCATCAGAAAACTGTGCTACACCGCCAACATTATTTCCAGCAGATATGCCACCGATTTCTGTCATTTCTTGTGCGACCGGGTCCCACAAGTATTGAGAAGTATTCTGATCTTTATGACCTACAACAATTCCTTCATTGTTTACTCCCGTTGGGAAGAATTGTATCTCAGAGAAAGTTACCTGTGCAGATAACATACTTGCGGAAAATATTCCGACTAAAGTGAGAAGAGAGTGTTTTTGTTTCATAATTTGATAAACTTAAAGATTTGACAATTTTTTCGTTGCAATTTTAGGCGATTTAGATGGGAAAAACAAGTGCAATAAAGTCAGATTCATGAATTTGATTAAGCTCATAGCTATCTGGCGGACTCTAAAAAAAGGATTCATGAATTTGTGTTATATTCTGTTTAGCTTTTAAAAGATAGTTGTATATCGCTTTGCCCTGTTCACATTGTAGTGGCATGAAACTTGTCGTGAAAATAACTAAAAGGGCAGGTGCTTTCATATTGGGAAGGATGGTTTGATGGATTAGAAGCCAAATGCCAGGTTGGAATATGTCAATAAATTTTAGTTTTCGACATTTGTGTTGTAATATCAAGTGTTTGGAGGTAAATGACTGATAGCCAATATAAAAAATACCCGAATTCTACCTCGGTGATCAACGACCTCTTCCTCGGTGATGAACTGCCTCTTCATCGGTGAGGAAAGGGGTGTTCATCGGTGAGGTCGGATGCCTTCAGTCGGAGGGTGGATTTATGTAGTAAAATTTCTATAGAAAAGGACTTTGAAACTTGATAGCGTAAAGGTAAGTGTATGTGGAAAGTTCATCCTGAATGTGGGAAATATTGAAAGAGAAGATAACCTTATAAAAATAGGAGTATCTCAAAATCACTTTGAAATACTCCTCAAGCATGTAATTAGAGAATCCCTTTAACAATCAAAAAAACTAATCGACTATTGTCTTAAGCACTACCACTTGTTTATTGGTTTGTACTTTTACGAGGTAGATGCCACTTACGAGATTGCTGTTTTCTACCTCTACACCTTGCATATTATAGACACTAAAAGTTTTGTAATCACCTGCTACATTTATCGTTCCGTTGGCAACATCGATCCGCAACCCGTCAAAGGCATTTGTCTCGATGGCCGTTGTATTCCCTCCCAATTTGACTTGGGCTGCATTCATTGAATAGTGATAATAACGACTATCGTAATCTTCGTCTGTCAGGAAAGCAACGATATTCATATTGTCTGCTTCCCAATCGGAATCTATGGTTGTTTTGAATTCAGCTGTATATACATCACCGTTCCAAGTAACTTCTTTTCCCCAGATATCACCGAGAATGGCACGTAGCACATGGTCGTGGGTATAATTCTGTCCTCCTCCGGATTGATTGCTAACCAAACCGTCTTCGGTCAGGAATACGTTGACACGTGGCTGTTTCATGGCTTTATCGAACAGTTCCGCATTGATTTTGCGTCCTGAAACTTTGACAGTCAGTTCCCGGGTGTCTTTATCGTAGTCGGAAGCTATGCGGATGGATGCAAATGCAGGAAGGGCGCTTTGGGCAAAAGTGATACTTTTATTCACTTCAATAGCTCCCTGTTTGGGATTGGTGTAACCGAGACCGAATGCAACGGCATAAACATCTTGAATATAAGCGCGGTCGGCAGTAGCATAAGGGGCACCGTATACTCCGAACTCATACAAGTATTCGTTGCTTTCGTTCATGGTGTATATATCTTCACCATAACCTACATGATGTGCTACCAACACTTTATTACAATCTTCAGGAAGAGCTTCAATCACCTTATGTCCGTAAGGGCAATTCGGACATTTTGCAGTAGTATACATTTCTACTAAAGATGTTTTGACAGTGTCCTGTTCAAAAATGCAAATATCTTCAGTGTCCAATTCATCGTTTCCTGCATATCCGTCGGTATTGCTACCTTTATTCATGTTGGATGCTTTCAGGTGGATTTTTACGGAAGGAACATTGGTAGGGATGTCAACAGATGCCCTTAGTACGGCTCCTCTGAATTGACTAAGTCCTCCTTTGATTTCCATGGGTGATGTGGCGGATTCGATACCTTCACCCGAGATGGTCATATCAAAGCTTGTGATCGGCTTTGTTCCGGCATTGAAAATATAGCCGTTGATGCCTACGGTAGCTTTATCGCTTCCGGGTTCACGTCTGATAAAAGAAATATCTCCGTGAAAGTTGGATACGGAAAGGTCGTATTCAGCGTGCTTATCGCTGGCGATGGCACTTTGCATACCTAATACGGCTACCACATTTTGACCGAAAGCTGTAGTATAATCTACCCAGTTTTTCCCTCCGTTGTCCGAAATCAGGACGGTGTTTTTAAGCAATGTTCCGTTAGTACTTATAGTAAGAGGATTGTATTTCTTATCATCGGCATTAATCTTCTTTTGAGTAATGGTATAGCCTATATAGTAACCTTTTTCTTTAATAGTATACGCTTTGTCGGCTGGCAACTCAACTTCGATCCATTCATTTTCGGGTAAATCCTCTGCGGCAATTTCCTGTGAGAATACAGGTTCTTCAGTGAGTCTTTCACGTAGCCAGAGGGTCATTGCCTTGGGCTTGCTTCCGATAAATGCCCGTATTTTTGTCACCTTGTCACCTACATATTTGCCGACTATCATATTGTCGAGGTAGGTCGCTATGTCATAGGTGTCTACCGTCAATCTAAAGACGTTGGTGGGTTCTAAGCAATAGCCTACATACATTTCGTTTGCAGCCAATGCTTTGGCTTCAACGGTGGTTGATGCTGCATGGAGGGGCATCAGGGTCGTCTCCATCACGCTTGTTGGCTCAGGTGTGCTTATCAAAGGCTTTTGTGCCATAGCTCCGGTCATTGTGCAAAGAACGAGAGCTGTCAGGTAGATTTTCTTCATGTTCCTAATAGTTTAATTTGGTATTAATATGAATTTATCTGGATTATATCTCGGTTTACGAACTTCGAACGTATAATTGCGGGGCCTTTTGCGGGGGATTTACCGTTTTGCCGATGTAAGTTTAGGGCTTTTGTGATTCTTATGCAAATTGATATTGCTTAGATTCATGAATTTGGTGAGATTGGGATCATCACGGGGGATGGATTCAACAAATTCCGGAATTTTGGTTTGTCAAAGATAAGATTTGTGTCTAAGAGAAATCCGTTTATGACTTCTTGACCAGCCTGTTTACAAGTTCTTCAAAGAAAGCTTCCCGGTAACTATTTCCGATGGCTATCTCATAGGACTGGATGAAGACGTCGTTGTTATCGGACGAGGTTATATTTGCTCTAAGTGCAACCGTCATTCATCGCAAATGCTACCGTCATTCTTTCTGCGTGTTATGGTTTCTTTATTTCCAATAAACGAAAAGGGCATGTCATCACGACATACCCTTACCTTGTATTCATTGAAAGGTTTCTTCATTTTCGAAAAGGATTAATCAACTATGGTTTTATGTACTGCTGTTTTACTACCCGTTTGCACTTTTACAAGATAGATGCCTTTGGTAAGATTACTATTTTCGATTTGTATTCCTTGCATATTGTAAACGTGGTAAGTGTCGTAATCACCGGTTACATGAATGGTTCCATTCACAGCTTCAATCGACAAGTCTGCTAGGATACTGTTTTCAATGGATGTTAGATCTCCTTTCAGATCGATTTGAGTGGCATTCATTGCATGGTGATAATAACGGCTATCGTAATCTTCGTCTGTCAGGAAAGCAACGATGTTCATATTATCTGGATTCCAGTCGGCACTGACTGTGGCTTTGAATTCGACTGTATAATTATCGCCATTCCAGGTAATTTCATTTCCCCAGATGTCGCCTAGGATGGCGCGCAACACATGGTCATGTGTATAGAGTCCCATTGCTCCGGATTGTTTGGCCTTTAAACCGTCTTCAGTCAGGAATACATTGACATGAGGTAGTTTTACAGCCTTGTCAAATAGTTCTGCATTGACCTTACGACCATAAACTTTCACTGTCAGTTCACGACTGTTTTCGTCATAAGTGGATGATGCGGCAATAGAGGCGAATGCCGGAAGGACATTTTGTGTGAAAGTAATATATTTGTTTACTTGTATAGCTCCCTGACTCGGATTGGTGTAACCGAGGCTGAATGAAGAATTCTTTTCATCCGCAATAAAAGTACGGTCGGCACTTCCGGTTGGAGCGCCGGTTACACCGAATTCGTACATATAATTATAACTCTCGTCCATGGTGAATTCATCCGTATAATAGCCTACATGATGGGCTACCAACACTTTATTGCAACTTTTTGGAAGGGCGTTGATTACTTTATGACCATAGGGGCAATTCGGACACTGTGTAGTGGTATACATTTCCACCAGAGAGGTCTTTACTGTATCTGTTTCGTAAAAAACAATGTCTTCCGTACTTGTTTTATCATTTCCGGCATATCCGTCAACATTATCACCGTTATTTAAATTGGACGTTTGCACGTCTATTTTTATTGATGGCATATTGTTGGGAACGTCGATGGAGTAGCGGAATGAAGTTCCTTTGAACATGGGGATTCCTGTGCCTGCTTTAAGCGGTATGGTCACAGGCTCGATTCCTTCAGCGGAAACGGTAAGGTCAAAGTTGGTAATAGGCTTTTTTCCGGCATTGAAAATATATCCATTGAAGTCTATAGTTGCTTTATCATTTTCGGGGTTACGTTTGATAAAGGCAAAATCCCCTTGGAAATAGTTTAGGGAAAGATCGTAATCCATATGTTTATCGCTGGCAATAGCCGTTTGGGCAGCTGCCGCAGCTATGATTTTATTACTTGGATAGTAAGTATAAGTATAATCTGCCCAGCTTTTACCTCCGTCCTCTGATATTAATAAGGTGTTTTTAGGCAATACTCCATCCGGGGCGATGGCAATGGGGTAGTAAGTGTCATCATTGTTGCTTACTTTCTGTTCCGTCATGGTATAGCCTACATAGTACCCGCTTTCTTTAATAGTATAAACTTTATCGGCAGGAAGTTCAACTTCGATCCAGCCTTCTTCGGGTAAATCGGTTTCTGGTATTTCCTGCGAGAAGATAGGTGCATCATTGAGCTTTTCACGTAACCAAATGGTCAATGCTTTTGGTTTACTGCTAACGGCAACCCGTAGTTTGGTTACTTTATCGCCAACATATTTCCCGATGATCATCTTGTCGAAATAAGTGGCAATGTCATAAGGCTTCACTGTACCTAACCTTAAGAAAGGAGAAGCATTTTGGCAATAACTGACATACATTTCATTGGCTGCTAATGCTTTCGCCTTACTGGCCGGTACGGATTCCATCATCGGACGGATGGAGGAGGTAGTTTTCATGGTTGCCGGCTGTTTGGATGAGCTTATCCAAGACGTTTGAGCGAATATACCGGACGTTGCAAATAATAAGCTAAATGCTGTTAGGTAAATCTTCTTCATAATATAAATATTTACTTTATCGTTAATAGATTTTTTTCGGATGGTAAGTTTAGGCATTTTGGGGAGGTTGCGCAAATAGAGATGTTATCAATTCATGAATTTATAAGTATTTCGGTTGCCGTTCCGGAGCTAGACTTATTAATTCATGAATTATTACTCAATGCAAGCAAAAGGTGCTATATGTTTTCTCCTAGACACGGATTTCGCAGGATTATAAAGAAGAACACCGTTGCTATGTGTTTTGATTTGCATAGCAACGGTGAAATCTGTGTAATAGTATATAAAAGGGGATTGAAAGCTTTTATTCCATCGTAGTAATGACTAGTTCCTTTCCTTCCTTCAGAAGATCGTGGGAGATAAACCAGCCGTTTAACGGTTTTCCGTCATAGGTAATATCCGTTATCTTTTTCCCAGTTCCGCGTTTGCTGATGCTGAACTGAGTACCGTCACCCAAAGTAAAGTTCACTTTGTCGAACAAGGGAACAGTTACGATATATTCCGGGTCGGCAGGAGAATAGGTATAAAGTCCGAGGGCATTGAATACATACCAGGAAGACATTTCACCGGCATCGTCCATCCCCGAATAGGCAAGTTTATCGGCTCCCATGTCATAGAAGCGATCCATGATGCTGTCGAGCATACATTGTGCTTTCTCTTGTTTGCCGATGAAGTAATAGGTATAGGGCACGCTATGGTCGGGCTGGTTGCCGTGGCAGTAATTCCCGATGAATCCGGTCATGTTGTGCGCTTCGTATCCTCTCCAGGGTTCAGAGAAGAGTGAATCGAGTTTCATCTCCACAGCTTGTTTACTCGGATAGAGTGCAATCATTCCCTCCGGGTCGTGCGGGGCAAAGAACAAGGATTGCCAGGCGTTGGCTTCCCGGTACATGTAGGCGAAATAGGGATAGTAAGGATCGAAATCTTCGATCCATTCGCCATTGGCGATGCGTCCCCTCCAGAAACCGGTGCTGGGATCGAATAAGTTTTTATAGTTGCCGGAACGCTTCATCAGAAGTTCGTAGTTGCTTTGGTCATTCAGGGTTTTGGCGATCAATGCCGTTGCATAATCATCATAAGCGTATTCTATGGTTTTTGTAACGGCAGCTTTGTATTCATCCCAGGTGGGGACATTGGTGGTATCTTTTTCAGCAATCCATCCTTTTTCGATGTATTCGTCCAGATAAGGTCTGCCACCGTGTCCGGGAACTGTGGCGTTTTTCAATAATAGTTTGTAGGCACGTTCTAGGTCGAAACCTTTCAGTCCGCGCAGGTAACTTCCGGCAACGAAGGTGGAGGCGTGGTCCCCATGAAAGAAAGTGGGCATGTATCCGTTTCTTTTCTCTCCTTTGTCTGTGATGGATTGGATCACATCGACGGCAACATCGGGCGAGAGCATACCCAGTAAAATGAGTTTGTTGCGATAGTCGTCCCAGAAAGAAGGGTCTGTATAATAGCGGAAACCGTTATTGACCACTTCCCCTTTGGCATCGGTATATTCTCCGTTCACATCGCTCCGCAGGGCTGGCCATAGAAAGGAACGGTACAGGCAGGAATAAAAGATGCCCTTTTCGCGTTCGCTGCCTCCGGACACAAGTATCTTTGATAACTGCTGTTGCCACGTATCGTTGGCCTCTTCACGTACTTGTGCAAAGCTCTTATCGATCATCTCTTTTTCAAGATTCATTTTGGCGTTGTCGATGCTTACAAAAGAGAAACCGATTTTTAGTTCGAGCGGTTGGGCGTTTTTGCTGTCCTCGAAGTCAATTAGGGATACTTCGTGTTTCTCGTCCTTGACTTGTCCGATCTCTTTTATTTTGAAATTGGAAGTAGCGTAGAAATACATCTTCTCGCCTGCTTGCTGGAATCCGGCAAATGTGTGGTCGTTTACCTTTTTGATTTCCCAATCGCTCACATGGTTGTTGGTACGGGTCATGTCCGCCAGGAGCTTTTTATCCTCTTTTTGGGGGAAGGTATATTTATGATAGGCGCAACGCAGGGTAGAGGTCAGTTCAGCATTGACGTTGTATCTGTCGAGAAATACCTGATAGTAGCCCGGATGTGCCGATTCGTTCCGGTGGCTGTAGCCCGAGCAGAAATTGCTTGGGGAAATAGTACCGGTGACAGGGAGCAACGGTATGTGCAACAGGTTCCAATGTCCTTTGTTGGTATGCGTGAAACCATAAATTACCGAATCTTCGTACTGATAGCCCGCCCCGCTACGGTATTGGGTGACAGGGCTTAACTGTACCATCGCATTGGGAAGCGAGGCTCCGGGGAACACTTCGGCTCCCCATGTGCGTTGTTTCCAGGTACGGACGTAGCCCAGGTCTTCCGGTTCCCAGAGAGTGGCTGTTCCCAAAAGGGGATTAACATAATCGGTTAACTGTTTTGCCGGTTTACAGCTTGTGATCAAAACTGATAGTAGTACAAAAAGATAATACTTTTTCATGTCAAAAATGTTAGTTATATAGTGTGTTTTATTGTCTTATGATGTTGTTTGTATCTCTACTCTGATAATTAGGGCTCAAATATAAAGATTTTTGTTCAATCTACCCATCCTCAACTGAAAATAAAGACAATGATACCGGTTATTACCACATATACGAGTGCATAAGGAATGGCGGATTTCAATATCTCACCTTCTTTCCCTTGCTGGCTACTGGCTGAAGTTGCGATGGCTATGCTCTGTGGAGAGATAATCTTACCGCCCGTTGCACCTACGGTATTGGCTGCCGACAGCCAGTCGGGACTTACGTTGATATGACCTGCCACACTGGCTTGCAGCTTTCCGAAAAGGATATTGGAGGAGGTATCGCTACCGGTGATGAACGTACCCAGACAGCCGATAACCGGTGCAAAGAGAGGATACAGGCTGCCTGTTGCCGTGGCAAGGGCAGTAGCTATCACTGAAATCATTCCCGCTGTATCCATAATAGTGGAAAGACCTACGAGGCAGATCACCGTGATGAAAGTTTTTTTCAACTGTTTGGTAGTACTCCAAAGCACGGTGAATAATTCTTTGACGGTAGCTCCCTGGATCAGTCCACCGATAAATGAGCCGATGAAGAGCAAAACGCCCGCATGAGTAAGCCAGGATATGGTATAATGTACGGTCGAACCGTTTATGGGAAGGCTGATCCGTGTCACCCAATTGTTCTCCAGCGTGCCTCTTAGTGTAGGAAACAGAGGACTGGTGATGATAATCAGTGCAAGGATAAGTAAATAGATGCTCCACGCACTGATAATATCTTTCGTTTTAAGTGATATCTTAGGTTCTTTTTCCTTTTTATCCTTTTTGCGGGAGGTAAGCTTTCCATAGAGTACGATGACGATAATGGAAAGGATACTACCGATGATGGCAGGTGATTCCGCACCCATGTAACGTGCAGCGGCATATTGGCTTACAAGGGATACACCGCCTACAAGTAATGCTAGAAAAACATTCTTCGGGAGTGATTTCAGTTTCGGATCGGTGAGGAAGAGCAATGCCAGGGGAACCAGGAACATCAGTACTGAAAGTTGCAGCACGACATTCGTACTTAAGTTGAGTACATCGAGATTGGTTTCTTTCGCCAGTACCAGTACCGGTGTGCCGATGGCTCCGAAAGCGGTGGCGACACTGTTGGCTATCAGACTGACTACGGCAGAGAAAACCGGTTTGAATCCCAGGCTGATAAGGATCGCGGCAGGGATGGCAACGGCTGTTCCGAAGCCTGCCATAGCTTCGAGGAGTCCACCGAACCCCCATGTCAACAGTAACACCTGTATGCTCTTGTCGGTAGAGATGGAGGAGAATTGCTGTTTGATGGTTTCCATCTTTTGGGTTTTCAGCAAAACATTGTAACTGAAAATTGCCATCAGGATAATGATCAATATCGGTGATATGGCTTTTAGCGCACCGTAAAGGAAAGAGAAGGCTAAGTTCCCCAAGGAGAAATGAAAGCCCAAAAAGGCGATGACCATTGTTACTATCAGTGATATGACACTACTTTTATCACCGGACATTTTTAAAAATGCCATTAATACTATCAGGAGCAAAACTGGAATAATCGCAAGGAAGAGTGTCATAATCGTCAGCTTTTATGGTTAGTAATTCTATAACAAAACTAACGATGGTTTTGATGGTTGGGAAAGGATTTTTTTTCTATAATCCGGTGGATTAATTATAAGTAAGGCTGCCTCATCTTTTATTATGGGCAGCCTATATACTTATTTATTTTAATCACAAAGATCAGTGTGCTTATTCTTCAGTTCTTCTTATTTTTTCTTTGCATTCAATATTTTCTGTAACTGTTTCATATTTCCTTTAGCCGCTTCATTACCCATTTGGGCTGCTTGGCTGAAGTTAGCGATGGCTTGGTTGATGTCTCCGTTGAGGAAATAGTATACACCACTGTTGTTGAGGTATTCAGCTGTCTGCTTGTTGGCTTTTTCCATGAATCGCATGGCAGTCTTTATGTCTTTTCTGCTTAATGCTACAGCTGCCGAGTTGAGGTTGGCTACCGGATCATTCGGATACATGCGCACAGCGATATCGAATACATTGACAAAATCGTCACTGCCTTTCGGATAGCTGTTGGCTACCTGATACATTTCATTCAAACTCAGATATTTCGGATTTGTCTTGATAACGATACGGCCTTGTTGAACATCGAAGTTGGCAACCGTATACTCTAATTTCAAGTTCACTTTACGAAGTCCCGGGTAAATCTCCTTCAACATGGTGCGGTATGGAGCGCCACCGCCTACACGCATAATCTCTTTTTTGCGCAAAGCATCATCGGAAGTATTCTTTATGATACTGATAAATGTTTCTTTATCTTTCATGGAAGAAGTTTCCAATGCTTTCACTAATCCGTCCCAGTTCTCACCACCGAAAGATACCTTGTAAAGGTTAGCCGGAATCTTCTCATTGGTTGTGAGATATTTCTTCAGGGCTTCAGCGCGGTTCTGAGAAAGTTTTTCATTCAGTTTCAGCGGGCCTTCCGGTGAAGCGAATCCTTCGATGCTTATACCCGTAACCGTAAGGTTCTTATCGTTTTGGATTTTGTCGAACATCGTTTGGATATTCGTCAATTCCTTATGGTTGTTCATGAATTCAGGGAGGATCACTGCTTTGTTTACCGGGAAATCCAGATGTGCTTCGTATTGTTCGCTACGTTCCTTAACCACTTCCACGGCCGGTTGGATGTAGGCTACTATCGGTGCCATAGCTGCAAGACGTTTGGCCTCGGTAGAGACATCGTTACTGATGAGTTCCTGAGCAATCATTTCTTCATTGTTACCGCATCCGCATAGGTTTTCCACCAAATTCAGGGAGGCGTTTTCCATCCACGGTTCGTAAGGGATCACTTGGGTATAGTCCAGTACACCTCTTTTTTCGTAAGGGATCACGATTCCTGCGGGAAGTTCCTGTTTGATGGCTATGCCGCGAATATAAGCTTTTTGACGGCGACGACCGTTAATGATGATATTTTCCAGTGCAACGTTGTGCTGTCCGTCCGTCAATAGCGGAGTAAGCGTAAGCGAACGTTGAGGGCTTACTGCGAGGTTCGACATATCGATTTTCATATCGATATAAAGGGAGTTCCCTTGTTGCCAAAGCGACACGTCGGAAAGGCTGAGGGCATCATTGTAAAGTTTCTGGGCACCTGCAGGTAGCGCAATCACCAGAGCCAGTAATAAATATACAATTTTTGTTTTCATTGTTAATGAGGGTTTAGAGATTGTTTTTTATTTGATAGTATAAATGAAGCTAAGACCTATCTTGGTAGGACCGAAGTAATCTTTGGTATTATGCCCGAGCTTCTTTCCATTATCGCCCGGTTCATACTTATCGTATTTGATACGGGCGTATCCGATGCCGATAGTGGCTTCCATGCTCCATCTATGTTTCAGTATCCATTGATAACCATAGGAAATGCCGGCACCATAGAGCTTACCGTCGTAACGGTCGTGTCCCAAGCCGAACATGTCGAGGTTGCTGACATCCACATCAGCGTAATGTCCGTGGAGTCCAAAGAAGCTGCCGTTGAAACGTTCGCAGAGCCAGTAACGCAACTCCGGTTGTACGAGCCAATGTTTGAATTGTTTGTTGTCGGAGAACTTCCAAGGGTTGTAATTGCCCGAAATGTCGAGTGTCAGTTTCTTTGCCAAGCCAAGCTCTATTCCGAGGTTGGGGGTACTGGTAGCCCAATAGAGGGCATTTGTCTTGATAGCAAATTTGGGTAGATAAGTCTGATCTCCCATTCTCTGGGCATACGCGCCTGTAGCAAAAACGAGTAGGAATCCTACTGCTAAAAATAATCTGAATCTTTTCATTTTCGTTTTGGTATAGGTTTTACTATTAATGATATGCTACAACATTTGCGATGACAAATTTGTTTTCGTAGAATCAAAGTTCTATTTGTTATTAAATTTATGTTTAACGACAGAACTGTTAACTTTTAAGGGACTTATGTGTTATAATTTAAAAGAAGACTGATTATAAAGGACAGAATATACAATTTAGAAATATTATAGCCTATGAAAGAGCTTATAACTCGGCTGGAAGAGATGAACCGGAAAGCTGAAAAAGGCGGCGGAGACGCACGCATCGAGAAACAACATGCAGCTGGTAAGCTGACAGCACGCGAACGCATTGATATGCTTCTGGAAAAGGGGTCGTTTATCGAACTTGATAAACTGGTAACTCATCGTTGCACGGACTTTGGCATGGAGAAGCAAAAAATACCCGGAGACGGTGTCGTGACCGGATACGGAATGATCGGCAAACGGCTGGTATATGTATTTGCACAGGACTTTACGGTTTTCGGAGGGGCACTTTCCGAAACGTATGCCAAGAAAATATGTAAGGTAATGGATATGGCAATGCAGATGGGGGCACCCATCATCGGACTGAATGACTCGGGAGGTGCCCGTATTCAGGAAGGTGTGCGGTCTTTGGCGGGTTACGCGGAGATATTCCTTCGCAACTCCCTCGCTTCGGGAGTGATACCGCAGATAAGTGCCATCATGGGGCCGTGTGCCGGAGGTGCTGTTTATTCACCTGCATTGACCGATTTTATCCTGATGGTGAAGAACTCCGGTTACATGTTTATCACGGGACCCGACGTAGTAAAGAGCGTTACCCAGGAAGAGGTAAGCAAGGATGACCTGGGAGGAGCAGGGGTACATACTACGATATCCGGAGTTGCCCATCTTTCCGCTGAGAACGATATAGAATGTATCAATTACATCCGGGAATTGATTTCTTACCTTCCCGGCAACAACATGGAAGAACCCCCGTTTGTAGCAACCAGTGACTCGCCTACACGACTGACTCCGGAGCTTTCCGCCTTGGTTCCCACGAATCCGAACCAACCTTACGACATCAAGGAAATGATCCGTTCCGTAGCCGATGACAACAGTTTCTTCGAGTTGCAGGAAGAGTATGCGAAGAATATTGTGATCGGGTATATCCGTTTGAACGGAAAGACGGTCGGAGTGGTGGCAAACCAGCCTATGGTGCTTGCCGGGACACTCGATATCAATGCTTCCGTGAAAGCTGCTCGTTTCGTCCGTTTCTGCGATGCTTTCAACATTCCGCTTTTGACATTGGTCGATGTGCCGGGATTCCTTCCGGGCGTAGACCAAGAATACGGAGGCATCATCCGCAATGGAGCCAAACTGCTGTATGCTTATTGTGAAGCGACCGTCCCGAAAGTGACCGTCATCACTCGTAAGGCTTATGGAGGTGCTTATGACGTGATGAGTTCCAAACATATCCGGGGAGATATCAATCTGGCATTCCCGACTGCCGAAATTGCTGTGATGGGACCGGACGGTGCCGTGAATATACTTTTCCGTAAGGAAATAGACAAGGCGCAGAATGCCGAAACCAAGCGCAAGGAGTTGCAGGACGATTATCGTGGTAAATTTGCCAATCCGTACCGTGCTGCCGAACTGGGCTATGTGGATGAAGTGATCGATCCTGCCATTACGCGCTTGCGCCTGATACGCAGTTTCGAAATGCTGGCTAACAAACGCCAGTCCAATCCGCCTAAGAAACACTCTAACATCCCACTTTAATGCCGAGGAGGACATCGTTATGATAAAAAAGATATTAGTTGCTAACCGTGGCGAGATTGCCATGCGTATTTTCCGTACTTGCCGGGTGATGAATATTGCCACGGTGGCCATATATACCCGTGTAGACCGGGGGGCACTCCATGTACGGTATGCCGAAGAAGCTTATTGCATTTCAGACTCACCCGAAGATACTTCCTACCTGAAACCGGAGAAGATACTTGCCATCGCCAAGAAGACGGGAGCTGCCATTCATCCGGGATACGGATTCCTTTCGGAGAATGCGGATTTCGCACGCCGCTGTGAGGAAGAAGGGGTGATCTTTATCGGGCCGAGTGCCGATATAATTGCCAAAATGGGTATTAAGACGGAGGCACGAAAGATCATGAGGGAAGCCGGATTGCCCATTGTGCCCGGGACGGAGAATCCCGTGAAAGGTATCGAGGAAGCAAAGAAAGTGGCTGCCGAGGTAGGATACCCGATCATGCTGAAGGCCTTGGCCGGAGGTGGAGGAAAAGGGATGCGTCTGGTACATTCGGAAGAAGAGGTGGAAGAGGCATTGCGCTTGTCACAGTCCGAGGCCGGAAGTTCGTTCGGCAATAATGCCGTTTATATCGAGAAGTATATTGAGAATCCGCATCATATAGAGGTGCAGATTTTAGGAGATAAATATGGAAATGTAGTCCATCTGTATGAACGCGAATGTTCTATTCAGAGGCGTAATCAGAAGGTTATCGAGGAATCACCGTCGCCTTTTGTAAAGGATGAAACCCGTGCCAAGATGTTTAAGGTAGCCGTGGAAGCTTGCAAGAAGATCGGTTATTACAGCGCGGGGACGCTTGAGTTCATGATGGATAAGGATCAGAATTTCTATTTCCTCGAGATGAATACCCGTCTTCAGGTGGAACATCCTGTGACGGAAGCGTGTACGGGTGTGGACTTGGTTCGCGATATGATACAGGTAGCTGCCGGCAATCCTTTGCCTTACAAACAGGAAAACATCGAATTTCGCGGGGCTTCCATCGAATGCCGTATTTATGCGGAAGATCCGGAGAATAATTTTATGCCTTCACCCGGTGTCATCACGGTACGCGAGGCTCCCGAAGGACGTAATCTTCGTCTGGATAGTGCCGCCTATGCCGGTTTCGAGGTATCGCTCCATTATGACCCGATGATTGCGAAGCTCTGTTGCTGGGGACGTACCCGTGAATCTGCCATCTCGAATATGGCTCGTGCCCTTCGGGAGTATAAGATTCTCGGCATCAAGACTACCATCCCTTTCCACCAACGTGTGTTGAAGAATGCCGCTTTCCTGAAAGGGGAGTACGATACTACATTTATTGACACCCGTTTTGACAAGGAGGATTTAAAGCGTAGGCAGAACACCGATCCTACGGTGGCGGTGATTGCTGCTACCCTGAAGCATTACGAGCAAGAGAAGGAGGCGGCTTCGAGGGCAACCACGCTTCCCGTAGTGGGCGATTCTCTTTGGAAATATTATGGCAAGTTGCAGATGACTGCCAATAACTATTAAAATATGGAATGTTTATGAATACAATATTAGCAACCTATTATGCCCATATACAGGATGTACCCGGCAGTGAATACAAGGTGGAAATTCTGGAAGACGGGCCTATCAAGAAAGTGGCTGTGAATGGGAAGATTTATGAGGTGGATTATAATGTAGGGGGCGACTCCATCTATTCCATCATCATAGATAATCATTCGCACGGTGTACAGATTTCTCCCAATTCTCATTCATCCTATACCATCATGAATAAAGGAGAACTTTTCCAGATTGAACTGAAAAGTGAGATGGAGAAGATTCACAATGCCCACAGTGGTTCCGATAGCATCGGCAGACAGGTAGTGGAAGCCCCTATGCCGGGTGTGATCCTCAAGACATATGTGAAGAAAGGGGATGAAGTGAAGAAAGGTGATCCACTCTGTGTATTGGTGGCCATGAAAATGGAAAACGAAATCCGTTCGACAACGGACGGAGTGGTGAAAGAGATTTTCGTAGAAGAAAACATGAAAGTGGGACTGAACGACCGGATTATGGTGGTAGAATAATTTCCGTTTCATCTTAACCGCATTATCAATATATGTAATGACCCGTAACAATAGATGTGAAGGGGCGTTACATATATTGTTATTTATAAGGAGGTGTAGTCTGGCAGCTTTTTATCTAGAGGATCGTTTTTCTCTGAGTATGACGATGCTCACAGCGGAAACAATCAGCAGGATACCCACCATTCCTTCTATGGTAAACCGTTCCTTGAATGCCAATGCCCCGATGACTACTGCCGTTAAAGGTTCCATGGCTCCGAATATGGAAGTAAGTGTGGGTCCGATGTATTTCACAGCTTTCACCAATGTCATATTCGAGATGGCTGTTGCCGGTAAAGCCAGTCCGAGAATGTACAACCAGGCATGACCGTCCGTTACTAGCCGGATGCCGCTTGTGAAACATCCGCAGACAATGAAAAGGAGTGCCCCGATCGCCATCACGTAGCAAGTCAGTACGGTTGAATTGATTTCTACTGCACGGCTTTTCCTGACTCCGATGATATAGCCGGCATAGGCAAAGATGGAGATGCACGCTGTAAGGATGCCTAATGTGGAATTACCACCTGTATGATCGATATTTCCGGTAGAAAGTAAAACAGCTCCGATGATGGACATCAGGATGGCTGTGATGACCCATCCCGATCTTTTTTCTTTGAAGAATATCATCATCGTCATGGCTACCGCCAGCGGATACATAAAGTGGATGATGGAGGCGACACCGCTTGAAATGTTCTGGTAGGCGATCACCAGACTCAGTGAAGTAGCCGCCCGGAACAGGCTGAGCCAGAAGACGGTGATGAACGCTTTACCGCTTAAACGAAAATTACAGCCGGTCAGCAAACCGAAGATTACCAAGGTTGCCGAAGCCACTCCCCAACGGTAACTCAACACCTCGAATGATGAGAAACCGATGCTGAGAAGCAGGATGGAGAAGAAGGGTGCCAGTCCGAAAGTTGAAGAGGACACCGCTGCATATAAGATACCTTTTAGTTTGTTGCTAGGGTTACGAATCATTTGCTTCCTGTTATTATCCGTTATTTTACTTTCTATATCCTTGCCTGTCATTTGTCTTTATCTGTTTTTGACAAAGATTTTAATGAATTTATCACCTGCTTTCGATTAAGGTGCAAAGATATTACTATTTTTGCGAACTTTACTTGAGTAGGTTCATTTATACCATTGGATAATATGCTTATTTTAACGAGATAATTATGAAATTTATAGTATTGGCCATTTTGATTCTGACGTTGCCGGATCTTTATATTTGGTTCTCTTTTGTACGTGGAAATGTCGGTTTGGTCTGGAAGATTCTTTACTGGGTACCTTTGCTCGCTACGTTGATGTGCATTGGTTTTGCCTTGATGGGAGTTCATCAGCCTTTGTTGTTGAAACTCTTTTTTATGCTATTGCTTTGTATAGCAATTCCTAAATTACTCTTTACCGTGGTTTCGCTTGCGGGACGCGGTGTCGGATTGTTGCTTCCTGCGGCTGCTAAAATTGGTAATTGGACGGGAGTTGCCGTGTCGTTCGTTTCCATCGGCATATTTATCTATGGGCTGACTTCCGGATGGAAGGAACTGGTAACAAAAGAAATAACGGTAACATCGGCAGATGTGCCGGAAGCTTTCAATGGCTACCGTCTGGTACAACTGTCGGATATTCATATCGGAACGTTCATCGGGAATGAAGAGTTTGTACAGCGTTTGGTGAAGGAAGTGAACGACCTCCATCCCGACTTGATTGTTTTTACGGGCGATTTGGTAAATTCTTCAGCGGATGAATTGGATAATTTTATGGAAATCCTGCCGCAGTTACGGGCAAAGGATGGTGTATATTCCATTCTCGGCAATCACGATTATTGCGAATACCATCATTATGATACTCCCGATGGGGCACGGAGCAATTTGCGCGAAGTGATAAGGCGTGAACGGGGATTCGGATGGGACGTATTGTTGAATGAACACCGCTTTATCCACCGGGGAACGGACAGCATCGCTATCATAGGCGTTGAGAATGAGGGGAAGCCACCTTTCCCTTCTTTTGCTGATCTGCCTAAGGCTATGAAAGGGGTGTCCGATGATGTTTATAAGATATTGTTGAGCCATGACCCTTCCCATTGGAGGCGAGAAGTGCTGCCGGAAACGGATATACAGTTGACTTTGTCGGGACATACTCATGCCATGCAGTTGATGATCGGAAACTTTTCTCCGGCTCAATGGGCCTATCGTGAATGGGGCGGTGCGTATCAGGAAGATAAGCACATGTTGTATGTCAGTCTGGGTATCGGTGGGACGGTTCCTTTCCGTTTCGGTGCATGGCCGGAAATAAATGTCATCACATTAAAGCGACCGGAGTGATGAAGAGCCGGATTCCTCGCTATACTTTTTATGAAATGAAGTATGGGGATTATGAAGCGGCTCCGTGGAATGTATTCTTCCGTATTCAAAGATACGTTGTTTATCCAGCATCTCTCCTTTTTCGATTGGCAAAAGTCCTCTTCCTGTCTGCACCTGCCGGGTGAATTGCATCGACAGATTCTCTTGTTTCTGGAACATATGAAGACAGAGATAAGCTTATACAAACAAAATGACATGCATGTGTTGAGAGCCTTTTAGCAAAATAAAGAACGATCGACACGGATAGGAATGCATGTTTCTTGTATCTTGCAAAACTAGTATTTTAACTACATGTTAATATAGATACCTTAAATGCAAGAAATAGTTATTTTACATATTAAGAGTATATACTTTTATTGATCTCGGCTTAAAGTCTTTTCTAAAATATCTTCCGAAATAGGTTTTGATCCGTTTTTAGTGCTTCTCACGCCTCTATAATCTCGAGAAAGTGACATATGCTGAAAGGAGAAATGGAAGTGCTGACAGATGCAAAAAGTAAAGAATTGGTATGGAGGGAAGGTGATGAGATGTATTACAAGGAAGGAGTGGCCGATCCCGATTATTGTGTGTTGCGGTTTACTGCATTCTCCGGAAGATATTACAGCAATTTTAAATCAGAAGATTTTATTGTCTGAAGAATACTTTTGGGGGAGTTCCGAAGTTATAGTATATATGCCTTCATATGTTCTACTTCATAATAATAAGTCATGCCTGAAACTATTACTCAGTTTTATAAAAGAATACAACGTAATGACCCCACGTTAGATGGTGGTTATTCACGGGAGAAACCCTATTTTAATATTTTCTCCCGGCAATGTAATTTCGGTACGGTACAGTTTAGTTATAGGGATTTTTACAAAGTTACTGTGATAATGGGTATAGGGAAATTGTACTATGCTAAGTGGATTTTGGTAGACCGTCCCGCTTTATTGTTTTCCAATCCTCTGGTCCCTTATGCCTGGGAATCTATAAGTGAGGAACAAGAAGGAAGGTTCTGCATCTTTAATGAGCCATTTGTCAAGGCGGAAGAAAAGAATAATTCTTTATCCGAAACCCCATTGTTTAAGATTTCGGGGGATAAAGTTTTCTTTTTGGATGATCTGCAACTCTCTGGAATTCTGGATATCTATGCACGGATGCAAGAAGAAATCAACTCTGATTACTTCGGAAAACAGGATGTATTGCGCTGTTATCTTCATCTGTTGATTCATATGGCAATGAAGATGCAGGATACTAATCGGTATGAAGCCCATCCGAATGCTTCCCAACGTATTGTTGAATTGTTTATGGAATTGTTGGAAAGGCAGTTCCCTGTCGATTATCCCAATACCATACTTGTTTTACGTACACCTTCTGATTATGCAAGCCGTTTGTCGATACATATCAACCATTTAAATAAAGTAGTTAAAGAGATAACGGGAAAAACGACCTCCGATTGGATTGCAGAGAGAATAACCAGGGAAGCTACCCAATATCTCATGCATACTAAACTTTCTATTTCAGAAATCGCTTATGGTTTAGGATTTGAAACAGTTTCTTATTTCAGTAAGTTCTATCGTAAACAGATGGGAAATGCACCTTCCAAAATTAGATTGGAAGTGGGATACGAATGATTATTTGATTTGTTCAAATGATAGTTTGAATAGTGCCAATCTCCCCGTGTGCTATCATCTAATTTTGTACCGAATAAAAAAGAAGGATTATGAAGTACAGAAAATTAGGTAAAACGGATGTGCGGCTTTCCGCTATCGGTTTGGGGTGTATGGGTATGAGTGCTGCATACGGCAATTCCGATGAAAAAGAAAATATGGCTACACTGTATCGTGCATTGGAGATAGGGGTCAATTTTTGGGATACTGCCGATGTGTATGGAAACGGTGCAAATGAAGAGTTATTATCCAAAGTATTGCTTGAGAAGCGGAACGATATTTTTATTGCTACAAAATTCGGCTTCCGATTACGAAAGAACCGGGGGAGTGTTTTTGCCGGTGGGGAAAGTTATGTAGACTGCTCTCCCGGATATGTCCGGCAAGCTGTGGAGGCAAGTTTGAAACGATTGAAAATAGAGACTATTGATTTGTATTATGCCCATCGGATAGATCCCTTAATTCCTATTGAAGAAACGATTGGTGCAATGGCTGATTTGGTGAAGGAGGGTAAGGTGCGCTATTTGGGCTTGAGCGAATGTTCTGCCGAAACCTTGCGAAAGGCTTATGCCGTCCATCCGATAGCTACCGTTGAAAGTGAATATTCTTTGCTGACACGTGATGTGGAAAATGATATATTGCCATTGACCAAGGAATTGGGGGTTACTTTTGTCCCTTTTTCCCCATTGGCTAGGGGATTGATGACTAATACAGTAAATGTAGACGCATTAGGGGATGATGATTTCCGAAAACAATTACCGCGTTATAAAGGTGCGCATTGGGACAATAATCGTAACCTGGCTACTGAATTTGCCGTACTTGCTGAAAGCAGAAACATGACTCCGGCTCAACTTGCTTTAGCTTGGATATTGGCAAAAAGTGAAAACATCATACCGATACCGGGAACGAAAAGAATCAAATATCTGGAAGAAAATGCTAAGGCTGCCGATATGCATTTATCTCCCGGAGATGTGGCATGTATCGAATCTCTTCTAAAGAAATTTCCAAATGTGGGTGATCGTTACAATGAATCTGAATTTAAATTTGTGAATAAATAATATCGGAGGAGATAAGGGAGAGTAGGGGATTGGCTATTGCAATGAATTGATTTGCTTTATAATTTAATTAATCGATATCGTATAGACTGTGCCGGCAAGGAAGTTTCCGGATGTAGGTTTAATCAGATATTTACGTGGAAGCAATGCTCCCAAAATGGATGCTTCCAGTATATAACTTGGTACATCAGCGGGAACCATCAAAGGATTGGTGGCAGTCAAACTTGCTTTGGTGAAAGTAATATCGATCGTACTGCTGCCATAAGTGATGATGCCTGTTTCCATATTCATGGAACCTGTGTTTCTGACCCCCAATATTTTCACGCTTGTAAGCAATGAACCCAACAGAGAAGTATTCAGTTGGATTTGCGTTAACTTATGATTGAATGTCAGAATAGCAGTACCTCCGGGGGTATAACTGCCATTAGGAGTGCTGGCAGCATACATAATGTCTTCCTGTCCACTAAGGGTGAAATTATAAGTTGGGGCAATTCCGTTTCCCGGTGCAGTGATGTAGTTGGCTCCGCTAGAAGCGGTAGTACGTGGATAATAACCGTAGAAGACGACTCTTTTTCCTCCCATCGGATAGTATAGTTTGGGTGAAAAAGTCAACTGATTCCCACTTATGCCACTGGGAGCAATATTGGTTTGTAAAGGAGAGGGAGTCCAGGGAAATGTTCCGGAAGTCGTCCCTTCCGCTACTTCGTAGATTCCCAATGAACTGGCTGTGATATCGCTTATAGTATTGACGATGGCACGTGTCTTTGGATTCATTTCTGCAACAGCGAGCCGAACCGGAACAGGAAGTTCCCCGCAAGCGGGAAACTCCTCTTCCAAATCATTACCACAGCTTGTCAGCGACAGTAATGCTATGCCTGTCAGTAATCGGATGGACAGCTTCATTGCCTCGATTCATACTTTGAATGAGATTTACTGGATAGTGGCGGTTCCACTACCACCGGTGACCCATGCAGTGATAATGGCAGTAGCTGTAATTTCTTTAGGTGTAAAGGTCAATATAATGTTGTGCGCCTTCCCTGTTTCGGTAGTAAGAGTAACTGTTACATCGGGATAGGTCACGCCATCAGCGATGATGCCCAGTTTTACACTTGTAGCTCCGCTTTTCACCATCGGATAAACCGTAGCCGTGGTACCTGGATCGGCACTGATAGGAAAAGTTCCGGTCAGTGTAAAACCACTTCCCACAGGATTATAAGTGAGAGAGCCATCATTGAGATTAAGCGAAGCCGGGGTTTGTTGGTCTTTCACGCTAATACTGGTGACATTCTTGCCGGATGTAGGAAAACCTGCACCTGCCTTGAATGTGAATTGCAATTGAGTCAGTAAGTGATTAAAAGTAAATGCCAGAGGATTACTGGTGGTTTTACTGCCACTCGCTTCTGCAGTAATCATTACGTCATTCGATCCGTCTGTTTCAGTAAAAGTAACTGTGTTACCAGAAAGAGTCCCTGCTGGGTAGTATCCTTTGATATAAACCGTACTGCCGTTTGTTGGATAATATTGCTGTGGGGTGAAAGAGAAGGTAGGAGATGCGGTTGTGGAAGCTGTAAAGTTGGCAGTAGCATTCCATAGATTCGTGCTGTAATCACCTGTAGTTGCAGAAGCTACAAACTTTGCAGTAATAGCTTGTCCGGTATTGACCGGAGCTTTCGTTTTTATTTCAAATATATCTGCATTTAATTTGATTTCTACACGTGAAGTATCGGTAGGAGGACTGCATTCGTCCTCATCGGAGCTACACCCATACATTAGGGAAGCGACCATTGCCAAAAACATAAATTTCTTCATACATCAAGGTTTTTTAAGTGGATTTTTTTGATTCGACAGGACTTTAAAGCATTGCTTTTTCCTGTTTGCCGTTATAACAATAGTTATATGCAAATGTTTTCCAGAGTTGTCTGTTTAGAAATAAAAAGGAGTGGGTTTAAAAATGCTGAACTTATTTTGTTTGGAATTCGTTATCAATGTCACTGTTAGGATGAATTGAGTTCAGTTGTATATGGAAATTTTGCATGGATTCGATTCAACTCAATAACTCTTGCGTTACGTTGTATATGAATATTATTGAAGTATTAAAAAAATATGAATCATGTCTTTGAGTAGTCTTTTAATTATATTTTCATCCTCATTTATGGCTTTGTTCCCAGTGATAAATCCTTTGGGGAACGGTTTCGTTGTGAATGGCTTTTTTATTGATTTGGATCCCCATCAACGAAAAACAGCTATTCAAAAATTGATTTTCAATTATGTTCTCATTGGTATAGGCACTTTGGTGATAGGTCATCTGTTTTTGTTGATCTTTGGACTGGCAATACCTGTCATCCAATTGGGGGGTGGGATGCTTATTTGTAAAACAGCAATGGAATTATTGGGTGATTCCGGTTCCTCTGATAATGAGGAAGCTGACAGGAAAATAGATAGTTCCAAATGGAAGAATATAGAACAGAAAATATTCTATCCTATCACATTTCCAATAAGCATCGGTCCCGGTAGTATTTCCGTTATCTTCACTTTGATGGCTTCGGCAAGTATTAAGGGGAAACTTCTGCAAACGGGAGTCAATTATGCGGTCATAGGGTTGGTCATTATCTGCATGGCTGCCATACTTTACATATTTCTTTCGCAGGGACAGAGGATTATACAGAAAATAGGTCCTGTAGGCAATCAGATTATTAATAAACTTGTAGCTTTTTTTACATTCTGCATAGGCATTCAGATCAGTGTGACAGGCATATCACAAATATTTCATTTGGATATATTGTAAGAGATTCTATCGATTCCGGTGTTAATTATAAAATATTTCCTATTTTTGCAACTCCCTTTTGAATTAATCGGAATATTAATATATTAATTTATTTTTAATGAAAACACAAACCCCCATTTCTGTTTTACCAAACACAAAACCACATTATGAGATTCTTGACGGACTGCGCGGAGTAGCAGCTATCATGGTGGTATGTTTCCACATATTCGAAGCATACGCAACCAGTCATTTAGATCAAAACATTAATCATGGATATTTGGCTGTTGACTTTTTCTTTATACTGTCGGGATTTGTTATAGGTTATGCTTATGATGATCGATGGAAAACAATGAAAATAAAAGACTTCATTAAGCGAAGAGTCATTCGTCTGCAGCCGATGGTAGTAATGGGAGCCATCATAGGAGCAATCATGTTCTATTTTCAAGGATGTCCCGTATGGGATGTGTCGAAAGTGACTATTCTTGCTTTATTTATTGCTACATTTATTAATGCGCTTTTGATTCCGGCAACTCCCGGAACCGAGATTCGGGGGTTGGGGGAGATGTATCCTTTGAATGGACCGAGTTGGTCTCTGTTCTTTGAATATATTGGGAATATTCTCTATGCCTTGTTTATTCATAGATTTTCTACCAAAGTGCTTGCATGGTTTGTTTTCCTTGCGGGATGCGGTTTGTCGGCATTTGCCATATGGGGACCGTATGGAGACATATGCGCTGGTTTTACGATGACCGGCATTGAGTTTATGGCAGGATCTCTAAGACTATTATTTTCCTTTTCTGCCGGATTACTCCTTTTCCGCCTTTTCAAACCAGTTAATATAAAAGGAGCTTTTTGGATATGTAGCTTGTCAATCGTAATCCTCTTGGCTGTACCGCGTTTGGGAGGAGCCGAACATTTATGGATGAACGGATTATATGATACGGTCTGTTTTGCTATGTTTTTCCCTTTACTTGTCTATCTTGGAGCTTCGGGAAAATGCACCGACAAGCATACGATTCGGATATGTAACTTTTTGGGTGAGATTTCTTATCCTTTGTATATGGTTCATTATCCTTTCATCTACCTATATTATGCTTGGGTAAAGAATGAAAAACTTACATTTATGCAATCATTTCCGGGTGCAGCAGGTGTTGTCATAGGAAGTATTATTCTGGCATATATCTGCTTGAAGTTCTATGATATTCCTGTTCGGAAGTATTTGGTGAAAAGGTTCTTAAAGCCTCAAAAGAATAGTTGATACTACCTTGCTGATATTTTTATGATGGAATGAATTGGCTTTAAAGTTGCCGGATACTAGAGATATAAAAAGCTCCCGTTTCATGTTCCAAGGAACATGAAACGGGAGCTTTTTTATGGGTATCAATATTCATGAGGTACAACAAAAAAACAGTTCTAAATTAGAATTTAGAACTGTTTTACTTATTTTCAATAATGTATTTGCGGTGCGCACGAGGCTCGAACTCGTGACCCCATGCGTGACAGGCATGTATTCTAACCAACTGAACTAGCGCACCAAATTTATTTTTAATTGCTATCTCTCCTAATTGCGAGTGCAAAGGTAGATATTTTTTTCATATTCACAATAGAATTGGGAAAAAAATGAGAATATATTTCCACCAAATAACTCTTATGCAAAAAAACTTTTATAACTAAATTTATTCTTTATCTTTGTAGCTCAGAATCCTAACTTAATTAGAGACATGAAAAATACACCTATTAAAAAAGAGTTGATTGATAAGACAATCGAAGATTTTCAAATTGCAGACTTTGCTAAAGCAACAATTCGTGAAGTACAAGCTATCGCTGCTAATGCAGAAGCCAGTTCCGGAGTAGAGTTCATCAAAATGGAAATGGGAGTTCCCGGTCTACCGGCATCGGCAGTCGGAGTACAAGCAGAAATTGAGGCATTGCAAAATGGAGTAGCAAGATTATACCCAAACATCAATGGAATAGCTGAATTGAAAAAAGAAGCATCCCGGTTCATCAAGGCATTTATCAATGTTGATTTGAAACCGGAAGGATGTGTAGCCGTTACCGGATCTATGCAAGGAACTTATGCATCTTTCCTTGCTTGCAGCCAATGTAATGAAGAAAAAGATACGGTTCTTTTTATTGATCCCGGTTTCCCTGTACAAAAACAACAACTGATTGTCATGGGACAAAAATATGAAACATTCGATGTTTATGATTACAGGGGAGAGAAACTAAGAGAGAAACTGGAAAGTTATCTGAAAAAAGGAAATGTATCAGCTATTGTTTATTCCAATCCTAATAATCCGAGTTGGATTTGCCTAAATGATCAAGAACTACGGATCATTGGTGAACTGGCAACTAAATACGATGTCATAGTTTTAGAAGATTTGGCCTATTTTGCAATGGACTTCAGAAAAGATTTAGGCACGCCATTCCAACCTCCCTTCCAACCATCGGTAGCACATTATACAGACAATTACATCTTGTTGATTTCAGGATCAAAAGCATTTAGCTATGCCGGACAGCGAATCGGTGTAAGCTGTATTTCCGACAAACTCTATCACCGTAGTTATCCTGGACTAACCAAACGTTACGGAGGCGGTACTTTCGGTACGGTATTCATTCATCGCATTTTATACGCACTTTCTTCTGGTACTAGTCATTCTGCACAATTTGCTATGGCAGCTATGCTAAAAGCAGCGAACGATGGACAATATAATTTCCTCGATGAAGTGAAAATATACGGAGAACGTGCCCGGAAACTGAAAGATATTTTCCTCCGTCATGGTTTCCATCTCGTATACGATACAGACCTGGACGAACCAATTGCCGATGGATTCTATTTCACAATCGGTTATCCGGGAATGACAAGTGGAGAATTAGCTAAAGAACTGATGTATTATGGTGTCAGTGCCATTTCACTTGTTACAACCGGTAGTCACCAACAAGGTTTACGCGCATGCACATCTTTTATAAAAGACCATCAGTATGAACAATTGGATGAAAGGATGAAAATCTTTGCAGAGAACCATCCAATATCATAAAAAACACATGCAAAAAGAAAAAAAAGAGGAAGATCGTTTGTTCCTCTAAAATAAATCTTTATATTTATGGCATGAACAATATCAATGCCGACATATTTAAGATACAATCTAATAATGTATTGCCATCGCAAGGAAAGATTCTAATATCGGAACCTTTCCTTTGCGATGAGACTTTCGGACGTTCGGTAGTACTACTGGTAGATCATACAAATGAAGGAAGCATGGGTCTCATCATGAATAAAAGACTTCCTCTTTGCTTAAATGATGTCATTAAAGAATTCAACTATATAAACGATATACCTCTCTATAAAGGAGGACCTATCGGAACAGATACATTATTCTACTTACACACATTGTCAGATATCAATGGAGCCTTACCCGTAGGTGGAGGACTTTATTTGAATGGAGATTTCAATGCTATAAAAAAATATATTCTTCAAGGGAATGACATCTCCGGCAAAATACGATTCTTCCTCGGATATTCCGGTTGGGAGTATGAGCAATTGATCCAGGAGATAAAAGATAACACTTGGATTATAGCGAAAGAAGCCCCCTCCTACCTCCTTAATGAAGAAATAAAGGATATGTGGAAAGATGCTTTAGGAAAATTAGGGAGTAAATATGAGACTTGGTCACGCTTTCCACAAATACCTTCACTGAACTGATCGCATTATCGTCTATTTTCTCTTTGAGAGATACGTTGCATCAACACGGCATCTTTAAATCCTTCGGATGTTAAAAGCCAATCTTTTATAACACCACATTGCACAAATCCGCAAGAAGTGAAAAGCTTCAAACTACTCTCATTGTCCATAGCCACGTGTGCATATAATTGATGAATAAGCAAAAAATTAAAAGCATAATCACATAGCAATGTCAATGCATCCGTGGCATAACCTTCCTGACGAAACTCCGTATGTATAGCAATTCCTATAGCACCGCGTGAATGCAAAGGCACAAAGTCCGTGATATCGATTGTCCCCAAGGTACGATTATCACAACGCTGAACAATCATAAGCCGTAACTGCTTATCGGCAAACATATCACTTTGCGACCCCTCGATATACTGACGTAGAACATAACGGGAATAGGGAACGGTGAAACTACTGATATCCCACATGGCAGGATCGTTTTCCATTTCATACATTATTTCAATGTCTTCCGGTTCGACAGCGCGAAGGTATATTCGGTCGTTAATTAAAAAAGAATGATTCATAGGTTTAATTAATACGTTTGTATTTCTTATAAAAGTAGCAAAGTCCACAGAAATGCTTCCAAGCCAACCGAGAAAACAGATTCCTGTTAGTAGCCCTTCGCCAATGATGAACAATCGTATATTGGGGCAAATAAACGATCTTCCAACCTTCAGAAACGATACGAAGACAGAAATCCGCATCTTCAGGGCCATAAAAGATGTGTTCGTCTAATAGACCAACACGCTGTAAAACCTCCCGTTTCACCATTTGGCAAGCTCCGATAACATACACAGGTTCAAACGGGACATTAGAATCCATAATAACCCGATCGTTTTTACCACTGAATCCCAATACGTTTCTTACTTTAACCAGAAGGCCGGGGAAAGGTTTAAAGCTCTCTTGCACGCGATTTTCACTATCGACCAACTTACAAGTACATAAACCGACAAGGGGATGTCCATCCAGATACGCTTCCATTCCGGAAATAGCCGATTCGTTGACAATTGTATCATTATCCAAAATCAGAATTTTCTCTCCTGTAGTTATCTCCAACCCCCTATTACGTGCATATGCCACCCCTTTATTGCATGAATTAGATAAAAGACGAATAACTGGGAATTTTTCGGTCAAATACTGTGATGTTCCATCTTGCGAACCGTTATCCACAACTATTACCTCCACATCGGCACGCTTCATAATTGGCAAAAGAGATTGCAGACAAGCTTTCAGATAAGCAAGCTGGTTCCAAGTTATAATAACGATTGAAAGACGTTTCATTATCAGCCAAACAGTTTTATCTTCAATGCCTTTAACGCATGAGCGAATTCACTCCAACTCGAGAATCGTTTTATCTGCGTCACAATGAAATGAGGTGAAAGAAAATAACTGATATTATTATAAAACAAAATACGTTCCATTTCTTTGGATGTCAAAGAGGGGAAATTAAGTATCGACTCACGCTGAACATCAGTAGGAATATAATCTCCGGTTGCCAACCAACCGTTTTCTTTTGCCATTGTATAAAATTCAGTACCCGGAAAAGGAGAAACGATATTGAACATGACCTGATCCACTTTTAGGGCTTTAGCCTCACGTAGCGTATGTTTCAAAGTTTCTCTGGTTTCAAGCGGACTGCTACCTATAAGTATATTCAGTTTTACCGGCACATGGTATTTCTTCAACCAATGAATAGCGGAATATATTTGGTCGGAGGTTATTCCTTTTTTTATAAAACTCAATATTTTATCATCAAAAGACTCTACTCCCAAATCAATATAATAGCAATTCGACTCACCTAACATCTTAGCTATCTCTTCTGTAATGGCATCTACACGCGCCTGGCATCCCCATATTAAATCATATTTCTTCATGATATGGCAAATGTCTCTCGTCCGTTGCTCATTCCAGATAAAATTATCGTCCATAAAACCGACTGCCTTATACCCCTCTTTGCTGATCTGTGCCATCTCCGCATCAATGCTTTCTATAGAACGGAAAGATATGAACGGCTTCTTCCCATGCTCTTTGCGATATTCTATTTCACGAGCAAAGGTTAATGAACTTGGTACACAATAGATGCAATGAAAAGGACAGTTACGTGATGTTACCGCAGTCGTATAAGGACCCAATTTCAGTTTAGGATTGAAATATCTCTGATCACTGATAAAATGGCGCGCAGGAAAAGGAAGTTCATCCAGACTTTTCATAAGAGGACGAGACGGATTATGTTTCACGACTCCGTCCCTTAAAAAAGAAATTCCTGCCAGAGAATGCCAATCATCATGATTAACAATTGCCTTTGTTAGTTCCAGCACGATTAAATCGGGTTCTCCACGCACTACAATTTCTTTCTCTCCGGACAAACATTTAGCAGTGAAATACGTAGGTCCCGGTCCCATGAAAATGACATAAGCATCCGGATGTACAGCACGTATCATCTTCAATGCCATGATGTCATTATCTAAGGAGAGATTAACAGACCAGATATAATAAATATCACTATTATCACCTTTCAGAAAATCATTAAAAGCCTCACGGGATTCCCGCTTATAAACAAAATCCCTATACGCTATCTCTTTGAAACCTTCTTTTTCTAACAAGGCAACAACCGTCAGCTCATAAATATTTGGTGCTAAATAAACAACACGAGTACAACCGGCAGTACGCTCGGCCGGATTCTTTCCATCTAATACTGGTGGTATTAAAAAAGTCAGTTTCATGTTTTTTTCTTTCTTTGGTTCTACTTAATCATTTCTTTGATCGATGTGCAGTTCTTTGCGTAAACGTTTTTCACCCGGTATACAAAATAAAGAAGCTGTTAAAGATATTAACGCACAAAGTAAACCTGTATTGCTTAATGTCAGATAATATATCAGAATATTGGTCAGGGCAACAACTTCTAACAGTAATATTCGCACACTGCTCCAACAGAAATACAGATTCAAAGCTTTTGGAAAGTAAGCTAAATCTATTTTCTTAGTCAATACCCACGAAAAAAGTTTCAATGACAAAGGAACGCAACATGCTGCCAATAAAATTCCGGTAGTTTCCATCAGATATGCAGTCCGGATATCATCTGCATATAATCCAACCCATTCAGAATAAAACTCCCCTATCAAAATAACAATAAGGGGCAATCCCCAAAACAAGATATATTCAATCTTCAATTTGTGAGTAATTTTTTGTATTTGTTCTTCCATCATCCATCATTTACATTATTACATTTAGACTGTTCCCGTAAATAAGGTTCGGTTTACAATGCTTCGTCCCAAAGTTACTTCATCGGTATACTCCAGTTCATCGCCAATCGAAACACCACGTGCAAGCACTGTTAGTTTTACCCCCAGTTTCTCTAACTTCCGGTAGATATAAAAATTAGTCGTATCGCCTTCCATCGTTGTACTTAACGCCAATATTACTTCTTTAATATCTCCCTTTGCCACACGCTGCACTAAGCTCTCTATTTGAAGATCGCCTGGCCCGATTCCATCCATAGGAGATATAATACCTCCAAGCACATGATAAAGTCCGCGGAACTGTTGAGTAGCTTCTACCACCATCACATCACGGATATTTTCCACTACACAGATTGTAGTAGCATCACGTGCCGGATTAGCACAGATCTGACACGTATCCGTATCGGAAATATTATGGCAAACACGGCAATATTTCACCTCTCGTTTTAAAGTCATGATCGAATTGCCAAAAGCTTCAACTGTACCCGATTCTTGTCGTAATAAATGTAATACTAGTCGCAAAGCGGTTTTCCGACCAATTCCGGGAAGCTTCGAAAATTCTCCTACTGCTTTTTCAAGCAATACGGAAGGATATTGTTGATTCATATATGGTTCAAGCGATTTCTATAAATTCAGTGCAAAGATGCAAAATAAATCGTACCTTTGCATCCGTTATGATGATTATTATCACTATTATATGCTATTTTGCAATATTACTATTCATTGCACGTGTCACCGGACGAGGTAAGCAAAGCAGTTCGGATGCCGCATTTTTCAGAGGGCAAAACCGATCACCATGGTATATCGTTTCATTCGGAATGATCGGTGCAAGCATATCAGGTGTAACGTTTGTTTCCGTGCCGGGTATGGTACGAGGGATGGATATGACATACATGCAAACGGTAATGGGATTCTTTTTTGGATACTTGATTGTAGCACATGTGCTACTCCCCCTTTATTATAGGTTAAATCTGACAAGTATATACAGTTACCTTGGCACCCGAATCGGAATAAACGCTTATCGCACCGGATCATTTTTTTTTCTTCTTTCACGCATGTTAGGTACGGCAGCCAAACTCTATCTTGTCTGTCTCATTTTACACACCTACGTATTCGTCCATATGGGGATACCTTTTTGGGCAATAGCCGCAGGCTCGGTTGCACTCGTATGGATATATACTCACAAAAGCGGTATTAAAACCATCGTATGGACAGACACACTTCAAACTTTATGCCTGATAGTTGCTCTTATCTGGATCATTTTCTTCACAATACAGAAACTCGATCTTACCTGGAGCGGCATCATAGAAACAATCAACAATAATCCGCATAGCCGTATATTTGTGTTTGACAACTGGATATCACGCCAAAACTTTTTCAAACAATTTCTGAGTGGTATCTTCATTGTCATTGTGATGACCGGACTGGACCAAGATATGATGCAAAAAAATCTTTCTTGTAGGAATTTACACGATGCAAAAAAAAACATGTATTGTTACGGATTTTCTTTTATCCCATTAAATTTCCTATTTCTTTGTTTAGGTATATTATTGCTGGAACTAGCCGGAAAAATGAACTTGTCACTTCCTTTGATAAATGATGATATACTCCCGATGTTTGCCACTCAAGGATATCTGGGAGGAACCGTATCAATCCTATTTGCTATCGGTATCATTGCGGCAGCTTTTAGCAATTCCGACTCCGCATTGACTGCAATGACTACCAGTGTGTGCATAGATTTTCTTAAAACCAATAAAAAAAACGAGGAAATAGCTCGCTACCAACGTGGAAAAGTACATATTATCCTTTCTATAATACTCGTTCTTTTCATTTGTCTGGTAAAAGCTTTGAATAGCAAAAGCGTAATTGATATCATATATATAATTGCCTCTTATACATATGGTCCACTGTTAGGTATGTTCGCATTCGGATTGTTCACCCACCGGACAACAAAAGACCGTTGGATACCGTTTATTGCTGTAGGGTCTCCGATCTTTTGTTATTTGCTCGACCAATATACCATGCAAAATTATGGATACAAATTCGGATATGAATTGCTAATGCTGAATGGTATACTGACTTTCATGGGAATGTATGTTTTATCAACAAAAGGAATAAAAAAATTAAATTAATAGACAAAATGTATGGAAATAACTAATGCAAAATTTATAATCAGTAATACAGATGTTGAAAAGTGTCCCTCGGGAAATCTTCCCGAATATGCTTTCATCGGGCGTTCAAACGTAGGTAAGTCTAGCCTAATCAATATGTTGACAGGCCGCAAAGGATTGGCGATGACATCGGCTACTCCCGGTAAAACGATGCTTATCAACCACTTTCTTATCAACGACAGCTGGTACATTGTCGACCTTCCCGGTTTTGGATATGCAAAGCGGGGACATAAGGGACAAGAACAGATACGTAACATTATTGAAAATTATATTCTGGAACGCGATCAGATGACTAATCTGTTCCTACTGATAGACAGTCGTCTCGAACCACAAAAAATCGACTTAGAATTCATGGAGTGGTTAGGAGAAAATGGCATCCCATTCTCTATTATATTTACTAAAGCTGATAAATTGAAAGGTGGAAAATTGAAAATGAACATTAATGCCTACTTGAATGAACTTCGCAAACAATGGGAAGAGTTCCCTCCTTATTTCATTTCTTCCTCAGAAAACACAACAGGACGCACAGAAATATTAAACTACATAGAAAGTATCAACAAGGAAATTAACTCAAAATAGAAAGTACAATGAAAAAGTATGTTTTATCGCTGGCGATCCTGTCAGCATTCATATTTGGTACGTCAAATGTACAGGCACAATCACTAAAAGATTTATTCAACAAGGACAATATCGAAAAAGTGGTTAATGCCGTAACAGGAAATAAGTCCATTGATATGACCGGTACCTGGACATACACAGGCTCAGCCATAGAATTCGAATCGGATAATTTTTTAAAGAAAGCAGGAGGAGCTGCCGCTGCTTCATTAGCCGAGAACAAATTAGATGAGCAATTGGCAAAAATAGGTATTAAAGACGGACAATTAAGCTTTACATTCAATGCGGACAGCACTTTTACAAGCACAATAGGAAAACGTTCCATGCAAGGCACTTACTCATACGATGCAGCAACGAACCAAGTACAACTGAAATATCTTAGATTGCTGAATATGAATGCAAAGGTAAATTGCACCAGTAATAGCATGGAATTATTATTCAACTCGGATAAGTTATTAAAACTAATCACCTTCCTGTCAAGTAAAAGCAGTAATACCACGCTAAAAACCATTAGTTCGTTGGCAGACAGCTACGATGGGATGATGCTTGGACTCGAACTAAAAAAATAAAACAGGATAATCCACAATAAAAGAACTGACTAATTAAGAGGCTGTTTAAATTTTCCTCAAAAAGAACTTCAAATGAAGACTGAGCAAAATTTAAACAGTCGCTAAGTTTCAGAATCCATTTAATCTTCTCTACAGATTATTATTAAACGAGTTAAACTTTACCATCACTTCTATTATGATTATTTGTCAGAAGTATTTTCCATGAATGCATGGTTTGTCACGCCAAAACGATATATGCTGCGACTGTAGTACTTTTCACCCGGACGAAGTACGGTTGAAGGAAACTGCGAATTATTAGGACTATCCGTAAAATGCTGAGGTTCCAGACTAACCCCACTCCGTTTTTTATAGGCAATTCCTTTTTTACCAATCATTGCACCACTTAGAGCATTAGCAGTATACATTTGGAGCCCAGGTTCGGTAGTATATACTTCCAATACACGTCCGCTTTTATCATCAAACAGACGGAGTGCTAACTTCTTATCATCCCCCTTCGTATTCAACACCCAGTTATGATCATACCCTTTCATGGCGGTTAACTGCTTCATGTTTTGATCAATCCGTTCACCGATCAAATGAGGAGTTGTGAAATCAAAAGGCGTGCCGGCTACCGGAAGTAGTTCTCCCGTGACACATTTCAAAGAGTCATAAGGCGTATAATAATCGGCATTGATATACAATGATTGATCACTGACCGTCGTATTGAAATCACCTGATATATTGAAGAACGAATGGTGAGACAGATTGATCACTGTAGGTTTATCTGTTTCCGCCTCATAATGGATATCCAATTCATTATCATTCGTCAGCACATAAATGACACGTATTTGAAGATTCCCGGGAAACCCGTTATCTCCGTCAGGTGAAAACAAAGTAAGCTTTAGTGCATTTTCGTCCAGCTGTTCAGCTTGCCATATCTTTGAAGCAAAACCGGGATTACCTCCATGAATACAATGAGATCCATCATTAGCTGTCAGGTGATAAACAATAGAATCCAATGTGAAAGTTGCATTCGAGATGCGACCAATATACCGGCCCACAGTAGCCCCGAAATACTGTTTATTATCCATATAATCGGCAATGGTGGGAAAGCCACAAACAATGTCCTCCATCTTTCCATTACGATCTGGCGCCAGGAGTGAAACAAGCCGCGCACCATAATTTGTAATACATGCCTCCATGCCATTCTTGTTTTTCAAGACATAAAGATCCGTCAACTGCCCTTCCACTTCCATCTGAAAGTCACGAATATTCAATCCTGACAATGTCATTTCTTTTTCTTTCTTACATGAAATACATATCAGAAGACAAAAAGCTATTAAAATGATATTTTCCCATTTCATAAGTATATTGTTCCGTATTTGATTTTTTAATACTATTTCGCAAAGATAGAGCATTATTTTTGAAAAAAAGCCCTACCTTTGTACTTCATAAACCATAAAAACAGAAATAAATATGAAAAAGATATTATTTTTCGTTGTGATGTTAGTAATGGGGATCAGCTATGCATCTGCCCAGACTGCAGAAATCAAGTTTGACAAAACGACTCATGATTTCGGTACTTTCTCTGAAAAAGACCCTGTTGTAAGTTGTGTATTTACTTTTACCAACATCGGTGATGCGCCTTTAGTAATTCATCAAGCTGTGGCATCTTGCGGATGCACGGTTCCGGACTATACAAAAGAACCTATCCAACCGGGAAAAACCGGCACAATCAAAGTTACTTATAACGGTACGGGTAAATATCCCGGTCATTTTAAAAAATCAATAACCCTTCGCACAAATGCCAAAACGGAAATGATGCGTATCTATATTGAAGGAAATATGACCGCCAAAGATGCTAAATGATAAAAAATAGACAACAACAATGAGGAGAATCTTTCGATTCTCCTTTTTTTTTGCTTTCTTTGATGCTGTTTTATAAAAAGCCGATTAACACATTAAAATTTTATATAAAACTATGAAACAAGAAGAAGACAAATTCACTGGTTTGCCTGAGAATGCATTCAGAGAATTGAAACCGGGTGAAGTGTACCATCCCCTAATGAGTCCAAACCAAAATTACCCCTAAGTAAATTTTTGGTCTGTCAGTTGGGGTATCGCTATGGCAATTCTCTTTTCGGCAGCAGCCGCTTATCTCGGACTGAAAGTCGGTCAGGTTTTTGAAGCCGCCATCCCTATTGCCATTATTGCCGTAGGTGTTTCCGGTGCCGCCAAACGTAAGAACGCTTTAGGTGAAAACGTAATTATCCAATCCATCGGTGCCTGTTCTGGCGTAATTGTTGCCGGTGCTATTTTTACACTTCCCGCCCTATATATCCTTCAAGCGAAATATCCAGATATGAGTGTAACCTTCATGCAGGTGTTTATCAGTTCTCTTTTAGGGGGAGTATTGGGTATTCTTTTTCTCATCCCCTTCCGGAAGTATTTCGTAAGTGATATGCATGGAAAATATCCATTCCCGGAAGCGACGGCTACCACACAAGTCCTTGTATCCGGTGAAAAGAGTGGCAGCCAGGCAAAGCCATTACTTTTGGCAGGCATTATCGGTGGTTTGTACGATTTCATCGTCGCCACTTTCGGATGGTGGAATGAAACGTTCACCACTCGTGTAAGCAATATGGGAGAGATATTGGCTGAAAAAGCAAAATTGGTATTCAAAATAAATACAGGAGCTGCCATATTAGGTCTAGGATATATCGTAGGCTTAAAATATGCTTCGATTATTTGTGCCGGCTCACTGGCTGTCTGGTGGATTATCGTCCCATGTATGTCTATGATATGGGGAGATAATGTATTGAATGCATGGAATCCGGAAATTACAAGTACCGTAGGTGCGATGAGCCCGGAAGAAATATTCAAATATTATGCCAAGAGCATCGGTATCGGTGGTATCGCTATGGCAGGTGTCATCGGTATTATCAAATCATGGGGCATTATAAAAAGTGCTGTCGGACTGGCAGCGAAAGAGATGGGTGGCAAAAGCAATACGGAAAAGAATGTTCTCCGCACCCAACGTGATCTTTCAATGAAAATCATAGCTATCGGTTCCATTATTACTCTGATTCTGATTACCTTGTTTTTCTATTTCGATGTAATGCAAGGCAATCTTGTTCATACATTGGTAGCCATTTTATTAGTTGCCGGCATTTCATTCCTTTTCACGACAGTCGCTGCGAATGCCATCGCCATTGTAGGAACAAATCCTGTTTCGGGTATGACTTTAATGACACTGATCCTTGCTTCCGTTGTAATGGTGGCTGTCGGACTGAAAGGTCCTTCGGGCATGGTTGCTTCCTTGGTTATGGGAGGAGTAGTTTGTACGGCTCTTTCTATGGCAGGCGGTTTCATTACCGACTTGAAAATCGGATATTGGCTAGGTAGTACGCCAGCCAAACAGGAAACTTGGAAGTTTTTAGGCACCATCGTCTCCGCGGCTACGGTAGGTGGAGTAATGATCATCCTCAATAAAACGTATGGTTTTACAAGCGGTGCCTTATCTGCACCCCAGGCAAATGCCATGGCAGCAGTTATCGAACCGCTGATGAGCGGTGTGGGGGCACCTTGGTTACTTTATGGAATCGGTGCTGTAATAGCTATCATCTTGACTCTTTGCAAAGTTCCCGCCTTGGCATTTGCATTAGGTATGTTCATCCCATTGGAATTGAATGTGCCATTAGTCGTAGGAGGTGCGGTTAATTGGTATGTAACGAGCCGCAGCAAAGATACTTCTCTCAACAATGAACGCGGTGAGAAAGGTACTCTGCTTGCCTCCGGATTCATCGCTGGTGGTGCATTGATGGGAGTGGTAAGTGCAGCAATGCGATTCGGTGGCATTAACCTGGTTAACGAAGCATGGCTGAACAATACCCTGTCACAAGTATTTGCCTTAGTTGCTTACGCACTGCTGATTCTCTATTTTGTCAAAGCATCAATGAAAGTAAAATAAAACCAAATAAAGACCTATGAAATATTTATTAACGGTCGCATGTCTGGCAATGCTTCCCCTGTCCTCATTCGGACAGGGCGAACGTTACAAACAAATCACCGACCCTAAACTAACAAGCATCAATAAAGAAGCGCCACGTAGTACCTTCACTTCGTACACGAACGAAAAAGATGCTGTAGCAAACAATCGGAAAGATGGTACATTCCTATTATCGCTCAATGGGAAATGGAAATTTAATTATGTGGACAGCTTTTCTATGCGACCGACTGATTTTATGCTTCCTGAGAAAAGCGTGAGCGACTGGGCTGACATTACAGTGCCCGGTAATTGGGAATTGCAAGGATTCGGTACACCGATTTATGTTAACACTACCTACGAGTTTTGTTCTCCCGGTTATGCACCCTATTGGAATAAGCCCAATCCTCCCTTTGTTCCTGAAGAATGGAATCCAACCGGAACTTACCGTCGCGACTTCATCCTACCTGCCAATTGGGAAGGGAAAGAGATATTCCTTAGTGCAGATGGTACAAAAGGGGCAGCCTTTTACTATCTGAACGGACAATTTGTAGGAATGAACAAAGACGCGAAAACTCCTGCCCGATTCAATATCACCAAACTGGTTAAACCCGGAAAGAATATGATTGCCGTACAGATACATCGTTTTTCAGATGCAAACTACCTGGAATGTCAAGACTTCTGGCGTTTGAGCGGATTCGAAAGAGATATCTACCTGTATGCACAACCTAAACTCCGCATCGCGGATTTCAAAGTGGAAAGTCCGTTGGATACAGAATATCAGAACGGCATATTGAAATGTACTGTAAAAGTTGCATCTGATAATCCATCCGATTCATACATCGCACGTTATGTACTTCTTGATGAAACTGGCAAACAAATAGCTTCATCCGATGTAGCTGTAAATGATCCGTCTACCGGAGAATCAACCAAAGAGAGAGAAATCGTATTCGATGAAAACAGAATCCGTTCTCCCAAACAATGGACAGCCGAAACTCCCAATCTGTACACCTTTGTCCTTAGTCTCAGAGAACCGAAGAATGGGGAAGTTATAGAAGCCACAAGTGCCAAAATAGGATTCCGTACTGTAGAGATGAAAAATAACCAACTTTGTGTCAATGGTAAACCGATTCTTGTGAAAGGAGTGAACGTACACGAGCATAATGAGCATACCGGACATTATGTTACCGAAGAATTAATGCTCAAAGATTTCGAACTTTGGAAAAAATACAATGTAAATACTGTCCGCACCTGCCATTATCCGCAACAAGAAAGATTCTATGAACTGTGCGACAAATATGGAATTTACGTTATCGATGAAGCAAACATCGAATCCCACGGTATGGGATATGACCGTCAGGTAGGCGGTTCGCTTGCCAACAATCCTCTATTTGGAGATGCACATACCTACCGTACCAATAACATGTATCAACGCGACAAGAATCACCCTTCCGTTATCGTCTGGTCATTGGGGAATGAAGCCGGAAATGGCATTAATTTCTATAACACATACGCAATGCTAAAAAAACTCGACACCCGTCCCGTACAATATGAGCAGGCACATTTGGAATGGAATACCGACATTTATTGCCCGATGTATAGTCGCCCGAATGAAATCGAGCAATATGCCAAAGATCCCAAACACAACCGCCCACTCATCTTATGCGAATATGCTCATGCAATGGGTAACAGTCTAGGCAATTTCCAGGAATATTGGGATACAATCGAAGCATACCCTCTTCTTCAGGGAGGTTGCATATGGGATTGGGTAGACCAAGGCCTTGCCGAAAAGACTTCCGACGGACGTAAGTATTGGGCGTACGGTGGTGACTATGGTGCCATCGGAACACCTTCGGACGGAGATTTTTGCATAAACGGTATCGTTTACCCGGATCGTAGTGTGAAACCTCAGACTACGGAAATGGGTAAAGTCTATCAAAACGTTAAGTTTATTAACTTCGATAAGGCTCGCGGTACAATCGATGTGCATAACGACTTCAGCTTTACCAATCTCGATAAGTATGATTATCATTATATCATCCGCGAATATGGAAAAGAGATCTACACGGACAAGTTCAATGTAAATGCTACTCCTGGTGAGACTGTTACTGTGCAGTTGAAAGGCATGCCTCAGGAAAATATTAAAACGGGAGATATCAATATTGAATTTTATGCTACCATTCGTACTCCCGAAGCTTTCTTGCCGACAGGTACGGTTATCGCACGCGAACAAATCAATATCCAACCCTTTGCCAAACGTGAACAGCTCCGTCAGGTACCTGCCGATATTGAAGAAACGGAAACACAAGCCATACTTACAGGTAAGGACTTTAGAGCCGTATTCGACAAGAAAAGCGGTCTTCTCGTTTCGTACAAATACAATAAACAGGAATACATTCTGAATGGGGAAGGTCTACGCCCCTTCTTCTGGAGAGCGCCTATAGACAATGATTATGGTGCCGGTCTCCCACGTAAACTGAAAACATGGAAAGAAGCTAGTTATCAGGAACCGATAGCCGAAAGTTTCAGCGTATCCCGCGAACGCGGCATGATACGCGAAGAAGATCCGAACGGTCCTGCAGGCAACCGCAACGGGAGAGAAAGCCAGGTAAGTTTTAGTATTGTAAAAGTATCCTATCATTACCCGGAAACAAATGCGACTTGGAGTATCAGATATAAGGTATATTCGAATGGAATAATCAAAGTTAGTAACAACTTTATAGCCAACGATAAAAATTCTCCTCTGATACCACGTGTCGGCTTACGTATGCAGATGCCGGAAACATTCAGCACACTGACTTATTACGGACGCGGCCCCGAAGAAAACTATCGCGACCGGTGTACTTCCCAGTTTATAGGTGAATATACTACTCCGGTTAAAGAGATGTATGAACCCTATATTCGCCCCCAAGAGAACAATCACCGGACAGACATTAACTGGTGTGCATTTACTAATAAATCAGGAGCCGGCCTTCTCTTTATTGCCGACAATACCTTCGAGTTCAACGCATCGAATTATCCTTTGGAAACTCTCGATAGCGGTGATGACATACACAATGCCGCACCACGAACCGCTGAAACCGATCACCGCCACCTTACCGATCCGAAAGCAGAAAAGGCAGTAGATCTCTTCATTGATTACCAGATGATGGGAGTAGGAGGCGATAATGCCTGGGGAGCGCTTGCACACGAACCTTACCTGATCCGTCCGGGCAAACAGAACGCGATCAACTACGGTTTTACATTGGTGCCTTTCGGGCGTAAAACAGACTTCAGAAATTTAATTTATCAATATTAAAATGAAAATGAAAACTATCAGTACATTCATAGTGGCCGCTTGCTTATTAAGCGGCCCAGCTATGGCACAACAAGAGAAGAATTTAATGCTAAGTAATGCCCAAACTTTTATAGACACACCATATGTTCCCAACACATTGGAAATAGATGATGCAGAAAACCTCGTCATCAATTGCGATGAAGTGGATTGCACGACATTCGTTGAATATGTGTTGGCCATGTCACTTTGCTCTGAACAAGGTAAAGATATGAGTGAAGGTGAATTTGCAGGAAATCTGCAACGTATCCGTTATCGAGACGGCAAAATAGACGGATATACATCACGCTTACATTATATTGCCGACTGGATCGAAAACGGAGTACGCGGAGGATTTATGGAAGACGTAACAGCCGTCAACAGTCCTTACACACAAACACTGAATTTGTCGTACATGTCTACCCATCCAAAAGATTATAAACAGTTAGCAAATTCAGAGACCAACGTGTCTAAAATGGCAGGCTATGAGAAGGCCCTTACCGGACAGGAAATACATTGGTTACCCAAAGACATGCTACCTTCAACCGGACTTCCCTGGATCAAGAACGGGGATATTATTGCCATAACCACCAACACTCCCGGCTTGGATGTATCCCATATGGGAATCGCCATTTACGTCAAAGACAATCTTTGTTTACTACACGCTTCTTCCGACAAGGGAAAAGTTTTAGTAGACAAAAATACTTTAAGCCGCCTTCTGAAACATAATGATAAATGGACGGGAATCCGTGTCATCAGAATGAAAAAATAATAAAAGCAAAACGACAAAATTAAAAGAAATGAGAACATTTTATCTTGCACTTATCAGCCTATTTCTTTTGTGCGGAGAATCTACCGCACAAGATTGGGCCAATTTAACACGGTTTCAGGCAAAAAATGAAGCCTTGGGTACTCCGGCAAAAGGAGAGAAACGGGTAGTATTTATGGGAAACTCGATTACGGAGGGATGGATTAATACCTGTCCTGAATTTTTCGAAGGACGACCTTATATCAATCGGGGGATAGGAGGACAAACAACTCCCCAAATGCTGATCCGCTTCCGCCAGGACGTTATCAACCTACACCCCAAAGTAGTAGTAATACTTGCCGGAACAAATGATATTGCAGGAAACACAGGACCATCCACTTTGGAAATGATAGAAGATAATCTGGCTTCAATGGCTGAGATCGCCCATGCTAATGGTATTAAAGTGATTCTCTGTTCCGTACTCCCTGCTTATGATTATCCTTGGCGCAAAGGAATGGAACCTAACGTAAAGATTCCCGAACTGAATAAGTGGATCAAGAATTATGCGGAAAAGAACAAATTTATCTACCTAGATTACTTCTCTGCAATGGTCGACGAGAAAAACGGGATGCAAGCCGACCTGTCAGGTGACGGTGTACATCCCAACAAAAAAGGGTATGAAATCATGCAGCCAATGGTAGAAAAAGCCATTGCGAAAGCATTGAAATAAAACATCGATCAATGCAGATATTTATAAAGCAATAAGAAGTGCTTTGATTTCTGCTTCAAGGCGTTGCTTCACTTCGGACATCGGGAGGTCATGTCCCAATTCCTGACGCAGTGAAGTGACGCCTTTGTCAATAAACCCACAAGGATGAATATAACTGAAATAGCGCAAATCGGTATTTACATTCAAAGCCAATCCGTGCATCGTTACAAAGTGGCTGCTTCTGACCCCTATTGCGCAAATCTTCCTTGCACGGGATGTGTTTCCTTCCAGCCAAACCCCGGTTGCTTTTTCCAGTCTACCGGCAGAGATGCCATAAGATTCACAAACGCGGATAACGGCCTCTTCCAATACATGAACATATTCTTTCAGCCCAAGTCCGAATTCCTCAAGATTCAAAATCGGATAGCAAACCAACTGTCCGGGGCCATGATAAGTAATATCTCCTCCCCGGTCTATGTGATAAAGGGTTGCACCTATTTTTTCCAATTGAGCTTCCGTCAATAACATATTATTTTCCTTTCCGCTACGCCCCAGCGTATAGACATGCGGATGTTCGCACATGATAATACGGTTCTCATAATCTTCTCCTTTTTGCTTGGCGAGGATAAGATTATCGAACCATTCCGTCTGCCGTTGCCATGCTTCGGCATACGGAACAAGATTCCAGTCTGTTACAATCGTTTTCATAAAAACAAAGGTAATGAATAAATTGAAATATTTTTATTCATCACGGAAGTTTTATTTTCTCCGTCCGAGACTTAAGGAGTTCAACACAACACTCACGCTCGAAAAAGCCATCGCTGCACTTGCAAGCATCGGATTCAATAATATGCCGTAGAGGGGATATAATATACCGGCTGCAATAGGAATTCCTATAAGGTTATATATAAATGCCCAAAACAGATTCTGATGAATCAACTTCACGGTCTGCCTGGATAAGTTAAATGCTTTCGGCAACAACAACAAATCGGAAGTCATCAACGTCACCATCGCTACATCCATCGCAATATCGGTACCTTTGCCCATCGCAATGCTGACATCCGCCAGTGCAAGAGCTTGCGAATCATTAATGCCATCGCCTACCATAGCTACCGTTTTACCTTGTAATTGCAATTCACGAATAAATTCCTGCTTGTCATCAGGCAACGCATCCGCAACAAATCTGTCAATGCCCAACTTGCCTGCCACTGCCAATGCTGTCCGTTGCCCGTCACCTGTCAACATGCAGATATCTATTCCTTGTTGTCTAAGTTCTTTCACAGCTTCGGCCGAAGTCGGTTTCACAGGATCGGATACAGCGATGATCGCCAATATCTGATTCTCACGACCAAAATAGATGATGCCATTTCCTTCCGATTCATACTGAACCATCATATCTGCCATCACATCCGGTAAAGAAGCATTGAAGTCTTTCAACAATTTATGGCTACCCACCCAGAACAGATCACCTTTATAAATCACTCTCACCCCTTTTCCGGTAATACTTTCAAAACTATCCAAATGAGCAGGAACGACTTTCTCCTCTCCTTGCAAAGAGGCTACAATTGCTCCGGCAAGCGGATGCTCCGATTTCTGTTCGGCAGCAAGCAAAACACCCTTGAAATAATCTTCCTGTGTCACTGCCCACAGCCAACCGCTAACAGTAGGATGACCTTCGGTCAAAGTCCCCGTTTTATCCAGAACAACCACATTTACTTTACGCATCTGCTCCAAGGCAACCGCATCCTTTATTAAAATATGCTGACTGGCAGCTTTCCCGATGCCGACCATAAGGGCAGTAGGTGTTGCAAGCCCCAATGCACACGGACAGGCTATTACCAGTACAGACACAGCGGAAAGCATAGCATATGAGAAATAATCCATACCACCGATGACTATCCAAAGAATAAAAGTCAACACGGCTATGCCCAACACTACAGGTACAAAAATTCCTGTCACCCGGTCGACGATGCGTTGCACCGGAGCCTTACTTCCCTGAGCTTCCTGTACCATACGGATGATACGGGCAAGTACGGTTTCTGAACCTACCTGAGACGCATTGATAATGAAAGAGCCACGTTGATTGATTGTTCCGGCAAGTACCCGGTCGCCTTTCTTCTTCTCCACAGGAATGGGTTCACCGCTGATCATACTTTCATCTACAAAAGAGTCTCCCTCGGAAACGATACCGTCCACCGGAATCTGCTCTCCCGGACGAACTACAACCAAATCACCGACCTGAAGTTGGTCGATAAGGACTTCCTCTTCAATCCCGTTACGTAAGATACGGGCGACCTTCGGTTGAAGTCCCATTAACTTTTTAATGGCAGCGGAAGTATTGCCTTTTGCCCGTTCTTCCAACAATTTGCCTGTCAGAACAAATGCTATGATAACAACAGAAGCCTCATAATAGACGTGTGGCTCCACTCCGCGGCTATACCAGAACTCCGGGAAAAAAGTATTGAACACACTGAACAAAAAAGCGATGGATGTACTCAAAGCTACCAATGTATCCATATTACTTCGTCCCATTTTAGCTTGTTTCCAGGCACCAGTGAAGAACGAACCACCGAAAAGAATCAGAACGGGAAGCGTGAGTAGCAATTGTATCTCATTGGAATAAGGCACATGCATAAAGACCATAGAAAGCAATAACATGGGAACGGCAAAAATCCACGCACCGATGACTTGCCTCTTCAATTTGCGATAATGCTGTTGCTGTGCTTCCTCCTGACGCTCTTCGCGAAGGTTTTCCTCTTCAACAATAAGGTCATAACCACCCGATAAAACAGCCGCCCTGATTTCTCCCGGAGTCAGTTTGTCGGCTTCATAAGAAACAGAAAGCGTATTTGTAGCAAAATTTACCGTTGCATCCACGATACCCGGCAATTTACGGACAATCTTTTCAACATTATTAGCACACCCCGCACAGTGCATATTCAGCACGGGAAACACTTTCTTTGTAACAGTACCCATATTTATATCTTTTAATTTATTCTTTTAACAACCTTACAAGGTTATTTGTTCAATTGCTTCTCATTACCTAACTTCAACTTTCTAACAATTTCAAGTCTTATTCAGTGAAGTTATATTTCATGTTTTTCCTTTATAAAAAGACTTTTTATAATAACAAAAATCACCGCTATCCGTCCGATCCACCTGACATAATTATTTATGTTTATGTCCCACGGGCTTAAATTTATCACTATCAATACAACATAAAGTACAACTATTACAATAGCCACATAATGTATAAATTTTATATTTATTTTTTTCCACGACATATAG
>OODP01000205.1_pt1 | contig 60799 bp, 49 predicted proteins | sample 1671011 | NCBI WGS metagenome assembly OODP01 (sample SAMN06348113, study PRJEB24527) | human gut metagenome | biome: human gut; feature: ankylosing spondylitis patient; material: feces | host: Homo sapiens | place: China | collected 2015-10
TAGGGCAGGGACTGCCCGAATTAACGCCTGTGGAGATAGTAGGTTACGAGGTCTGGGAAGCAGGAAGCCCATTGGCTTTAGACAATGGGTAGTTCACCTTTTAAAAATGACTATAAATAAACAAAAAAATATTGCACTCATAGCTCATGATGGAAAAAAGCAAGATATGATTCGCTGGTGTCACAATAATAAAGAAACTTTAAAGAAACATCGTTTGTCTGGTACTGGAACTACTGCGAGAATGATTACAGATCAGGTAGGGTTGAGTGTAAAAGGCTATAACAGTGGTCCGTTAGGCGGGGATCAACAGATCGGTGCTAAAATTGTTGAGGGAAGTATTGATATAGTCATTTTCTTTTCTGATCCTTTGGCTGCACAGCCACATGATCCGGATGTAAAGGCTCTTTTACGAATAGCACAGGTATATGATATTCCGATTGCCAATAATATTGCAACGGCTGATTTCTTAATCCATTCCGCTCTCATGGATGAGGAGTATGTTCATCAAGTAGAGAATTTTAAGAAAACAGTTGAGAATAGAGCGGAGGCATTAGGGAAAAACTGATTCATTCAAGCAATTTTTGACAAAAATACAGTAAAATATATGTGTCAAATGAAAGGCTGGATAACTATGAATCAAGTGTCCTTTATTGAAGTGGAATACTCCAAATGAAATCTTCACAGTTACTATTGTTGCGTCATTCCTATTGATTTTTCTATTTCAAGGTAGTATCGGAGATTTTAGCCTTTCAGATAATGTTACTTTTAATTTGATTAGTGCTGCTACGATTAGTACTTTTTATCTCTTTGACATTGAAACGAAAGATTTAATGTAAGAGATAATGTGAAGTGAGGAAAATATAAACAATAGGGAAGGTGTAAGTGATGGTGATGGAAAATCGAAAATGGATTAGTTGTCCGATTTGTGGAAATAAAACAAGACTTAAAATACGACAAGATACGATTTTAAAGAACTTTCCACTTTATTGTCCAAAATGCAAATTGGAAGGTTTGATAGAAGTGGAAGAATTAAATGTAAAAGTCATCAAAGAGCCAGACGCATAGACGCAGAGCCGATGAATTTGTGGTAAATCACAGTTCATCGGCTTTTTTAAATAGAAAATCAATAAAATCATAAGGAGTTAGTTGTTCTCTTGTAGCGAAGAATGGTCTTGGATTACAGAGGATAACGGACAGAAATACTGCTACTATTTCAATCCGGTATCAGATGGAACAAGAGGAAAGTTATATGTGAATATGACAACTCCTGACGGATACCATGTGGATGAACTGGGACGTTGGGTTCCGTGATTAAAATGGAATTTCGGAGCGAATCAGTAAAACGAGAAAGGATTTCCTGATAAAGGGCAGTCCATATGAAAAAAGTAATTTGATTGTCGCAGCGGGGCATGACTGAAAGGTTATGCTCCTCTGCCTTTTAACTGCTGATTTCCAGTGAGTGATATTTTGCAGAGCGACGGTTCTGATGAGGATCCAGATTTATAAAAAAGAAGTAAATGGTCATTGAGAATCCTTTATATGAGGGGGAAAAGCCTAAATCTGTAAATAAAGATAATATTTCCTGCGAAAAATGAGTTGAGAAAACGAAAAAATAATAGTACAATGAATGTCAGCTTTAGAGATGCGAAACACATGAAAAGGAGATTTTGATGGAGCAGGAGATAATAAGAACACGAGACAGGGGGATGGGGCGTGAACTGGCGATTTCCGGGCTATTTGCTGCTTTGATTGCAGCGGGGGCCTTTATTAAGATCACAATACCGGTACAGCCGTTTCCTATGCATTTTACTCTGCAGTGGTTCTTTGTACTGATGGCAGGTTTTTTGCTGGGCTCCAGAGTAGCGGCAGCCAGTGTAGGAACTTATCTTTTGATCGGTTTGTTAGGGGTTCCTGTTTTTGCTGCAGGAGGCGGGCCGGCGTATCTGCTTCGTCCCACCTTTGGTTTTTTGCTTGGTTTTCTCCTGGCAGCCTGGGTCATAGGAAAGCTTTGTGAATGGATGAAGCCGGTGAAAATGACCCGGATGATGCTTCCTGCAGCAGCAGGTTTGGCTGTGTATTATGGAGCCGGGATTCTGTATTTTTATTTTATCAGCAATTATGTGATTTCCATGCCTATAGGCTGGAAAGCTGTTTTGATTAATTGCTGTCTGCTTACAATCGGAGAGGATTTTGTGCTTTGCATCCTTGCAGCGGCCACTGCTATGAAAATGCGTCCGGCTGTGCTTCGGATGATGGACTAGAGGCTATGCATTCAGCTGCAGTGCCTCTAATTTTTTTCGTTCAAGAAGAACAATGGTTCCGCGGGAAAGGCGAACCATTCCTTCACTCTGGAAGTAGCGAAGCATCCGGGTAATAACTTCACGGTGGGAACCCAGGTGGTTGGCAATGATCTCATGAGTAATTTTCAGCTCATTAGAGTCTTCGATGGCAGATTCTTCCAGAAGAAAAGCGGCTACGCGTTTATCCAGGCTTTTCCAGAGGATCTGCTCGATGAGCCACATGACGTCAGAAAAGCGAGTAGCCATAAGCTCGTTGGTATAGTTTGCCACAGGCGCAGATTCTTCCATAATGCTTTTATATATTTCTGCAGGAATGACCCAGAGCTCTGTATCTTTTTCCGCTTCAATGGTGATCTCAAACTGAATAGAGCGCATGATGCAGGAGGCAGAGAAGAGACACATATCTCGTTCAAACAGACGGTAAATGGTGATCTCCCGTCCTTCGTCGGACAGAATGTATGCCCGAAGAAGACCGGACTTTATGAGAAGCAGACCTGTGCAGTCCATACTGCCATTGTGGATGATGGTGCCTTTTTCTGCTTTTCGTGAAATCAGGCTTCCCAGTATTCGATTTTGCTGCAGAGCAGTCAGCTTGTTCCATATGGGAAAGTAGTCTTGAAAATCCATGTTCCTCTCCTAACTGTTTTACATAGTAGTTTTTATTTAGTATAGGTTATTTGTATCAATGCGTCAATTCCATTCTTGACAGATTCCTATATGAAAAGTATACTGGAAATAGAAAGTAAAAAAAATATTTGCACGGAAATACGCAGGATATATCTGATTTTTCTGAAAATTGAAAAGATATGCTGCGAATGAGGACGAAAGGAGAAGGTTATGAAGACTAAGTTTTATATTTGTCGCCGCTGTGGAAACCTGGTTGGCATGGTTCATGATTCAGGCGTTCCTATGATTTGCTGTGGCGAGAAGATGGAAGCCCTGGTTCCTAACACAGTTGAAGCCAGCGGCGAGAAGCATCTGCCAGTGGCTGTTATGGATGGAAATGTGCTTCGTGTTCATGTGGGAAGTGTGGATCATCCAATGCTTCCGGAACACTTTATTGAGTGGGTTTATGTACAGACAGATCAGGGCGGCCAGAGAAAGGCCTTAAAGCCCGGTGATGCGCCTGAGGTTTCTTTCTGTCTGGGTGATGATAAGGCAGCTGCAGTTTATGCGTACTGCAATCTTCATGGTCTCTGGATGACTGAGTTATGATGATTGATGCCGGATGCCTCTGATGGCATTCAGCAGTAAAAGGATAAAGTGAGGGTTTTATTCTGTGGGGGAAATCCGGAAAGAATCTTGTAATTTGTTGATTCTTTCCGGATTTTTTTGCGTATTTTTCTGTCTGCAGCGGGGCGTTTTGCCCTATGGTGATATTGTCACAGAAAGAGAAGGATTTTTTCGCTATACTTTATCCATAAAGAAACAGGGAATGCAGAAATAAAATTTTAGCGTACCCGGGAAGGATAATTTATTTGATGCAGTATACCATTGCATTTTTAGAAGGAATGATTACGTTTATTTCCCCCTGCCTGCTGCCGATGCTTCCTATTTATCTTTCTTATTTTGCAGGCGGTGGAGAGAGGACTACTGGAAAAACAATAACGGGTGCGCTGGGGTTTGTAACGGGATTTACTGTGGTGTTTGTAACGCTTGGAGGGCTGGCCGGTACCATAGGAAGTTTTTTGAGACAGTATCAGACAGCGGTTCAGATTGTTTCCGGTCTTGTGGTAATTGTTTTCGGATTGAATTTTCTTGGAGTATTCCGGTTGAATCTGTTTCATGGAAGCCGTCATTCTGTTGATACAGACAATATGAGCTTTTTTTCAGCAATGGTTTTTGGTATGGTTTTTTCCATCGGCTGGACTCCCTGCGTAGGAGCTTTCCTTGGTTCAGCTTTGATGCTGGCATCTCAGCAGGGCCATGTGGCAGAAGGTATGATGATGCTGTTAGCCTATTCGCTGGGACTTGGAATTCCCTTTCTTTTCAGCGCGGTAATGATTGACTATTTAAAAACAGCATTTCTGTGGATTAAGAAGCATTACGGAATAATCAATACAGTCAGCGGTCTGTTTCTGGTGGTGGTTGGCATTTTTATGGCAACAGGAACTTTGGGGCGGCTTTTGGCACTGCTCAGCTAAGGAGGAATTATGAAACAGAAAAAAACATTATTATGGATGGTTCTGGCTTTTGTTATTTTAATTGGAGGCGCCTCTGTTCTCTATGGAAAGCTTGGGAAGGCTCAGGCAAGGGAGCAGCTGGCTGTAATATCAGGGGAACAGTCCTTGGCAGAACAGCCGGCAAAGACAGATTCTGCAGAGCAAAAGGAACCGGCAGAGGTTCCGTTGGAACAGGAAAGCATTGCGGAATTCTCTGAAAAACAGGAAGAGGCTGCTGAGCTTTCTGTGTCAGAAGAGTCTTCAGAAGCAGAACGCATGAAAGCGCCGGATTTTACAGTTTATGACGAGGCGGGAGAAGAAGTACGTTTGTCGGATTATTTGGGGAAACCGGTTGTTTTAAATTTCTGGGCCAGCTGGTGCGGACCTTGCCAGATGGAAATGCCGGATTTTCATGAAAAGTATCTGGAATCAGGAGAAGAGATTCAGTTCCTGATGATCAACATGACAGATGGTTCCAGAGAAACAAAAGAAACTGCAGTTGGATTTATAGAAAAGAAGCAGTATGAATTTCCTGTATTTTTTGATACAGAGTTTGATGCTGCCATGGCATTTGGGGCATATTCTCTTCCTACAACCTTTTTCCTGGATAAGGATGGTTATGTGATTGCTCACGCTGCTGGGGCGATTGACGGAAAAACTCTGCAGAAGGGAATTGATTTAATAGCGCCATGAAAAAAGCTGGATTCTGGTAAATGCCAGTTCGGGTTCTGCATAAGGATATACAAAGTACCTTTATATTCATTGTTTGGATTGTATCATAAGATCAATGAATGGAAGATAGCGTTTGTCTGAAAAGTAGGGACAGCCAGAAAAATGTCTGGGAATGAGATATCATCCATGCTTTCTTTTGTACCTTAAAAAGGATCAGCCAATATTTGGGGCATCAAAAGGTATTTGGCATGTTCACCTTATAGGGTAGATTTTAACATAAAACCAGGCGTGGATTTTGCATTTTGAGGAGAAACAGTTGATTCCTGCACAAAATCAGACTTGGATTTTGCATTTCCAGAAGAAAAAGCCGATTTCTGCCGCGTGGGAATGCCGAAATAAAAACAACAATTCTTTTAAGATTTTTGCACTCACAAAACGAGAGGCGTTACGCAATTATTATTAATTTGATGATTTTGTAACGCCCATTTTTATTTCATAGGAAAACCTCTTTTATGTCAAAAAAGGCTTTGCGGAAATGTGAGCTGCGCACTAGCGAAAATGTTGCTGGCGCAGCTACACTTTGTCGCGGGAATGTGCCAAGGCACATTCTTTATTCAAGTGAGCTCAAACACTTGTTTCAGAAGCACAGACGAAGGCTCATTTCTGGTTTGCCTGTCTGTAAATCTCATAGATTCCATTTTCATCAAGCTGACGGAAGGTTCCGATAGTTCGTGTTTTCTGATAGGAACAGCGGTTGGCCAGTTCGCGGATGACATTATCCTCCTGTTCTCCAATATCCTGATTTTCCCGGAATCCCACGGGCATTCCCAGAGAAGAAAAATACTCTCTGGTTGCCTGGATACCTGCAAGAGCCAGCTCCTTTTCATCTGATCCGGAAATACCCCAGACATTCTTTGCATATCGGGCGAAGCGGGACGGCTTTGCATCCATAACAGCCAGCGCCCAGGAATCCCATACAGTAGCAAGTGATGCGCCGTGGGCAGTGTCAAACATGGCAGAGAGCTCATGGCCCAGCTGGTGTACTGCAAAATCTTCCTGACAGCCCAGCCCTGTCAGTCCGTTGTGAGACAGGGAACCGGCCCACATCAGTTCGCTCATGGCTTCATAGTTGTGGGGATCGGCAACAGCAGTCCGTCCATTTGCAATCACTGTGCGCAGCAGCGCTTCAGCAAGGGCATCTGTTACCTCATTATCTGTAGGGTTGAAATAGCGATCCAGTGTATGCATCATAATGTCCGTAACGCCGCAGGCCACCTGATAGACAGGAAGGGTACAGGCAAGCTCTGGATTCATGATCGCGAATTTAGGCCGGTTCAGGTGGGTGCTCAACCCGCGCTTAGATCCGGTTTCCTGGTTTGTGAGAACAGAAGAGGCGCTTGTTTCGCTGCCTGCAGCAGGAATAGTCAGAACAGCGCCTGTTGGAAGTCCCTGTTCCGGTTTTTTCTTTCGGCTCCAGAATTCCCAGATGTCAGTATCTGGATTGGCTGCGCCGATGGCAATGGCTTTTGCTGTATCAATGGCAGAACCGCCCCCAATGCCTAAAATAAAGTCTGCGCCAAAGGTAATGGCTGTCTGAACACCTTTGCGGGCATGTTCAAGCGTCGGGTTGGCTCTGGCCCCGCCGAATTCCTCACAAATCAGGCCTGATTCTTCCGCAGAGCGGCGCACCTGCGCCAAAAGCCCGCTTCGTACAACAGAACCTCCTCCGTAAACAAGAAGCACGCGGCTGCCGCCGTATTTGCGGATACAGGCACCGGTCTTCTGCTGGGTATCCCTGCCGAAAATTACCTCTGTAGGGGAGTAGTATGTAAATGAATGCATGGAAAATTCCACCTTTCTTTTTTATTTTATGATTCATGGGAGCTTTCTTCTTCTGAAGATATTTTACCATGAAAAAGAAAGGGGTTCCAGTAAAATTTAATAATAAACGGCAACAAAAAGGAACAGTTTTGCTGAAGGGATACAAGAAAAAGCTGTAATCAGGAAAAGCTGCAGTTATCCAGGCTGTCCGGCCAGTTCATCCAGGGAATGAAACTGATATCCCATAGATTCCCATTTTGTCAGCAGTTCATCCAGAATTTCTCCGTTGGTTTTGGAGGTACTGTGGAGAAGAACGATGGCTCCTGGATGGATGCGGCCAAGAAGCTTTTGAAAAGCTTCCTCATGAGTGGGTTGTTTGTCTTCGTACCAGTCTACATAGGCAAGGCTCCAGAAAAAGGTATGGTATCCCATTTCTTTTGCCATTTTCAGATTAGATTCGCTGTATTTTCCCTGGGGCGGCCGGTAATATTTTTTCAGCGGTTGTCCGGTTATCTGCTGGTAGAGCTGTTCCAGATCCTGCAGCTCTTTCTGAAAATCTTCTTTTGCAGCTATTTTAGACATATCCGGGTGGTGATAGGTATGATTTCCTACAGTATGACCTTCCTCTACCATCCGTTTGACCAGTTCAGGACTGGTTTCCAGATAATTTCCCACAAGGAAAAAGGCAGCTGGTGCATGATGCTTTTTCAGAGCGTCCAGAATGGCGGCGGTGTTTCCATTTTCATAGCCGGCATCAAAGGTCAGATATATGATTTTTTCTGTGGTATCTGCCGCGTAATGGGCTTGAAACTGTTTTAGATAGTCAGAGGTTGCATTTGCAACCGGCGGTTTTCCTTCCTGCTGGAAGCTGAGTCCCCAGTTTTCGGCAGAAGCACCTGCGCTGGTGGGAGCAGAGGCATGGCGGAAGGAAAGATAACCCAGCCAGTTTCCTGCAAGAAAAGAGAAAATCAGAAAAAACAGGACAGCAGCAGTCCGTTTGCACAGGCTGGATTGATGAAGAAAAAATTTCTGGCTCATGATAGACTCCGGAGAATCTTATTGTTAAAGCTTATGCGGGAAGATTAAGAAAGTTGTCATATTTTATAGAAAGAATCTATGTTATACTAAAAAAAGCAGTATCCGGATAGAGATGTTTGACCGGAACTGGCGGAAGGTGTTCCAAAAAAATGGCTTAAAGGAGTAGACATGATGATAAAATGGAAGAAAGTACTGGCAGCGGGACTTGGAACGGCTATGCTGTTTAGTCAGACAGCTTATGCAGATACAGTGATGGTTCCTCCGCCTCCTTTTATTGGAGGCAGTCAGACAGGAAATACAGGACTTGGAAATGGCATAGTACAGCCGGGAGTGACAGGCGGTCAGAATAACAGCGCAGAAAATCAGGGCGGTCCTGGAGGAGCGGGAGGACAGAGCAGTACAGAAAATCAGGGTGGTCCCGGTGTATCAGGAAATCAAAGCGGCAGTCAGTCAAGTTCTTCTCACGCACAGGAGGCAGCTTTGCCGCAGGTGAAGGCAGAAGGCGCTGTTTTGATGGATGCAGCAACAGGAAAAGTATTGTTTGGAAAGAATCAGGACATGCAGTTTTATCCGGCCAGTATTACCAAGGTAATGACAGCTCTTCTGGTGCTTGAACGCTGCAGCCTGAATGACACAGTGACTTTTTCAGCTTCTGCTACAACCAATCTGGAATCGGGAGCAGTTTCCCTGGGCATATCTGAGGGAGATCAGCTGACAGTGGAGCAGTGTCTGTACGGTCTGCTTTTAAAATCAGCCAATGAGATTGGAAATGGACTGGCCGAGCATGTGGCAGGGAGCGTCAGCGCATTTGCAGATCTGATGAACGCCAGAGCCAGGGAACTTGGGTGTAAGAATACCCACTTTACCAATCCTCACGGGCTGAATGATACGGCCCATAAAACAACGCCTTACGATATGGCGCTGATCATGCGGGCGGCTCTCCAGAACGAAACCTTCCGGAAAATTGATACTACAACAAGCTATGAATTTCCGGCTACAAAAAAGTCGGCTGCTAAAACGATTACCATGGGACACAAGATGATGTATCCCACAGATTCCCGGTATTATGAGGGCATTATCGGAGGAAAAACGGGATATACCTCAAAGGCAGGGAACACTTTAGTAACAGGGGCACAAAGAAATGGCGTTCGTCTGATTGCAGTGGTCATGAAGGCCAGCGGAAGTCATTATACAGATACCATTGCCATGCTGGATTACGGTTTTGCAAATTATGAAAAGCTGGCAGGAGGAAGCCAGAATGGAGTGGTGACGCCGGGGGCAGGCAATCAGAGCGGAACAGTGATACCGGGAAATGGGAACAGCCAGGGAACCCAGGAGGTGCCTGGAACATCTTCCGGTCCAAGTGGTATTCCATCTCAGAATACATCGTCTGTGCCGGGAGAGAGCGGATCAGCAGGACCGGGAAGCCAGACTGGAATACCGGAAGGCTCAGGCGGAAGTCAGGGCTGGAAGCAGGATCAGACCGGCTGGTATTATATCGGGGAAAATGGTTCCAACGCAGCCAATCAGTGGCTGGAGCTTCAGGGCACCTGGTACTGGTTTGACGGAAATGGATATATGGCAACCGGCTGGCGGAATTATACGGATGGATCTTATTATTATTTTGATCCGGCGACCGGAGCTATGGTATCCGATCGATGGATTCAGGATGGAGGCGCCTGGTATTATTTAAGTGCAGACGGAAAGCTTCTGACCAATGGAACAACTCCCGACGGTTATCATGTAAATGAATATGGTATCTGGGATGAAAAGACAGGTGCTTAGGCTGCCTGGACAGAACGGAAGCGGACGGAAGAAGCGCAGCAGCAGTGAAAACACAGCTGCCTCAGGTGACGCCTGATAGGAGCGTGAAAGGACAGAGCGGAGTAGAAAGCTGGAAAAAGAAAGAACGAGGGGTGCGGAGATGAAAGAAAAGTTATATACCATAGAACTGACAGATGCCGTGAAAGCGGGAGATGAGTGCCTGTTTTGCTGGCTGGAGAGAAAGCTGGAGCAGGAAAATCTGGAGTTTGTCCTGGGATCTTCTTATATGGAGAGTGATATTCGTGACAATACCAGTGAGCGGGGATTTTGCCGTCATCATACAAAAATGATGTTTGATTACGGAAATTCTCTGGGCAATGCCTGGATTTTAAAATCCCGTATGGAAAAGGTCAACCGGGACTTTAAAAAGCAGATGGGACAGGCAGGCGCGGTGGAAAAAGGCGGCTCTCTTCTGGGACGTTTATTTTCCGGCAGAAAGCAGACTGCCTCTGTTTACGGCCCGGCAGCAGGACAGTCCGGGGCTTCTGCCTGGCTGAGAGGAGAAAACAGTCACTGCTATATCTGTGAGCGGATGGACGGCATTTATCAGAGAATGTTGGATACCTTTGTTTATATGCTGAAAAATGATACGGATTTCGGAGAACTTTTGATGGCCTCCAAGGGGTTCTGCCTGCCTCATTTTGCTGATGTGCTGGATATTTGTCAGGCCAAGCTGACCGCACAGGAGCAGGAGGTGTGGATTCCAAGGCTGACAGAGCTGACTTCACGAAATCTGGATCGGATTCAGGAGGATATTGACTGGCTGATAGAAAAATACGATTACAGAAACCGTGATGCAGACTGGAAGGAATCGCGAGATGCGGTACAGAGAACCATGCAGAAGCTGACCGGAGGCCATCCGGCAGATCCGGTCTTTCAGAATAGAAAATAGCCGGTGATTGGCAGCATATTTACGAATTATTCAGGGAATCCTAATGGAAAGCAGAAGTATGCATATGACATTAGGAGGTTTCTATGATGGATTTTAAAAACAGTGAGACAGCAAAAAATCTGATGAGAGCGTTTGCCGGTGAGAGTCAGGCCAGGAACCGTTACACGTTTGCAGCGGGCATTGCCAGAAAAGAAGGGCTGTTTGTGATTGAGTCGGTATTTTCCTTTACAGCAGATCAGGAAAAGGAGCATGGAGAAATTTTTTATAATTACCTGAAGGAGCTGGGAGGAGAAACCATTTTTATTGACGGCGGTTATCCGGTGGATCAATACGAAAAAAGCCTGGATTATCTGAAAGCAGCGCATCACAATGAATACGAGGAATTTGAAGATGTCTACCAGAATTTTGCAAAAACGGCAAAGGAAGAGGGGTTTAGCCAGATTGCAACCAGCTTTTCAATGATTGCAGAAATTGAACGGACTCACGGAGATCGTTTCCAGCTGTTTGCAGATTATCTGGAGAAAAATCAGCTGTTTGTATCTGAGGTGGAAACTGGCTGGATGTGTCTGAACTGCGGTCATATTCATCGGGGAACCATGGCGCCGGAGCACTGTCCGGTTTGCCGCCATGAGCAGGGATATTTTGTTCGCATGGAGCTGGCTCCCTATATTCAGTAGAAAAAACGATAGCGAGGAGAGACAAATGATAAAGGCAGTGATTTTTGATCAGGATGGTCTGATGTTTGACACAGAGCGAATCTCAGGAATTGCCTGGCATCAGGCGGAAAAAGAATGGGGAATCCATCTGGAAGAAAGTTTTTTGAAGACTATTCGCGGAATGAATCACCAGGATGCCCGCATAAGATTTGAAGAGGTATTTGGAGACTCTGTGGATTTTATGGCATTTCGAGGAAAAAAACAGGAGATTTTTGAGGCACTTTTGGAGAAGGACGGAATTCCAGTAAAGCCGGGACTTTATGAGCTTTTGGAGTATCTGGAGGCGCAGAAGATTCCGGCGGCTTTGGCATCTGCCAGCAGAATGGAATATACGGAGAGAAATCTGGAAAAAACAGGAATCCGCAGATATTTTTGTCACCTGGTTACTGGAGATATGGTCAGCCATGCAAAACCGAATCCGGAGATTTTCTGGAAGGCTGCAGAGCTTCTGGGAGAAAAGCCGGAGGATTGTCTGGTTCTGGAGGACAGCTTAAATGGAGTGGAAGCAGGGCTTCGGGGAGGGTTTGTCACCGTTATGGTTCCGGATCTGACCCAGCCAGAGGAGGAATTGAAAAAGCGGGTATACCGGGTTTGCAGTTCCCTTCTGGAGGTAAAGGAAATGCTGGAAGCAGAAAGAGCAGGATAAGGATATGAGGGCAGGAAATATAGAGTTATCTTTATGTGCAGCCGCCGGAGCTGCTGCGGCAGGGCTGGCATGGAGCAAATATGAGCGGGGGCATTTTGTGACAGAGGAGTTGGTTTTTTCTTCCTCGAAAATTAAAGAGCCGGCTGTTCTGGTGTTTTTATCGGATCTTCACGACAATACATTTGGAGAAAAGAATGAGAAGCTGCTGAAGGAGATAAAAAGAATCCATCCGGATGCGGTTTTGATTGGCGGCGATACGATGGTTACAAAGCCGGGGCGTGCGGATCTTTCCAGGACAAAGGAGCTCCTTCAGGGAATTTCCCGCCTTTCTTGCCCGGTTTTTTATGCAAATGGAAATCATGAGCAGAGGATGCAGCGGGATCGGGGAGTTTACGGGTCCATGTATGATGAATTTCGGAAACTGCTGGAAGAATATCAGGTGAATTATTTACAGAATAAAACGGTACAGTGGCGGGACGATATAGCAGTCAGTGGAGTGGACATAGCCTGGAAGTATTATCAGGATTTTCATCCGGATTCTATGGTGCCGTCTTATCTTGCCAGACGGCTGGGAAAGGCAGAGTCTGAAAGGTTTCAGATTCTTCTGGCTCATTCCCCTCTCTTTTTTGATGCGTATGCAGGTTGGGGAGCGGATTTGTCTCTGGCAGGCCATTTTCACGGCGGAACCATCCGCCTTCCCGGACTGGGGGGAGTCATGACTCCTCAGTATCAGTTTTTCCATCCCTTCTGCGGAGGCGTGTTTGAGCAAAACGGTCGGTGGATGCTTGTCAGCCGCGGGCTTGGAACCCATTCTATTAATATCCGTATAGGAAACAGACCGCAGCTGGCGGTAATAAGGCTGGAGCCAAAATCATAGCAGGCCGCTGCCATAGGATAGATACCCCTGTTCGATATTTACAGAGCGGGGGTTTTTTGTTATACTGATACATACGTGACAAAAGGCAAAGGGCGGATTGGAATGGCAATATCTTATAAACTGGAGAAGTTTGAAGGTCCTTTGGATCTTCTTCTTCATTTAATTGATAAAAATAAAATAGATATTTATGATATTCCGATTATGGAGATTACACAGCAGTATCTTGATTATGTGAATCAGATGGAAAAAGAGGATCTGAATCTGGTCAGTGATTTCCTGGTTATGGCGGCAACGCTTCTGGATATTAAATCCCGGATGCTGCTTCCTGTAGAGACGGTTGAGGAAGAGGGCGAAGAAGATCCCCGGGCAGAGCTGGTTTCCCGTCTTCTGGAGTATAAGCAGTATAAAATAATGGCTCAGGAGCTTCTCGATATGGAGGAGAATGCCGGTGGACTGCTTTTTAAAAAGCCTACGGTTCCAAAAGAGGTGGCAAAGTATGAGACGCCGGTAGATCTGGATGAGCTGTTGGACGGGCTGACTCTGGCAAAGCTGCAGCGGATTTTCCAGTCTGTTATGAAGCGGCAGCAGGATAAGGTGGATCCCATCCGCAGCAAGTTTGGAACTATCAAAAAAGAGCCGGTCAGTCTGGAAACACGGATTCTGGATGTGATGGCTTATGCAAGAAAGCACAGAAATTTCAGCTTTCGTCAGCTGCTGGAGCGGCAGTCTGACAAGCTGGAGGTGGTTGTGACCTTTCTGGCTATTCTGGAGCTGATGAAGATTGGAAAGATTCATCTGACCCAGGAGCATGCCTTTGATGATATGTACATAGAGATTCAGGAAGCAGAGGGCGAAGAAACAGAACTTTTGCTGGAAGATTTAGGGGATCTGGAAGGATAGAAAATATGGGAAGTCTGTACGACGATGACGACGAGGAATTTGATCTGGCTGCTGTAGAGGCACGCCATGAGGAGCTGGAAGCGCTGGAGGCACTGGATACCAGAGAAGGACAGCTGGTGTTGGATATTCCAGGCTGTCAGAATATCACGGACGAGAAAAATCCGGATGGAATATATCCAGAAAGTGACTGGGAAGCGATTGTGGAGGCTGTGCTGTTTACAATGGGAAATTCCGTAGAACTTCGGCAGCTGGCAGCGGCTATTGATCAAAGTGAGAATGTGGCCCGCCGGGTTGTGACAAGCCTTCAAAAACGGTATCAGAAGGAAAACAGAGGGATGCAGATTATCGAACTGGAGAATGCCTATCAGATGTGTACCAGAGCAGAATATTATGAGAATCTGATTCGCGTGGCTTCCGCTCCCAAAAAGCATGTGCTGACGGATGTGGTTCTGGAGACTCTTTCTATTATCGCCTACAAGCAGCCGGTGACAAAAATGGAAATTTCAAAAATCAGAGGCGTATCCTCTGATCATGCTGTAAACCGACTGGTAGAGTATGGTCTTGTATACGAGGCGGGAAGGCTGGACGCCCCCGGCCGGCCGGCTCTGTTTGCAACAACAGAAGAATTCCTGCGCCGGTTTGGCGTAGGTTCTACAACGGATCTTCCTACAATGAATCCGGAACAGGAGGAGGAGATCCGTCAGGAGGTAGAGGAAGAACTTCAGATGAAGCTGAATGAAATGGGCGCACTGGAAAACGGGAACGAGGATGATGCTCTGGATCTGGAGGAAGCAGTGGAACGGGCCATGGAAGAAGAAACTCAGGACGCGGAGGAAAGACCTCAGGACATGGCTGAGGGGGATGCGGAAGCAGAAAACCAGGAAATTTTAAGGGAGGATAAGGAAGAAGATGCCTGATATTAAAATCAAATATTTAACAGATAAAATAGAAAAGCTTACTTATATTGGAGGAAAGTCCGACTGGATTGATCTGCGGGCGGCAGAGGATGTGGAACTGAAGGCTGGAGAGTTCCGGCTGATTCCTCTTGGTGTTGCCATGGAGCTGCCAAAGGGCTATGAGGCCCACATTGTTCCCAGAAGCAGCACCTATAAGAATTTCGGTGTAATTCAGACAAATCACATGGGTGTAGTAGATGAAACCTACTGTGGAGATAATGATCAGTGGTTTTTCCCTGCCTATGCTTTAAGAGATACAAAAATTATGACCGGGGATCGAATCTGCCAGTTCCGTATTATGGAGCATCAGCCGGCAATCCGGTTTGAAGAGGTCGAAAGTCTGGAAAATGAAGACCGGGGCGGAATTGGAAGCACCGGCAGAAAGTAGTGAGGCTGTGGATAAGAAAGAAAAAGAAACAGATGTAAGAAAGCAGGCAGCTGCTTCCCGTCCCAGGTTTCGGGGAGAGATTCAGTACGAGCAGCTGGAACAGCAGAGAGCGGCTGCAGAGAGCGCACCGGGTTCTACTGTGAGAATCCTTCGAACCGGGGGGAGAAGTACGGCAGCAGAGCGGGAGGATTACCGCCGCGTGCAGCCGCAGCAGCAGGGTGCTTTATCTCGGCCCGTGCGGCAGGCACAGCCAGTGCGGCAGACACAGCCCGTGCAGTCGTCGGGGGTATCTCGGTCAGGCAGAGGGGGGCAGACGTCTGGAAGAAATCAGACATCCCAAAGCAGGGCAGAGGGAAGCATGTCATCAGGAAGAGCTGCAGGCAGAACCGGTACAGCCGTTTCAGGAAGGCAGTCCCGGCCGGCAGCAGGAGAGCGTCCCAGATTTCATCCTGCGAAAGAACAGCAGGAGTATGGAAAAAACAGAGCTCGCGCGGCAGCTGTCCGCCGGAAGAAAAAAAGGCAGAGAAGGGCTTTTTGGGGCGCAGGACTTTTGATCCTTGCTCTGGCGGCAGGAGGCGCAGGATTTGGTCTGGTTCGCTGGAAGGCAGGCAGTAAGAAGAGGGAGCTGGCGGAACAAGGGGTAATGGCTATGAACGTCGGCGATTACGAGACAGCAATTACAGTCTTTGATCAGGCCCTGGAAGGCTCTGGAAAACGAATTGGCAATTTTGAAGAGGACGTATTGTTTAACCGGGCAGAGGCAGAATATAAGCAGGGGGATTTTGCAGCAGCTCTTACTACTTATCAGATTATATTAAATGCGGATTCAGAGAATGAAATGGCCAGACAGGGGGCGGCTCTTTGTCTGGCAGAAGCAGGAGAATGGGATCAGGCCTTGGCTCTTGGGGTTCTTCAGAGCCAGATTTACAGCCGGATGGCGGCTGCACAGATCGAGGCAGGACAGTATGAGGAGGCTATGCAGACCATCGCTCAGGGAAGAAGCCTTCCAGACCAGTCGGCTGCCAGAAATCTGGATTTTAATGAAGCAGTGATTCGGGAAAAGCAGGGGGATTTTGCAGCAGCCCTGGAGCTGTTTGAGGCCTATCGGGAAAAATACGGGGCTGACGAGGCTGCAGAGCGGGAAATTATCTTTTTAAAGTCCCGTCAGTAAAGCGAATAAGGAGATAGAATGGCAGATTTATTTGAGATCAAAGAAGCTGAGGAGCGGGTGATCCTGATTGCCGTCAGTGTAAATGAGGAGGAGGACACAGCTGCATCCTTAGATGAGCTGGAGGAGCTGGTAAAAACGGCAGGAGCCTTTACAGTAGGAAAAGTGATCCAGAATCGAGAGCGGATTCATCCTGGAACCTATCTGGGAAAAGGAAAGATAGAAGAGGTAAAGGAGCTGATCTGGGAACTGGGAGCTACAGGCGTTGTCTGTGACGATGAGCTGTCCCCGGCTCAGATGAGAAACCTGGAGGATGCTCTGGATACAAAGGTGATGGATCGAACCATGGTGATTCTTGATATCTTTGCCTCCCGTGCAACTACCAGCGAGGGAAAGATTCAGGTTGAACTGGCACAGCTGAAATACAGGGCAGCTCGTCTGGTAGGACTGCGGAGCTCCCTTTCCCGTCTGGGCGGCGGAATCGGTACAAGAGGACCAGGTGAGAAAAAGCTGGAGATGGACCGCCGTCTGATTCATGAGCGGATTAGCCAGCTGAAATCGGAGCTGGAAACAGTGAAGCGTCACCGTGACGTGATCCGCAGACAGAGAGAAAAGCAGCACACGCCTGTGGCAGCTATTGTAGGCTATACCAATGCAGGAAAATCAACCTTGTTGAACAAGCTTACGGATGCGGGAATTCTGGCTGAGGACAAGCTGTTTGCCACCCTGGATCCGACGACCAGGGGACTGGAGCTAGAGAGCGGGCAGCAGATTTTGCTGACTGATACGGTAGGTTTTATCCGGAAGCTGCCGCATCACCTGATTGAAGCATTTAAAAGTACTCTGGAGGAGGCGCGTTACAGTGATATGATTCTCCATGTAGTGGACTGCTCCAATCCCAATATGGATATGCAGATGCATGTGGTTTATGAAACCTTACGGGAGCTGAAGGTGGAGGATAAAACCATTATCACTGTATTTAACAAGATTGACAAAAAAACAGATGGGGAATATCCCAGAGATCTCCAGTCAGATTATCAGATTCAGATTTCTGCAAAAACAGGAGAAGGATTAGACCAGCTTATAAGTACCCTGGAAAAAGTTCTGAGAAGTCAGAAAATATATCTGGAACGCCTGTTTTCGTACAGTGAAGCAGGAAAGATTCAGACCATAAGAAAATATGGAGAGCTGATTTCCGAGGAGTATCAGGGAGATGGAATCTATGTAAAAGCGTATGTTCCCGCAGAATTTTTTGCAGCAGTCATGGAAAAATAAGATTTTTTCCAGTCATAATACATTTATTAGAAAATATCATAAAACACAATATCTATGTTTTTGCCTTGACGAGAAAACAAGATGTTGTGTTTTCTTTTGCAATTTGCTATAATAATCCCATAGCGCCGTCAGAAACCGGATATGGTTTGAAGGCAAGAAGGGGGTTTTTATATGATCAGTGTGGTAAAACGTGACGGAGAAATAGCAGAATTTTCCCTGAATAAGATAACAGAAGCAATTAAGAAGGCTTTTCGGGCAACGGGAAAGGAGTACAACAACGAGATTTTAGAGCTTCTTTCTCTTCGCGTTACCTCTGATTTCCAGAGTAAACTGGAGAATGGCAATATTTCTGTAGAACAGATTCAGGACAGTGTGGAGCATGTGCTGGAGCAGACCGGCTACACGGATGTCGCCAAGGCTTATATCCTTTACCGGAAGCAGCGGGAGAAAATCCGCAACATGAAAAATACCATCCTGGATTATAAGGATGTAGTAAACAGCTATGTAAAGGTAGAGGACTGGCGGGTAAAAGAGAATTCAACCGTAACCTATTCCGTAGGAGGTCTGATTTTAAGTAATTCCGGGGCCATTACAGCTAATTACTGGCTTTCAGAGATCTATGATCAGGAGATTGCCCAGGCTCATAGGAATGCGGACATTCACATTCACGATTTGTCGATGCTGACCGGCTACTGCGCCGGATGGTCTTTAAAGCAGCTTTTACTGGAAGGACTTGGCGGGATTCCCGGAAAGATTACCTCTTCTCCGGCGAAGCATTTGTCTGTTCTCTGCAATCAGATGGTAAACTTTCTGGGAATTATGCAGAATGAATGGGCCGGCGCCCAGGCATTTTCCTCGTTTGATACCTACCTGGCTCCCTTTGTCAAGGCAGATAATCTGTCCTATCGGGAAGTGAAAAAGTGCATTGAGTCCTTTATTTATGGAGTGAACACGCCCAGCCGCTGGGGAACCCAGGCGCCGTTTTCCAACATTACTCTGGACTGGACTGTTCCGGATGATATGGCAGAGCTTCCTGCGATTGTCGGCGGCAAAGAGATGGATTTCAAATACAAAGACTGTAAGCGGGAAATGGATATGGTTAACCGCGCCTTTATTGAAACGATGATAGAGGGAGATGCCAACGGACGGGGATTCCAGTACCCCATTCCTACCTATTCTATTACCAGAGATTTCGACTGGTCGGATACGGAAAATAACCGGCTGCTGTTTGAGATGACAGCCAAGTACGGCACTCCGTATTTTTCCAATTATATTAACAGCGATATGCAGCCCAGCGATGTGCGCAGCATGTGCTGCCGTCTGAGGCTGGATCTGCGTGAGCTTCGAAGAAAAACAGGAGGCTTCTTTGGTTCTGGAGAGAGTACCGGATCCGTAGGCGTTGTGACCATCAATATGCCCAGGATTGCTTATCTTGCAAAAAATGAAGAGGATTTTTACGAGCGGCTGGATCACATGATGGACATTGCAGCCCGCTCTCTGAAGGTAAAGCGTGAGGTAATTACCAAGCTGTTACAGGGAGGTCTTTATCCTTATACAAGACGGTATCTTGGTTCCTTTGACAGTCATTTTTCCACCATTGGACTGATTGGAATGAATGAGGTGGGGCTTAATGCCAGCTGGCTGGGACGAGATATGACAGCTCCGAAGACCCAGATCTTCACGAAAGATGTGCTGAACCATATGCGGGAACGATTGGTGATTTACCAGGAAGAATACGGTGATTTGTACAATCTGGAAGCAACTCCGGCAGAGTCCACTACCTACCGCCTTGCCAAGCATGATGTACAGCGTTATCCTGATATCCGGACTGCAGGCTGCAAGGGGGATACGCCTTATTATACCAACAGTTCTCATCTGCCTGTGGATTGTACGGCTGATATTTTTGAGGCTCTTGATATTCAGGACGAGCTGCAGACTCTTTATACTTCAGGAACCGTGTTCCACGCTTTTTTGGGAGAGAAGCTTCCTGACTGGAAGGCAGCAGCTCGCCTGGTACGAACGATTGCGGAGAACTACAAGCTGCCATATTACACCATTTCACCAACCTATTCCATCTGTCAGGAGCATGGTTATCTGATTGGGGAGCACAAGACCTGTCCCATCTGCGGCAGAGAGGCTGAGGTGTACAGCAGGATTACAGGATATTACCGACCGGTGAAGAACTGGAATGAAGGAAAAACTCAGGAGTACAAGAATCGCACGACCTACGATGTAGCTCATTCTGTGCTGCGGAAGAATCCGGAAGCCTCAGAACGGGTAAAGGAAGCAGTGAGACAAAGCAAATTGGAAAACGGTTTTGAAAACACAGGAGAAAATGGACAGGAACAGGCCGTATACCTGTTTACAACAAAAACATGTCCCAATTGTAAAATGGCGAAGGAATTTCTGCGGAATGTGCCTTATCAGACAGTTGATGCGGAAGAAAATCCTGACATTACCATGAAATTCGGCGTGATGCAGGCGCCAACGCTGGTAGTTGTAAAGGACGGGAAAATTGAAAAATTTGTAAATGCATCGAATATCCGGAAATTTGCGGAAACAAGGGAATGATGGATATAGAAGAAAGAACATCAGGGCTGGTCTTTGAACCAGCCCTGGTGGATCAAAAGCTTAAGGATTCATTCCAAAATCTACAGTGACGGTGGCCTTGACGCTAAACTGTCCTGGCATAACAGCCATATCGGCAGCAGATTCCATTTTAGCTCCTGCTCCGTATGTCAATGTATCGGAATTGGAATACCGGGCAGCAGGATTGTAGCCCTGTTCCTCAACGTGAAGAATACCAGATAAGGTTCTTCCTCCTGCCTGGGCAATGGTTTCTGCCTTTGTCTGGGCGGCAGCGACCGCCTTTTCCAGAGCTTCCTGATAGGCAGCATCGTAATTGCTTGAGAAATAGTCAACCGATTCAATTCCATTAACTCCAGCTTCCACAGACTGAGAAATGATGGCGCCTGCCTGATCCACAGGAATATCCGAAACCGTAAGAGAGGTGGTCATCTCGTATCCAGTGATCTCCCGGTTGTCAGAATTCCAGTTGTGAATAGGCTGAAGTCCATAGGCGGTGGTTTTAATAGAGGTTTCTTCCACCCCAAGTCCTTTCAGGGTTTCAATGGCCTTGTTCAGATCCAGGCTGTTGGCTTCCTGACAGGCAGAAGCAGTAGCTGCTCTTGTATAAATTGAGTAGGTGATCCGGGCCATATCAGGAGTGATTTTGACCTCCTCTGTGCCAGTAACGGTAATCATATTCGAATTATCTGCATTTTGAACCTGGATGGTTTCCGGAAAGGGAACTGCAGTCTGTGTTCCAGCGCCGCATCCGGAGGCAGCCAAGGCAGAACCCAGAACGGCGGCAGTAAGGCCTGCTGTAAGAATCCATTTTTTTCTGTTTGTAATCATTGTTATCCTCCCTTCGCCTAATCGGCATTGCAGCTTTTTTCATTGCTGCTTTTTATATCTAGATCATACCAGAAATGGAAAATAACTGTATTTCTTTTCCCTTAAAGAAATAGGTAAGTTTTATTACAAAAGTCAAAATAATTCTTTCAGTCAGGAATTGTTATCAGCCATATAGTTCTCCGATACCGGAGACAGCCACGTAGATGTGGGATATTTTATACCAGGTGGAAAAATCGATAACTCCTGTCTGAGGAAGGCCAAATACAGACTGGAACTGCCGGACTGCTGCTGCAGTAGCAGGGCCATAAATGCCGTCTGGAGTGATGCGGGGGATAGCAGTATAAACAGTAGAAATTGCAGCAAGCTGCTCCTGAACCTGCATTACCTTCTGTCCGGAGGATCCGTAGGTCAGATCATAGCCAGGCCAGGAGGCTGGAATTCCGGAGATTTCCTCGGCGGTATTGACGTACATATCGTCTCCATAGAAATGGCGGAGAATACTGATGGGACTGTAGCCCTGCTCGCCAAGGCTGCAGGAGCCCCACTGGGTCATCCAGCCGCGTTCCAGACACTGAACCTGGCGCCCATCGCAGTACTGGGTCAGAATAGGCTGGCGCACATCTGGACGGGAAAGATAGTTATCAAAGATTTCATCTACAATAACAGAAATGCTCTCATAAATATTTCTTCCGGGAATCCATTTGTGATCAAAGGCAGTGGAGGAGGTAATGGTAAAATCATAGCCCCTGTTTCGGTAATGCTCAGTGAAAACCCGGTTCAGGGTAAAGCTCATAATAGCCAGTACATTGGCAGTAATGGTCGCCTGAGGCCAGGTGGCGTAGATTTCACTGGAAGCTACATTTTTAATATAGTCTCTGTACGGCACATAATAATCAGATGCAGAGGTATCTGTGGGAACACCGTCATGAACTACAATGGTCTGGGGAACTACAACACGGCTTAAAACAATTTCTCCAGATTCTCCTACAGGCTGAATTTCCGGCTCTGCAATTTTCGGAGGATAGGAGCCGTAAAGGGTGTGATCTGGAATCACGACAGGCTTTACGGCAGCAGGATCGGTTTCCGGCTCCATCCGAACGGGCTGAATGGCAACGGAATCTGCCAGAATCTCAGTTCCGTCAATCCGGACGGTTTTAAAACCGGGGGCTGTAATTTCCAGATTATATTCTGCATAAGGGCGGATACCGGATTCCGGATCCAGGCTGTATTCCACAGGGGGCGCTTCCAGAGAGATTTCCGGTGTCTGCCCGGAACGATCGGTATCTGCCTGTTCCAGAGGCCTTAGGGGAGCGTCAGTTCTGGAAACAGAGATTTTGGCATTTTGAACAGGAAAATTGTTTTCGATGTTTACAACATTGACCTGGAGAAAACCACGGCCGGTTCGAGCTTCGGCTGCCGTCATATCCTTTCTCCAAAAGGAATTTATTTTCATAAGATCCTCACACAATCTGTTTCTAAAGTATATCGGTAAAGGTTAAGAAAAATGTATGGATATATTTTTTCTTAACAATGGCTTGAAAATGCAAATAAAATCATGTATAATCTTATCAATTTGGGCACAAGTCAGACAGCCCAAAAGAACATATATTCTACGCAACCTGGAACAGAAAGGAAAGGTACCAACATATGAAAGCATTTCTTATTCTGGAAGACGGAACTGTTTTTACAGGAACCAGCATTGGTTCAGCCAGAGAGGCAGTCAGCGAGATTGTGTTTAACACATCTATGACCGGTTATCTGGAGGTATTGACTGACCCATCCTACGCAGGTCAGGCTGTTGTAATGACCTATCCCTTGATTGGCAATTATGGCATTTGTTATGATGATATGGAATCCGCCCGGCCGTGGCCTGACGGTTTTATTGTACGTGAATTATCCAGACTCCCCAGCAATTTCCGGTGTGAGGATACTATCCAGAATTTTCTTGAGAAAAATGATATTCCCGGCATCAGCGGAATAGATACAAGAGCGCTCACTAAAATATTAAGAGAAAAGGGAACCATGAACGGTATGATTACGACCAGAGAGTATGAGGATCTGGAAGAGCCAATCAGCCGTATTAAGGCATATTCTGTAAAGGGCGTTGTAAAGGCAACCTCCTGTAAAGAGAAATATGTGCTGGAGCCAGAAGACAGCAAGCTGCAGGAGCCTGTACGCCGGGTTGCGCTTCTGGACCTGGGAGCAAAGAAAAATATTGCCCGCTCTCTGGTTGAGCGTGGCTGCGAGGTAACGGTTTATCCCTGTGATACACCGGCAGAAGAGATTCTGGCATCCTGTCCCGATGGCATTATGCTGTCAAATGGACCGGGAGATCCCAAGGAAAATACAGAGATTATCCGGGAAATCCGGAAGCTGTATGAGTCCGATACACCGATTTTTGCGATCTGTCTTGGTCATCAGCTGATGGCGCTGGCAACAGGAGCAGACACCTTCAAACTGAAATATGGACACAGGGGAGGAAATCATCCGGTTAAGGATCTGGAAACCGGACGAGTATACATTTCTTCTCAGAACCACGGCTATGCGGTAGATCCGGAAAGCCTGGATCCGTCCGTGGCAGTTCCCGCATTTGTCAATGTAAATGACAAAACCAATGAGGGACTGAAGTACACAGGAAAAAATATTTTTACCGTTCAGTATCATCCGGAGGCATGCCCCGGACCATTGGACTCTGGATATCTGTTTGACCGGTTTATGAAGATGATGGGAGGGAATGAATAATGCCGAAGAATCCTGATATTAAAAAAGTACTTGTTCTCGGCTCCGGCCCGATCATCATCGGCCAGGCGGCGGAATTCGACTATGCGGGAACCCAGGCGTGCCGTTCTTTAAAAGAGGAAGGAATCGAGGTTGTTTTAGTAAACTCCAATCCGGCAACCATTATGACAGACAAGGATATTGCTGATGAAGTTTATATCGAACCACTGACTGTTAAAGCGTTAGAGCAGATTATTTTAAAGGAAAAGCCGGACAGCATTCTTCCGACACTGGGCGGACAGGCAGGATTAAATCTTGCCATGGAAATTGCCGAAACGGACTTTTTGGAAGAACACAATGTGAAGTTAATCGGTACAACAGCGCTGACAATTAAGAAAGCGGAAGATCGTTTAATGTTTAAGGAAACCATGGAAAAAATCGGTGAACCTTGTGCGGCTTCCTTAGTTGTTAATAATGTAGAAGACGGTGAAGCATTTGCAGCTAAAATCGGTTATCCGGTTGTACTGCGTCCGGCATATACACTGGGCGGCAGCGGCGGCGGTATCGCACACAACGTTATGGAATTAAGGGAAATCCTTGAAAACGGTTTAAGACTTTCACGTGTCGGTGAAGTTTTAGTAGAACGCTGTATCGCAGGCTGGAAGGAAATCGAATACGAAGTAATGCGCGATGGTAACGGCAACTGCATTACAGTATGTAACATGGAAAATATTGACCCTGTCGGCGTGCATACCGGTGATAGTATCGTAGTTGCACCGTCACAGACACTTTCCGACAAAGAATATCAGATGCTTCGTACATCTGCTTTAAATATTATTGACGAACTGGGTATCACAGGCGGCTGTAACGTACAGTATGCCTTAAATCCGGACAGCTTTGAATACTGTGTAATCGAAGTAAATCCGCGTGTAAGCCGTTCTTCAGCACTGGCTTCCAAGGCAACCGGTTATCCGATTGCAAAGGTAGCAGCTAAGATTGCATTAGGCTACACACTGGATGAAATTAAGAATGCCATTACAGGAAAGACTTATGCAAGCTTTGAGCCGGCACTGGATTACTGTGTTGTAAAGATGCCGCGTCTTCCGTTTGATAAATTTATCTCTGCAAAGAGAACACTGACAACTCAGATGAAGGCAACCGGTGAAGTTATGAGTATTGCCAATAACTTTGAAGGCGGTCTGATGAAGGCAATCCGTTCTCTGGAGCAGCACGTTGACAGCCTGATGTCGTATGACTTTACAAAGCTGACAGACGAAGAACTTTTAGAAGAGCTGGCTGTTGTTGATGACAGAAGAATCTGGAAGATTGCAGAAGGTTTAAGAAGACATATTCCGGCAGCCAAGATGCATGAGATTTCAAAGATTGACTTATGGTTTATTGATAAATTACAGATTATTGTCGATATGGAAAATGCTTTAAAGAGAGGTCCTTTAACAAAAGAACTGCTCACAGAAGCAAAGAGAATCGAATTCCCGGATAACGTTATCGGTGAACTGACAGGAAAGACAGAAGCAGAGGTTAAGGCACTGCGTGACGAATATGGAATTCATGCGGCATTTAAGATGGTTGATACCTGTGCGGCAGAATTTGCGGCAGAAACACCGTATTATTATTCAGTATTCGGCAGTGAAAATGAAGCGGTTGAAACAAAGGATAAGAAGAAGGTACTCGTATTAGGCTCCGGTCCAATCCGTATCGGTCAGGGTATTGAATTTGACTTCTGTTCTGTGCACTGTACATGGTCTTTCAAGAAGGAAGGCTATGAAACGATTATTGTAAACAACAACCCTGAAACAGTTTCAACGGACTTTGATATTGCCGATAAGCTGTATTTTGAGCCGCTGACACCGGAAGATGTCCAGAATATTGTTGATTTTGAAAAGCCGGACGGCGCTGTTGTGCAGTTTGGCGGTCAGACAGCAATTAAGCTGACAGAAAGCCTGATGAAGATGGGCGTGCCGATTTTCGGTACAAAGGCTGAAGATGTCGATGCTGCGGAAGACAGAGAGTTATTCGACGAAATCTTAGAGCAGTGCGGTATTCCAAGAGCCAAGGGGCAGACCGTATTTACCGTAGAAGAAGCATTAAAGGCAGCCAATGAATTAGGCTATCCGGTACTTGTAAGACCTTCTTACGTGCTCGGCGGACAGGGCATGCAGATTGCCGTATCCGATGAAGACGTTGTTGAATTTATGAATATCATCAACAGAATTAAGCAGGATCACCCGATTCTTGTTGATAAGTACCTTATGGGTAAGGAAATTGAAGTTGATGCGGTATGCGATGGTGAAAATATCCTGATTCCGGGTATTATGGAACATATCGAAAGAGCCGGTATTCACTCAGGTGACAGTATTTCCGTATATCCGGCGAAGTCACTGACACCTAGAATTACGGATATGATTGTTGATTATACAGAAAAGCTGGCACGTTCCCTGCATGTAAAGGGTATGATTAACATTCAGTTTATCGTATACAATGATCAGGTTTATGTCATTGAAGTCAATCCGCGTTCAAGCCGTACTGTACCGTATATCAGCAAGGTAACCGGTATTCCGATTGTACAGCTTGCAACAAAGGTTATTACAGGAAGTAAAATTACAGATTTAGGATATGAACCGGGCTTACAGAAGAAGTCAGATTACTATGCAATTAAGATGCCGGTATTCTCCTTTGAAAAAATCAGAGGCGCAGATATCAGCCTCGGACCGGAAATGAAGTCTACAGGTGAGTGCCTTGGTATTTCAAAAGACTTTGATGAAGCATTGTATAAGGCATTCCAGGGAGCAGGAATCAATCTTCCGAAGCATAAGCAGATTATCATGACACTCTGCGATGCAGATAAGGAAGATGGTGTGGATATTGCACAACGTTTTGAAAAGCTGGGCTACAAGATTTACGCTTCCCGCGGTACAGCCAAAGTATTAAAGGAGCATGGCGTCAATGCAATTCAGGTCAACAAGATTGGTCAGGAAGCACCGACACTCTTAGATTTAATCTTAGAGCATAAGATTGACCTTGTGATCGATACACCGGAAAATGGTATCGAAAGAGCCGGCGACGGTTTCTTAATCAGACGTTATGCGATTGAAACAGGTGTACACTGCCTGACAAGCCTTGATACAGCGCACGCGCTGATTTCAAGCTTAGAGCATGCGTTTAACAATAAAGACCTTACAATTGTCGATATTGCAACGATTGATAACAGAAAGTAGATACCAGGGGTAGTTGCCCCGGCATCATAAAAATAAAGTACCCGGCAGAGGAGATTTTAAAAATTTCTTTTGCCGGGTGTTTTTTATTTGCGCAGGATATACGTACAAGCAGTCATATGCGTGAAACAGCGTTGCATTTTCAAGGTGAATATGATACAATTTAAACAGTATTTTGTTCCTGTACAGATACAGGAAACAACATTTTGCAGGGAAGGAACAAGGACAATGGATGCAAGACGGGCACAGGATATATTAAGACATATTATTAATGATGAAGATTACGGCGCAGCGATGTTAGATAAGATTTCAGTTACTGAAAGTATTGAAGTGCTGACCAAGATGCTTCCGGATTGTGTGGCAACGGCACAGAATGATAACAATATTAATGATGCGGGATTTTTCAGCCAGATGATTCATAACTACTATCCGCTGATACTGGATAAAATTAAGAATGCAGAGCATTTATGGGTGGTTTACAGTGACAACACCGGCTATCCGTACATGATTGACGGTGATTTGTTCGTATTATATGATTATGCAAATCATGCGGAGCTTGAAAAGAAACTTAATACAGCAGGGTATCAGGTGGCACTGGAAAGTGTGACACCGACAGATTTCCGAAATGAAGTGGCGCATATGTACCGCAACGGCTATGAAAAAATCCGCTTTACAGACGGAAAGGGCGAACCGTTTGTTGTTGCCAAGGAAGATTTATACAGCTTTGAGGATTTCTTCAATGAAGAATACATGACCAATCCGGGGCTGCAGCGTGCAATGATTGAATTTTTCCAGGAATTCCGTAAAAATACGGCAGCAGATGCAGGGCGTGAGGAGATTTTAAAGAAGCGTGAAGATGCGATGATCCGCACAATGGTACACGCAGAATATATGGTGCCTTGTATCAAAGAGGAAACAGAAGACATGGTTGAGATTTCACATCCGTTTATTGATTTGACAGACCGGATTCAGGATAAGGAAGAAGGCGAGCGTGTGATTGCCATTCCGGCATTCACGGACGGTTTTGAAATGGATAAGTGCTACGAAGGACATCATGAGAATATGCTTTATCAGTATGACGAACTGGTAAATCTCGTGGAAGAACTCGGCGCATCCGGTGTTATCATCAACTGTCTGGGTATCAGCTACTATATGAAGCTGGAACTGATGCACAAAATTAATATGTAAGATACCAGGTGATAAGAAAGCTGCCGCAGGCACATATTTCATTATAAATATGTGCCTGCGGCATTTTTTGTCTGACGGGGGATAAAACAGCTCTGTTTAACCGTCTTATTTTAAAAAGTCCTGACGCATTGGATTAAAGACATCGACCAGCTTGCCGTCTTCAAGGGCAGTAACACCGTGTTCAACGTTGGAAGGCATATAGACACTGTCGCCTTTTTTCACAACCTTGGTCTCACCGCCGATTGTAAATTCAAAGCTGCCTTCTGCCACGTAAGTAATCTGCAAATGTTCATGGTGGTGGAAATTTCCTTTAGAGCCTTTTTTAAATGTAATTTCACACATCATCAGTTCGTCGGAATAACATAAAATTTTTCTGGTAACACCCGGTTCGCAGTCGGTCGGTGTTACATCTGCATTAAAACGAAACATACTTATCTCCATTCTGAGAACGCAAATTTGTCAGTAATCTGCGGCGTTCACGGCACAAATTACTATTACTTCAATGTACTACAAAATAAGTGGTTTGACAAGAGGATTGCGGGGTTATTATAATAAATGGGAAACACAAAAAAGCTATGTTGGCAGATGAGAAATCTCCTACGTGAATTTCTCATCGTCTCATCGCAACAAGTTGCTCAGAAATGAGGATTAATATGTATAAATTGTATTATATATGGCTGGTGCCTGCGGTATTTTGTCTGGTTTATTATGTCTGCTGTGTGGCATATGCGGGCTTTGCATCATCTTTTATTACGATATGGCCGGTAACGGCAGTCTTTTTTGCAGGGATTTTTGCGGTGCGTTATGCACAAAACAAAGGTATTCTCATACTTCCAATGTGGATAAATGTGCTGTCTGCGGCAGGTTTATTAATACTTATCAGCTCATTTTGTCTGGTTCAGGCATTAATAACCGTGCAGATGAAGCAGAAACCGGAACCGGACTGTGAATATCTGCTGATTTTAGGCTGCCGTGTGCGGGGACTCGAAATTACAAAATCACTCCGCTACAGACTTGATGCGGCACTGGCATATCTGGAACAGAATGAAAAACATAGCAAAGATAATACCCAAAACAAAACGATACGTATTATCGTATCGGGCGGTCAGGGACCGGGAGAGGATATATCCGAAGCACAGGCGATGAAAGACTATCTGTGCGCACATGGCATAGAAGCTTCACGGATTTTTATGGAAGCTCAGTCCACGGATACGGAAAAAAACATTGCCTATTCGGCACGTTTTATTCCGGATAAAAATGCGAAAATCGGGGTGGTTTCCAATGACTTTCATCTGTTCCGTGCCGGAATGCTTGTCCGTGCGAAGGGTTTTCACAATGTCAGCACGATTGCGGCGCGGTCAGATGAAGTATTGTTTTTAAATTACAGAGTACGCGAATATTTCGGTGTATTAAAAGATTTATTTGGTGTAAAATTCTTTCACTTTATCGGAGAATAACAGACCCTTTGTGTAGCCGTCATGGTATAAGGCTTTGATTTTCTCCTTGTCTTTTTCCAGACGTGAAAAGCCGTCGGTGTTATCCGGACGGATTACAATGACCTTCTTTTCCTTTTCAAGCTGTTCGAGTTTCTTTAAAGAACGGTTGTAGCAGTCAGCACGGGAAAGGAGGTCTTTTCCGAGTTCCGGATACTTCCAGAAAGCATGCGCCAGAGCCTTTGTGGTGGCGCCGGTTTTCTTTTTGTATCCCTTCTGGCGGGTTAAGACGACAACAACGCGGTCACAGCCGTCTGCGAAAGCCCGCTCATACGGAATCGAATCGCTCAATCCGCCGTCTAAGTACGGAGTATCATTTAAGTAAATATATGGGAAAAGGGCAGGGAGCGCACACGTTGCCTGAAGCAGCTTGTTGGTGCGGTCCTCGGTTGTATAGCGCATATATTCTGGTTTTCCGGTTAAAACATTGGTAACGACTGCGTAAAATTCGCCGCCCCACGCATTAAAGGTATCGTAGTCAAACGGAACCAGTTTATTCGGAATCGTGTCATAGGCAAATTCCAGTCCATAGACACTTCGGTTTGTCTTATCGGTCATATTGTGCATACTCATGTAGCGTTTATCGTCACGGTAATCTAAAAGAATCTGTAAATTTCTTCTTTTTTGTCTGGAAGCGTAGGAAACACCGTAGGCTGCACCGGCAGATACACCAATCATATAATCCGGCATAATATCCCGATCTAAAAATGCATCCATAACACCGCAGGAAAAAATTGTGCGGAATGCGCCGCCCTCAAATACAATTCCAGTTTTCATAATTGTCCTCATTTCTAAATGAATTTATTGTAATGTTTTTTGCCATCAGGCTGTAATTCCTGAAATTACAGTAACATTTTAGTACATTTGATGTGAAATTTCCATATGAAAATACAGATAAATATGATATGATGATGTAAAAGTTGAAAGAATGAGGAGACTATGACACAGGAGATAAGGACACGCCTGCTTTTGATGGCAGATGCACAGTACGGGAGTTTTTCCAAAAGTCTGATTCCTGAATGTAAGCCGCTGTTAGGTGTGCGGCTTCCGGCACTTAGAAAAATGGCGCAGGAATTTGTAAAAAATAAAGAATGGAAAGAACTCGTACAAACAGACGGCGCAGACGATGCTTATTTTGAAGAAGCCATGCTGCGCGGTATGCTGATCGGTTACGGCACGGCAAAAGAGCAGGACAATGAAGAAGCAATGCGGATGTTTGATAAATTTGTGCCGTTTGTTGATAACTGGTCGGTGTGCGACAGCTTTTGTAACAGCATGACAATTGTTTCGGCATACCGGGAAGAATGGTGGGAACATTTACAATCCTTTTTAGCTTCCCAAAAAGAATTTGAAGTGCGCCTGTCTTTGGTCTTATTGCTGTCGCAGTTTTTAAAATGGGACGATGCGGGCAGAAAAATCCTCCGCAGGCGCGTGATTACAGAGGCGGATATTATGCAGAATATTGCATGGAAATCAAAAAAACAGGCACAGAATGACAGCCCGGAGGATTCAGGCAATCCATATCTGGAAAAAATTTTTTCAGTGCTTGACAGACCGTTTACACAGGGGTATTATGCACAAATGGCGGCGGCGTGGCTGACGGCGGAATGTTTTGTCATGTTTCCGGCACAGACCATGCGGTTTCTTATAAAATCCGGCATGGATGATTTTACATATAATAAGGCACTGTCTAAAATATGTGAATCCAGAAATCCGGCGCCGGAAGTAAAGGCACGGATAAAGAGCATGAAAAGATGATGTAAAAAGGAAATGGAGAAAAAGATGAGTACATCAACGACAAAAACAAAAGATATGGTAACAACGGCAATGTTTGTGGCAATTATTCTTGCAATGTCGTTTGTGCCGTATTTAGGCTATATCCCGCTGGGATTTATGAATGCAACAATTATTCACATTCCGGTTATTATCGGAGCGATACTGTTAGGACCGGCGCGCGGTGCATTTTTAGGCGGTATTTTCGGACTAACCAGCATGATTAACAACACATTTAACCCGAACCTGACTTCTTTCGTATTTTCACCGTTTTACAGCCTTGGAAATGTGCATGGAAATTTTAAGAGTTTGATGATCTGCTTTGTGCCGCGAATTCTGATTGGCGTTGTGGCATATTATGTATATACAGGGATTGTAAAGCTTGTAAAGAAGAAGAAAAACGATGGAAAAGGCAGTGCTGCTGCACTGGCGGCAGCCGGTGCGGCAGGAGCGCTTACGAATACACTGCTCGTTATGAACGGCATTTACTTTTTGTTTGGAAGCAGTTATGCCAATGCAAAGGGAATTGCCACAGATGCCCTGTATGGTGTGATTCTTAGTGTGATCGGAACACAGGGCGTACCGGAAGCGATTGTGGCGGCGGTGCTGACTGCGGCAATCGGAAAAGCACTGCTTCATATCAGACGGTAATAGAAATGTTAATATTTTAAGAAATAAAACAAAAGGAAAAGAAAATGAAAAGACAAAATCAAAAAGGCATGATTCTTGCGATTGATATGGGGAATACCAATATTGTAATCGGCTGTGTAGACGATGAAAAGATTTATTTTGAAGAACGGCTCTGTACGGATTATTCAAAGACGGAATTAGAATATGCAATCGGTTTTAAGACCGTTTTGGAGTTATATAATATTGAAAGTGAACAGATTCACGGTGCAATCATTTCATCGGTCGTACCGCAGCTTGTAAACGTTATCAAGTCGGCAGTTGAAAAAATCATCGGCATTACGCCGCTAATTGTAGGACCGGGTGTGAAGACGGGATTGAATCTGTTAATGGACCAGCCAAAGCAGGTCGGTACGGATATGGTTGTAGATGCAGTTGCGGCTATTCACGAATATGGTGCACCGGTGCTGATTATTGATGTGGGAACGGCAACGACCATCAGTGCGGTTGACGACAAGAAAAATTATGTGGGAGGTGCGATTCTTCCGGGTATCCGCGTATCGGTGGATTCACTGGTATCCCGGACGGCACAGCTTCCGCGAATCAGTCTGGAAGCTCCAAAATCCGTGATTGGAAAGAATACGATTGCGTGTATGCAGAGCGGTGCGGTTTACGGGAATGCAAGCTGTATCGACGGCATGGTTGACAGAATCCGTGAAGAACTGTGCAAAATGACGGGTGCAGAACAGGAACAGGTCAAAGTCATTGCAACCGGCGGACTGGCAAGGGTGATTGTGCCATATTGCTACAATGAAATTATATTAGATGATAAACTGCTTTTAAAAGGTTTAAAAATCATTTACGATAAAAATGTGGAATAGGAGAGGACTATGTTAAAAGGGAAAAACGTACTGCTTGGCGTAACCGGCAGTATTGCAGCATATAAAATTGCGACACTTGCCAGCAGCTTAAAAAAGCTGGAATGTAATGTAGATGTCATGATGACACAGAATGCGACCAATTTTATTAATCCGATTACATTTGAATCCTTAACCGGTAATAAATGTGTTGTCGATACATTTGACAGAAATTTCCAGTTTCAGGTAGAGCATGTATCTCTTGCAAAAAAGGCGGATATTGTGATGATTGCACCGGCGAGTGCCAACGTGATTGGCAAGCTGGCATCGGGAATTGCAGATGATATGCTGACAACGACATTTATGGCGTGTACATGCAAAAAAATTGTCGTTCCGGCAATGAATACCAACATGTATTACAATCCGATTCTACAGGATAATATTGCAAAGTTAAGAAGGTTTGGCATCGAAGTGTTAGAACCGGCAAGCGGGTATCTTGCGTGCGGTGATACAGGTGCGGGAAAAATGCCGGAGCCGTCTGAACTGCTTGAATACATTTTACGCGATATTGCCCTGACAAAGGATATGAAAGGATACCGCGTGTGCATTACCGCAGGTCCGACACAGGAAGCGATTGACCCGGTGCGCTACATTTCCAACCATTCAACAGGAAAAATGGGATATGCGCTGGCGAAAAATGCGATGCTGCGCGGGGCAGAGGTAACACTGATTGCAGGTCCGACAAACCTTCCTGACGTGCCGTTTGTTAAAATGGTGCATATTACATCGGCACAGGATATGTATGAAGCGGTTACAGAGGCGGCAAAGGAATCAGATATTATTGTAAAAGCGGCAGCAGTTGCGGATTACAGACCGGCGTCAGTCAGTGATGAAAAAATCAAGAAAAGCGACGGAGAGATGAGCATTGCCTTAGAGCGGACAAAGGATATTATCGGAACGCTCGGAGCGATGGAAAACAAACCGTTTTTGTGCGGATTTTCAATGGAAACGCAGAATGTACTGGAAAATTCCAGAAAGAAGCTGGAAAAGAAAAATCTGGATATGGTGATTGCCAACAATCTGAAAGTAGACGGTGCAGGATTTGGAACGGATACAAACGTGATTACGATGATTACAAAGACGGATTGTAAGGAATTTCCGAAAATGAGTAAATTTGAAGTGGCAGGCTGTATTTTTGATGCGATTATAAAGAATATGAAAGCACGGAGAACAGACGAAAAATAAAATATCAGGAAAAGGGGAGTTTATGAGCAAAAAAGCAAAATTACTTACAGGGGTGTTATCAGTGGCGGCAGTGCTGCTGGTTGCATTTGCCTATTATTATGTGGTGCTTCCGCCAATCAATATCCATGCACCGGGCTTCTGGATATTTGTCATTGTGCTGGCGGCGGTATTTACGGGTGTTGTCGGGCTTTGCAGTATGACAATGACAGAATACTACAAGGAATGGGCAGGCAGACAGTGGAAGCAGTCAAAGCCTGAATTTAAGAGCAAAAAGGCAGAACGTTTTTTCTATTTATGTGCGGTACTTACAGCGGCACTGGTTGTTATTTTTCTAATAGGCGGACTGCTGTCATCTGAAATTGTCAATGCTTCGGCTTACCAGAAACTGTTAAATGTGGAAACCAGAAGCTTTACCGATGATATTCATGAGGTGTCCTATGACCAGATTCCGGTGCTGGATAAAGATTCGGCAACGACCATAGGCAACCGTGTTATGGGAACAATGGTGGATATGGTTTCCCAGTTTGAAGTCAGCGATATGTATACACAGATTAACTATCAGAATAAGCCGGTGCGTGTGACACCGCTTCAGTACGGCAGCCTGATTAAATGGTTTACCAATCACAGTGATGGAATTCCTGCGTATATCCGTATTGATATGACGACACAGGAAGCGGAGTGCGTGCGTCTGGAGCAGAAAATCCGTTATTCGATGAGCGACCATTTTGGCAGAAACATTTACAGACATCTGAGGTTTGCGTATCCGACCTATATGTTTGATGACATCAGCTTTGAAATTGATGAGAGCGGTACACCTTATTGGATTTGTCCGGTGAAAAAATATAATATCGGACTGTTTGGCGGTGTGACGATTGGCAGGGTGGTGCTTTGTAATGCAGTCACCGGGGAAATGACGGATTATGCCGTGGAAGATGTTCCGCAGTGGGTAGACCGTGTGTATTCGGCAGATATGCTTATTTCGCTGTATGATTACCACGGTACGTTAAAGCACGGTTATTTTAACAGTGTGTTAAGCCAGAAGGATTGTCTGGTAACGACAGACGGCTATAATTATATTGCACTGGACGATGATGTGTGGGTGTATACAGGAATTACCTCAGTCGGACAGGATAAATCCAATGTGGGCTTTGTGCTGATGAACCAGCGGACAATGGAAACGCGCTATTATGTGATTTCCGGTGCAGAGGAAAATTCGGCGATGTCTTCGGCAGAGGGAAAGGTCCAGCATTTAGGATACAAGGCGACATTTCCACTGCTTATTAATGTGGGCGGACAGCCGACATATTTTATGGCATTAAAGGACAGCTCGGGACTGGTAAAATCTTATGCCATGCTTAATATTGAAAAATATCAGACGGTGGCAATCGGCGATTCAGTCAATGAGTGTGAGAAAAATTACCGTCAGCTGATGGTAGACAGCGGCATTGTAGATGAAGCTGAATCAGAAATGAAAAAGGAAAGCAGGCAGATAACCGGTAGAATCGATAAAATGGTGCAGACGGTATTGGACGGCAATTCGCATTTTTATATACTCTTAGAGGGTCAGTCGCGTATCTTTGATGTGTCGTTATCGGATAATGCGGATATTGTACGGTACAATACAGGCGATACTGTTACATTTTCATATCATGAAAACGAGTCATTAAATGAAGTGACGAAGGTGGAAGCCGCACAGCAGACCGTGCAGTAAAGAGGAAAAATCAAAAAAATAGTGGAAAAGTGTCTTTTGTATACAGGAGAGTGTGTATAAAAGGCACTTTTTTAAAACAACTTAGAATTAAGGAGTAGTATATAAAGAATAAATAACACATATTTTAAATAATTAAACAAAATTTATAATAATAATTGCAATCTGAATAGAATTGTGATATTCTTCTAATAGAATATATTCTAAAAATAAAACCGCAAACAACGGTTGATTTCTAAAACTTGAAATTTTGATTAAGGTTTTATCCGCGTTTTAGGGATGAAATTTTGATTAGAACGGATAGTTTATCCCAAGTAGTATTTTCTATTGACATTTTTATGGGTTCATCTGTTTAATATCCCTTAAAATCCAAAAAGATTTAGAAAATTCATGAAAATCCTTGCCGGCAGTTCAAGTAGTCTATTATAATAAAAGAAAGGAAGAAAGCATGGTAAATACACCTTACGATGATGTGTTCCGTACCCTGTTAACAGATTGTACGGCACTGATTATACCGGTTGTAAATGAACTGTTTCACACAAGTTACACCGGAAAAGAAACAATACATCTGCTTCAAAACGAGCACTTTATAAAGCTGCCGGACGGCAGTGAACAGGAGCGCATTACGGATTCCAGCTTTGAAATCCTCGGTAGAGAAAGAAAGCGTTATCATGTTGAGTGCCAGAGCACGGAAGACGGAAGCATGATAGTACGTATGTTTGAGTATGATACACAGCTTGCACTGGAAAACAGAGAAGTTACAGCGGGTGCACTGGTAGTTCATTTTCCTGATTCCGCAATCGTAGCCCTGCGCCATACGAAAAATACGCCGGAGGTGATGACGGTAATGATACGCACACCGGGCGGGGAAGTATCGTATGCCGTTCTGGTATTAAAAGTCAGACAGTATACAGTAGAAGAAATCTTTGAGAAAAAGCTGTACTTTCTGATACCGTTTCATATTTTTGTTTATGAAAAGAGTTTTAAAGAACTGGAAGAAAACAGCGAAAAATTAGCGAAGCTGGAAGAGGAATATACAGCAATAGTAAACCGTCTGGAAGAAGACCGTAAGAACGGTGATTTAAACGAATACGAAAAGGTTACAATTCTTGAAATGTCAGATACAGTAATAAAACATCTGGCGGCAAAATATGAAAAGGTCAGGAAAGGAGTTGGAGAGAGTATGGGTGGAAAAGTATTAGAGTATGAAGCAAAGGATATATTAAACCGCGGTCGTGCCGAAGGATATCTGGAGGGAGAAGCCTGTGGACGCCGCGAGGGGCGTGATGAGGGACGTGCCGAAGGCGAAATCACCGGAATGAAAAAAGCCAAAATGCAGTTAGCCGTAAAATTATTGCAGGCGGGGAACAGCGTTGCATATGTGGCAGACCTGACGGAACTGCCGGAAGAAACGGTGCAAAAGTTGTCGCAGGCAGTCGAGCGTGAAGATGAATAGGAAAAATAAAGCATTTTATCAAAGTAACAGGCGGCTTATCTGAAACAAAAAAGCCGCCTAACTCTTAAATCTCTATTTTCCTAGTACCAAAGTAGGGATTTTGCAAAAACAGTCTGAAAAAATCTCATTTTAAACAATAAAATTTATCAATAAGACTTTTTTGTTGCACTTGCGCAACAAATTGGGAAAGCAGGAAATCAAAGGGATTGTTAAAGAAAACAGGTAAAAAATACCGTTGTTTGTTGCAGGTTTGCAACAAAAATGTCTGCTTGCCAAAAACAAATGTCTGTGGTACACTGCCACTGCAAACGAAAGATAGGCTTTGAAGCCTATTTTTTTAAGTGCCACGGTTAGACAAGACTAATGGAAGTTATCAAAATAAAACTATGCCATAAAACAAAAAACAAAACAAAGCATTAGTACATTCGTAAAATCAACAGGGCACGATAGAAACAAGTAAACAGGGACAAAGCAGAAAGGAAAGAAAAATGAGAAAGACCAGCTTTAAGTTATTATCTGCTTCATTAGCAGTCGCAATGACAATGAGCAGTATGCCGTACAATGTATTGGCGGCAAGCCCGGAGCAGACATTTGCACAGGCAGTACAGCAGGCACAGACAACAGAAGCGGACGGCTTTGAAACAGCCGCACCGGCAGAGGAAAATCTCGTAACAGCAGATGCAGAAAGCACAGAAAAAGTAACCTACACAGTTACACCGGGTGTTTCATACGGAAAGGGAAGTATCAAATTAATCTCAGGTGTGACAGAAAGCACCGGTGATGATGGTGAAAAAGTATACACGGCTGAAAAAGACAGCACAATTACATTTGAAGCTGTACCGGAGGACGGCTGGGCATTAGATTCTGTTATGTACATGTCAGCAAGCTTTACAACACCGGACTTAAAGATTACAAAGGTAGACGGCAAAGATAACCAGTATACATGCACAATTCCTGACGATGCATATGCTTACGGCTCAGTAGGAACATTTATGATATATGTGCAGTTTGCACCGGTTCTGGAAGAAGGACAGTATGAGATAAAATCAACAGGCGAATATTTAAGTGTAGATAAGTATGGTGCAAAGCCGGGTGAAACCGTAAAGATTACATCAACAAGTGACAGTTCAACAAGAAATTATGTGCCGACTGTTGCAGATGAAGACGGAACCGGTATTGATACAACACTTGAAAGTACAGTGATTGATGAAGATGAAGATAAGATTGTACAGGTATACACCTTTGTAATGCCGGAGAAAAAGGTTACAATCACAGAAAAGAGTAACCGTTATTGTGCAATTACATTAGAAACCAATGACGACAGTAAATTTGCAAGCCATGTAAGTTACAGCAGCCGACAGATGATGAGTGGTAATATGAATGTTGTAGCAGACAGCATTATCGACGGCAAGTATTATAAGCATACAGTAACCGTAACCGGTACACAGGGAAATACAACAGTAAAGCCGGGAGAATTATCATCACTTGCAAGCGGAAAAGCAACATATACCGTAGCAAAGAAATTCCCGGTAGCCGTTACTTTAAGAGTAGACTTCGTTGAAACAGATGCGTATAACATAACAAACCAGTCTGCGAATATTGAAGGTGCCGATTTTACCGTATCAAACGGTGAACTTGCGGCAGAAGGCGATACCGTAACATTACTGCTTTCCACAAATACAGCAGACGGATATTACTATGACGGTACAACACTGCCAAAGGTAACAGACGCAGACGGCAACGAAGTAACCGTAACAGCAGATGCAGGAAACACAACATCTTCTGCAAAATTTACATTCACAATGCCTGAAAAAGGTGTCACAACAAGTTTTGACAGTTCTGCAATTACACAGAAAGAATTAAAGGCTGTTACCGTTGCAGATGAAGCAAAGTCTTATATTGCACTGGATAAAACAGAGGCAAGAGAAGGTGAGAATGTCACAATTACTTTGACAGACGAAGCAAAAAAGGTTTTATTTATCAAAGTGATTAAGGAAGACGGCAGTGTTGAATATATAAGAAACTCTGCAACGAGCTTTACAATGCCGGCAGGCGCAGTGACAGTATCGGTAATTGCACCGGACAACTGGTTTGAAGAAGGACGTTATGATACAGATGTATATGCGGCAACATCAAGCACACTGATTGTTTCCGATGCGGCAGACCTTGCGGCTGTCGGTAAATTAATGCGTGATAATCCAAGCGCACTTACGGATAAAACCATTAATATTGTAAAAGATATTGATATGAGCGCATATACATGGGTGCCGATGACATATACAAATTACAATAATACAGTAACCTTTAACGGAAACGGACATACCATTAAGGGACTGAATGTAGAAGGCATGACAGGAACAACATCAAGTTCATGGGTATATTCAAGTGCATTTATCGCACAGATAGGCAGTTTCACAGATGTCACTATCAACGACCTGACATTTGAAGGAACACAAAAAGTCCATACCGTTGCAGGCACATTCTGCTATTTAGGCGGTATTGCTTATGGCGGCGGTTCTTACAACAAGGTCGTAAACAATATGAATGTGACCATTGACGGTGCGACAGGCGGTACGGTATTGCATTACCCTATTACAAATAGTGCAACACAAATTGTAAACAGTGCGGTAACCGGCAAGACAACACTGGAAAATGTAAATTTAACCGGATATTATTCATATTATGGACTTTCAGACAGAGCAGTCAACAGCTATGATATTTCAGAGATTACCATGGGTGAAAATGCAAATCCGGCAAATGTATCTTATTACGGTGTGGACGCTACTTTACAGGCAAAAGACAAGACTGCAAACTGCTACACAGGTACAACATTAAATAATTTCCCTGAAAATGCACAAATTTACGGAATTGCAAAGACTGTTACAGGAGAGAATCTGGATTCTCTTAATCAGAACTTTACATACATCACACCGGTAACAGGCGAGGGTTATGAAAATGACAACTTAATGTCTGTTGACAGCACAACCAACAAGGTCGGCAGGATTGCACTGGTTACATACTTAAACAGCTGGGTTGATGAGAACCAGACAGAGGATAACAAGTATTGCAAGTGGGAAACAGACAAGACAACAGGCAGACCGGTATTAAAGGCAGCCGAAGAAACGGTTGTTTCACAGAAATATGCAATCACTTCAAACGTAACAGGCAGTGAATACGGCGAAACAACAGTTGACGAAGAGGCCGCAGAAGGCAGTAAGGTAACTGTATACACAGCACCGAAGTCATTCTGCAAAGTAAAGAGCATTTCCGTAGAAACAGCAGACGGAAAGAAAGTTGACGTAACAGACAACGGTGACGGAAGCTACAGCTTCACAATGCCGAAGTCCGCAGTAACCGTAAGCACAGAGTATGCACAAGACTCTTATGCAATTACGGCAGAAACCAACGGCGAAGGTACAGTCAGCGTATTAACGGCTGAAACAAAGTCTTCCGATAAGGCAAAATCAGGCGAAACCGTAACCGTTACCGTAACACCGGACCGCTTAAAGTATTACACAATGGACAGTGTAACCGTGACAACAGCAAGCGGCAAGACGGTTGAAGCCACAACAACAGAGGCAATTAACGGAACAAATGCCCATGAGTATATATTTACCATGCCGGAAGAAGCCGTAACCGTTACGGCAAACTTCAAAGACGTCAGCAGCTACTATAATGAAGACGGTTCTTTAAAAGAGGGTACATACAAAATGCAGGCAGTATTCGGCAGTACCTATTACATTGACACTGACAAAATCGAAGGTGCAATGGGCTATGAAGAACAGTACACAGACATTACCGTAAGCGTTGATGCAGAAGGCAATGTAACCGTAGACGATTATGAAATGCCGGGTGTAAAAAGCCCGATTGGATACGCAGGCGGCGGTGAACTCTGGATTAAGTCCACACCGACACCGGATGCCAACGACAACGGAAAGATTAAGGGTGCAGATGATGCAGGCGTTGCAGAATCCAGCGACTATGCCGAAAAGTATGAAAATTATACAAAGGTATACACCATTTCACCAACCGTTACAAAGACCGGTAAGATTAACCCGTCAACCAACGTAAAGACAGATAACACAGGTGATTTCTACTTTACAAAGGTTATGCAGGGAAGTAAGCAGGTCGGCGGCTTCTATAACAGTGAAAATGTAGAATCCGTTGCATTGGATAAGCTTGCTTCTTCAACAAGCAGTAAGGTAGCACCGTTTAACCTGACATTCTCCGGTATCGATTACATTAAAAACGATGCGGATTATGCAAACCAGAACGTGTTATTTACAACATACATTACAGAAATGGCTTACATTTCAGAAGTATTGTTCCGTATGGACTTCTCAACGATTGAAAAAGTCGGTGATACAGATCAGGGCGAAGAAACAACACAGGCATTAGATGTATCTGTTTATACAGCGTGCGAACCGGGTGCCACAAAGACACCGCCTGCAAACATTGATGCAATCAAGAGTGCAACACTGGTAACAAAGGCAGACGGAAGCAGACAGCTCGTATTTGACTTAGGCGAAACAATCGTATTCGGCTTACACGGACATATGGGAAGCCTTCGTGTATACAATGCAGACAGCATGGAAAATGCATTTAAAGCAATCTCAAAGAATGATACAAGCGGCTTAAAGTCAGCAATTTACAGCAACTGGTATACAGATAAGATTAATTCCGAAGCAGACAGCGTGGCATATGATAAGACACCTGTAAAAGTAACAGACAGCAGAGGATATGTATACTACACAACAGACGGAACAGAATTTAGCGCAACGTCCACAACAACAGACCTTGAAAATGCACTCGTATATCCGGGTAAGGCAGTTGTAGATGTACCGGACTATTTCGATCTGATAGACAACAATGAAATTTATCTGACAGGCTTTATCGACGGTATGTCAAAGGATACGAACTTAAAGTTAAAGCTGACAGCAAAAAATGAAGACAACACACCGGTTGTAAAGACAGGTACAGCCCATATTTCACAGTTCGGTGAATATGATGTTACTGTCAATGTAACAGTTACAGATGATGTTATCACAGACATTGAAGTAACAGGTGCAAATTTTGCGGGAACTTATGCTGAAACCAATAAGATGATGCTTGAAAAGGCAGTCAACGGCTTAAAGGGCAGCTACATCAATAAGTCCGCAACCGATGTAAAGGAAATCACAGGTGTTGATGCGGTTTCAGGCGCAACGTATTCATCCAATGCAATCCGCGATGCGATTTTAAATGCACTCGAACTAAAGCAGGAAGAAGAAGTCATTAACCTTCCGACAGAAAAGCTTGCAGAAGGCGAATACAGCGTAGACATTGCATACTACACAGATAAAGTAAAGCACAGTCTTGTGGAAAATGACAAGACAAAGGCAAAGATTGTTGTTGACAAAGATGGCAGCATGACACTCGTAACAGACATTATTAACGGAACATCAAAAGAACCGTTATATATCTATGGCTTCAACGGCTACTATGAAGGCAATGATACTTCTAAGAGCTTAAAGGAAGCTGCGGTCGAAATGAATGACATTCAGTACAGCGATGATGTATTCGGTGAAGATGAAAAGGTTGTAACAAAGGTTTCCTTCCCGTTAGAAGGTGATTTTGCGGCAATCTACAACACCAATGCAGATATCTATGTACCGGCAATGAAGAATTTAAACGGTCTGGTTTCAGGCATTGACTTCAAGCAGGGACGTTTCAGCGCAGACTGCTTCGTAAAGGTTTACTGGGACAGCTTAACAAAGACATCATCTGATAATAATAAGTCCGATGATACAACAAAGGAAACAACTTTCGGTGCAGCAAAGACCACTCTGACAGCAGGTACGTATTCAATCCCTGCAAGCTTAAAGAATGCCGGAAATGTTTCACAGGATTCTATGGCGGCAGGCTGCATTAAGAGTGCACAGATGACTGTTGCGGCAGACGGAACAGCAGCTGTAACCGTAGATTTACAGTCCGTATCCTTTGCGGGACTGACAGCTTACGCAAGCAACTGGAAGATTTATCAGGGAACGTCAGCAGATGGTAAGACTGTAGATGCACAGTACACAACAGACGAAGAAGGCAGAGTGACACAGATTACATTTACACTGCCGGACAACAGCTATGACGGTGTTTATGTCAACATGTTTGTCGATGCGATGAATTACAGCCCGGATGCTTATCTGGCACTGGATTATGCAAATGCGGTAAAGACAGCAGAACCGGACCCGGCACCAACACCGGACCCAGACCCGACACCGACACCGACTCCGACTCCTGACCCGACACCGGATCCGGAACCGACACCAACTCCGACACCGGACCCTTCTGACAATAAAATTGCTGACGGTAACTACTATGTACCGATTGCATTGTGGAATGCGGTATCCGATAAGGCTTCTATGGGTAATGCGGCATTTGAAAAGAACAGCAGTGCTTTAATCACTGTAAAGGATGGCAAGGTTGTAAAAGTTCAGATTGCCATGAATCCGGTAACCGTAACATCAATCTACAGCGCCGTTACGGCATTTGAGGTAGAGGGCGTAACTGTTACAATCGACAAGACAGAAAAGATTACAACTTCCGCAGGAAATGAAGTCGATGCAATCAGACTGGTAACATTTGAACTTCCTGAAGGTGCACAGCCATCTGTTGCAGATATTACTTATGCAGATGTAAGCTTTAAAGTACCGGATACACCAATGGGCGACACCATGATGAGTGCGAGATTAAGATTCGACTGGTCAGCACTGACAGCAACAAGCGATACTTCTCTTGTACCGGCAGAAGACCAGACAGAAGAAAAGTCACCGGCAGTTGATGTGACGGATGAAAAGACAGGCGTTCATGTATCAGCCGCAGAAGGTGTCCTTCCGGAAGGCTCTGAGTTAAAGGTAACAAAGGTCAGTGCAGGAACAGAATATACAAAGGCGGCAAATTCACTTGCAGACGTCGGCAGCAATTTTGAACTGTATGAAGTTCATTTTGAAAAGGACGGACAGGAAGTTGAGCCAGACGGCAGTGTTGTTGTGAAGTATCTCATTCCGGCAGGCATGAATGCAGACAACGTTGTTTTATACCGTATCAATGATGACGGTTCAAAGACCCTCATTAAGGGCAGTGTGGAAAACGGCTATTATGTTGTGACAACAAAGGGCTTCAGCTATTATGCACTTGTTGAAAAGACATCAACAGATAACGGTTCGGCAGCAGGCGGTAATTCAAATACGGCAGGTGGCTCAGCCAATACGGCAGACAACAGCAACAGCGGCGTAAAGACAGCGGATTCTTCCGCAATGGGCATGTGGGCAGCAGCATTCTTTGCTTCCTTAAGTGCTGCAGGTCTTGCAATCTTTAAAAGAAAGAAAAGACCGGAAGAAAAAGAAGACTAAGCTGTAAAAAAGACAAAACAACGGCATCCGTTCCGAAAAGGGGCGGGTGCCTGTTTGTCACATATAAAAATGAAAGCAGGAGTACAGACATGGAACAGAAATTTAAAATGCAGATTCAGCGGCTTGTAAAGCATGCAGCGGCAGTATTGACGGCAGTCACCGTGGGCATTTTATCGGCGGCGGCAGTATTTTCACAAAACAGTAATCCGGTATATGGAGCAGAAAACGGCATTTATCTTGCCGGTGCAAATCCAAGCTATCGTAATCCGTCCACCGGTGCGATTGAAGATTCCGGCGGAGAGGGTTCGGCGGTTCTGGGACAGTCCATGACAGAGAGCGCGACTTACGGCAGGGCACTTATCGAGGTAGACCCGGCGGGAAACACTTATGCCACAATCCGTATGCAGTTAATGGACAATATCGAAAATCCGCAGTTTCAGGTAGATGGAAGTCCGGTATCCGCAACGTTAATGCAGGAGGATTACTCAAGCAATATCGCAGATTACAGATTCCGCATCAACAGTGAAAATTCGGTTGTACGTGTAAATATGTACGTAACTGCCATGGGTCGTGATATTATTTACTATATTACATTTTCGGGACTGAGTGAAGGCGCAGGCGACTTTATTACCAGTGTGACCGTTGAAGAAAAGGGCGGCAGTGCCGGTCCGGACAGCGCAGAGGGTGGCAGTGAAGAAAGCAACCCGGGAGAAAGCGGTTCAGGAGAGCGCGGTGTAAGTGCGCAGGCTGAAAATACCGAACCAGGCACGGACAGCTTATCGGGTGAAACCGGTGTGTCAGCCGGAACAGACGGCAGTCAGGAAAATGTCGGAACACAGAGCATAGAGCAGGCAGAGGGTGAAAGTGCAGAAAGTACGACAGAAGCCGGACAGACTACATCAGCAGAAGCAAGTGCCGCACAGGCAAAGACCGCAGAAAACACACAGACGAAAAATGCCGGAATTCAGGAATATGATGCGGCAGGAAAACAGGTCAATGCAGAAGCGCAGGAGAGCAAAAAAAACAGCAGCACCGGCATTTTTATCGGAATGGGTGTTGTAATTGCCATTGTTGTGACAGGTGCGGCATGGTATATGCTTATATATCGTAAAAAGAAAAATTAAAGGAGCAGACAAATGAAACGACAGGTAAAAAAGATTGCTCAAAAAGGACTTTGTATGCTGCTTGCAGGCATCGCCGTACTAACCGCATCAGTTTCACTGACAGCCTGTGTAGACCAGCACCCGGACGGACAGGGCAGCAGTACGGGAAATACCAGCAACAGCGCAGAGGTGCGCCTTGTTGCCACTTCTCCTGCTGTTGCACAGATTTGTGACAAATTGGAATTAGATTTAGTGGGCGTATGCCAGACCTCCGGTACACTGCCGGAGCGGTATAAGGACGTTACACAGGTCGGAACGGCAATGTCGCCGGATATGGAGATTTTAAAATCTTTATCGCCGGATTATGTGCTGTCCCCGAACAGCCTGCAAAGCGATTTACAGCCGAAATATGCGGCAATCCAGGTGAAATCCCTGTTTTTAAATTTAAAAAGTGTATCCGGCATGTATGCTTCAATTGCAGATCTCGGTGAAAAATTTAACAGACAACAGCAGGCACAGGCAATGGTAGACGAATTTAACACATTTATGCAGGAATACAAAGATAAAAATGCAGGCAAAGAAGCCCCGAAGGTTCTGATTCTGATGGGACTGCCGGGTTCTTATATCGTGGCAACCGAAAACAGCTATGTTGGCAGCCTTGTGGAAATGGCAGGCGGACAGAATGTATACGCAGGCACTGATGAAGAATTTTTAAGTGCTAACACAGAGGATATCAAAACGAAAGAACCCGATGTGATTTTACGGGCATCCCATGCAATGCCCGAACAGGTACAGCAGATGTTTGCCGATGAATTTGAAAAAAACGACATCTGGAAGCATTTTGCGGCAGTACAAAACAGCAGGGTGTACGATCTGGATTCATCCCTGTTCGGCATGAGTGCAAATTTTTCATATCAGCAGGCACTCGAAGCATTACAGCCGATGTTGTATAACAGCTAAAATTCTGTAGTTTTTCATAAAATAAAAAATAATCGGTTGCTTATCTTTTTTTTGTAGTGTACAATAATAAAGACACAGTACATATTTAATAAGGAGAAAAGCCGTGGATATTATAGTAAAGTATATTGATGAATTGTTGGAAAAAAGCACGCCGGAAGCGCCGATGTGGAATATTGAAAAGCTCAAGCAGGGCTTAAAGTCTAAGTGGAATTACATTGACGGTTGTATGATTAAAGCCGTACTTGAGATGTATGCTATTTCAAAGGACGAGAAATATTTAAAGTTTGCAGACGATTTCATTGATTATCGTGTAGCAGAAGACGGAACAATTGACGGATACAGCATTGGTGAAAAGAATATTGACAATGTCAATGCCGGCAAGACTTTATTTGAATTATATGATATCACCGGAAAAGAAAAATATAGAAAAGCAATCGACCTTGTATATTCTCAGATTGCTATTATGCCTCGCTGTGAATCCGGCAACTTCTGGCACAAGGATATTTATCCGAATCAGGTATGGCTGGACGGAATGTATATGGGACAGCCGTTTTACATGGAGTATGAAACAAGATTTAACGACCGAAAGAATTATGATGATATTTTCTCACAGTTTAAATTCGTTATTGAAAACATGAAAAATCCGCTCAACGGTCTGTACTATCATGCAATTGACACATCAAAGCAGATGTTCTGGTGTGACAAGGTCACAGGTCTTTCACAGAATATCTGGCTGAGAGCAATCGGCTGGTACTCTATGGCACTGTTAGATACACTTGATAAGGTGGACAACTCTGACCACAAGTATGACAAAGAGTGCAGGATGTTACAGGATGCATATGTAGATTTAATGAATGCGATGATCCGTTATCAGGACGAAAGCGGTATGTGGTATCAGGTTGTCAACTTCGGCGGCATGGAACGCAACTATCTTGAAACAAGCGGAAGTTCTATCATGGCATATTCGCTGTTAAAGGGTGTACGTCTTGGCTTCCTGCCTGAAAGCTACCGTGTATACGGTGAGAAAGCCATTGACGGTATCTGCAAGCGCTATTTAAAAGAAAAGGACGGAGAAATGTCACTTGGCGGTATTTGTCTGGTTGCCGGACTGGGCGGTAAAGACAATCGTCCGGGTACATATGATTATTATATGTCAGAACCGGTTGTAGAAGATGATGCAAAGGGTGTCGGACCATTTTTACTTGCCTATACAGAATTATTACGTTACAAGAAAAATTAGTAAAAAGATACGAGGGAGTCTGACAAAAGCAGGCTTCCTTGTTTTTTCATGCCGCAGAGCCAAATCTGACATTTGGCTCGCGGTTCCTCCGGCATTAAAATGCCTGCGGAATGGAGAATAGTGCGAAAAATCACACTGATGTGCTATTTTTTTACACAGATGTTTGCTTTGGAGCGAAAGCAAACACCTATGATGGCAGATGAGAAATCGCCTGCGCGAATTTCTCATCGCCGCTTCGCAACACAGTCGCTCAGAAACGAGGAATAAAATGAAGCCGTATATTACGAAAAAAGAAGTAGAAGAAACACAAGGGAAGGATGCACGGACACAGCGCTTTTTGACGGCAGAAAACGGCTGCCTTGGCGGCTGTACTTCCGGGACAACAATTTATGCCGGCTATGAGTTTAGTGCGCATCCGGGCGTGCATGAAGACCAGGAGGGCTTTTATGTGCTTGAGGGTGAGGGCTATGCCAGACTTGGTGATCTGGAGTTTCCAATTGAAGCAGGTGATTCATTTATTGCACTTCCCGGTGTGCCGCATACGATTAAGACAAAACCGGGCTGTCAGCCTGTCAAGGTATTTTGGTTTCACAGTGCAGTCTGATGCGGACTGCTGCTGATAAAGGAGTGTGTTTGTTTGAACAATGAGGAATTGGAAGAAAAAAAGAAATGGTTTTTTAAAGAAAATATCCGACTGGAAGAACTACGGAAAAATCTGGAGCAGCAGCAGGGAAAGCTAGAGAAAGAAGAGCAGGTTGTGGAGATTCAGAAGCAGATGCTGGAAAAGCAGAAACGCAGTCTGGATTTGCTAAGAAAGCAGTTAGATAATCAGAAGCATCTGTTTGACCAGCAGTGGCAGATTCTGGAACGGGAAACCAGACAGCTTGCTATTGACCGCGAAAAATTTAAGCGCGACAAGCTGATGTACCGCGATGAGGTGTACCGTGAGGCCAGAAGAAAGTTTGCCATGGTACAGAATATCAGTCATAGCGGTGTAAATCTCTTCTTTAAAGGTGTTGACAGCAGTGCAGCATTAAAAAAGCGCTATAAGGCATTGTTAAAAATTTATCACCCGGACAATGCGGGCGGTGATAAAGAAGTGTTACAGGCAATCAGCGCAGAATATGAAACATTAAGCAGGAATATTGAATAAGATAAGAAAATAAAGCAAATTATGCAAAAAAAGCCGGATATATTGATAAAAATACTCATATTTATAAGTTGTTGTCTGTACGAATATGGTGTATAATTCAGACATAACGGCTTGTCGGACGAACAGGCAGCTACGTTTAGAAGTACACGAAATGAAGGAGAATGAGATGTTTAAGATTAATGACAATTATTTAAAGCTTCCGGGAAGTTATCTGTTTTCCACGATAGCCAAAAAGGTTCAAGCCTTTCAGGCTGCTAATCCGGACAAGGAAATTATAAGACTGGGTATCGGTGATGTAACGCTGCCGCTTGCGCCGGTTGTAATTGATACATTACACGGTGCAGTTGATGAAATGAGCAAGGCAGAAACATTTCACGGTTATGCACCGGATTTAGGGTATGATTTTTTAAGAAATGCAATTGTAGATTTTGATTATAAAAGACGTGGTGCCGACATCAGTGCCGATGAAATTTTCGTCAGTGACGGTGCAAAGTCTGATTCAGGAAACATTGGCGACATTTTTTCAGTAGACAATAAAATTGCAGTATGTGACCCTGTATACCCGGTATATGTAGATACCAATGCAATGGCAGGAAGAACCGGGGATTATTTACCGGATCAGCAGAAGTGGAGCAATGTAATCTACATGCCGTGTACGGCAGAAACGAATTTTGCGCCGGAGCTGCCAAAGGAAACACCGGATATTATCTATCTTTGCTTCCCAAATAACCCAACCGGTTCTACGATTACAAAGGACGAATTACAGAAGTGGGTTGATTATGCAAATAAAGTAGGTGCGGTTATCATCTATGATGCAGCTTATGAAGCATACATTTCAGAGGAAAATGTACCGCATACGATTTTTGAATGTGAAGGTGCAAGAACCTGTGCCATCGAACTGCGCAGCTTCTCAAAGAATGCCGGATTTACGGGAACAAGACTTGGATTTACCGTTATTCCAAAAGATTTAAAGAGTGGTGATGTGACATTACACAGTCTCTGGGCAAGACGTCACGGCACAAAGTTTAACGGTGCGCCATATATTATCCAGAAGGCGGGTGCAGCTGTTTACACAGAAGAAGGACAGAAGCAGACCGGTGAGCAGATTGCATACTACATGAACAATGCAAAGACAATTCTGGAAGGCTTAAAGTCCGCAGGCTATACCGTATCAGGCGGTGTCAATGCACCGTACATCTGGTTAAAGACACCGGATAACATGACATCTTGGGAATTCTTTGATTTCCTGCTTGAAAAGGCAAATGTTGTCGGTACACCGGGTTCAGGTTTTGGTCCAAGTGGTGAAGGCTACTTCAGACTGACCGCTTTCGGTTCTTATGAAAATACCGTAAAGGCACTTGAAAGAATTAAGGCAATCTAATTGTTATCATAATATTAAATACACACACCCGCGGGAACAGGCTGAAAAGCCGGAGATTTCCGCGGGTATTTTTATAAATTTTTATAATCCTGATTTGTGGATTTTTATGTATGAAGCGGGATACAGTACGGCATAAAACATTAAAAACAAAATAGTGAAAAAACTTTTATAAAAGAATTTTGTAAAATGAATAGCAATTTCCGGGGAAATAGTGTATGATAAGGACAGTGCAGAAATGCAGAACATAAAATAAAGCATGTAATAATGAAAAGCAGTAAATCAAACAGTAAAAATGGAGGTTTCAATATGTGGCAGGCAGATTTAGGAAATGGAAAGTACCGCAACCCGATTCTATACGCAGATTATTCAGACCCGGATGCAATCCGTGTCGGCGAAGATTATTTTATGATTGCATCAAGCTTTTGCAATGCACCGGGGCTGCCGATTTTACATTCAAAAGATTTAGTCAACTGGAAAGTAGTCAATTATGCATTGGACGAGTTACCGGAATTCCGTTACCGCAATCCGATTCATGGCTGCGGGGTATGGGCACCGGCAATCCGGTATCATGAAGGAACTTATTATATATGTTTTCCGATGCCGGATGAGGGCATTTACATGACAACAACAAAAGACCCATTTGGCAAATGGAGCAAGCCGGTGAATATCCGTCCGGGAGCAGGCTGGATTGATCCGTGTCCGTTCTGGGATGATGACGGAAAGGCGTATCTGGTAGCAGGTGTTGCAAAGAGCCGTATCGGATACAAGAGTGTACTGCATATGGTAGAAATGCAGCCGGACGGTATGGGATTAATCGGCGAAGAAGTCAAGATTTTTGATGGCAATGAAAATGATCAGGTAACAATTGAAGGTCCGAAAATGTACAAGCGCAACGGCTGGTATTATGTATTTGCTCCGGCAGGCGGTGTAAAGACCGGCTGGCAGACAGTACTCCGTTCTAAAAATCCTTTTGGACCGTATGAATATAAGGTCGTAATGCGTCAGGGTGATTCACCGGTCAACGGTCCTCATCAGGGTGCATGGGTGGACACGGTGACAGGTCAGGACTGGTTCTTACATTTTCAGGATGTCTACGCAGGCGGAAGAATTGTTCATTTACAGCCAATGCACTGGGAAAATGACTGGCCAATAATCGGTATCAATAAGCCGGGCAATGATTACGGCGAACCGGTTATGGAGTACACAAAGCCGGATATCGGAAAGAGTAATTCATATCCGGTTTGCGAGCCGGATACGAGTGATGACTTTACATCGGATAAACTCGGTATGCAGTGGCAGTGGAATGCCAATCCCCAGAAGGACTGGTATGAGCTTACCGGATCAAAGTTAAAGTTAAATGCACTGGATACTGTGCCGCTCCGCCCGGTTAGTGATTACCGCAATCTGCTGTTACAGAAATGGCCGGCGCCGGAATTTACCTGTGTGACAAAAATGCAGCTTTCCGGCATGGAAAACGGCGATGTGGCAGGCGTTGTATCACTGGGAACGGAATACGGCGCGCTGGCGGTTGAAAAGCGGGATAACAAATATACGGTCAGACAGATTTTGGGAACACAGTATTTTGACTGTGATATGCCGTATACAACACAAAACAGCAATGATTTTGAACTGTCCGAAAGTGATTTTAAGGATACCGGGAAAACAGTGACATTCCGTTACACGGTAAAATGCACCGGTCATATTGATCACATGGAGTTAAATCTTCCTGTAAAAGCAGCACCGGTCGAGGAATTAACACTGGAATTAAGTTTTGACGGCAAAAACTATGAAAAAGCCTTTTCATTTGCTTCCAAAGCAGGCAGATGGGTCGGTGTGAAAAACGGCATTTTCTGTGCCCATGACAACACCGTAAAAAATGAAAAGACAGGATATGTACTTGTAGATTCTGTGGAATATATGCCAAAAGAAGATTAGTAGAACGATATTTTATAAAGCGGTCCTTTGCAAAAGAATGAGCCAAAGTCAGATGATAATGGAGCATTTCTTTTACAAAGGACTTTTTTATTCAATCAGTAGAAAATATGGTCGCCAATCACCGTGCCATAGGTGTCGATACCGCTGCGGTATACGTGGAAATACAGCGCATTAATCGTAACATTTCCGTTTAAAACCTCCTGCGCCGCCTGAACGCACGAAGCGGAAGCACCGCGGGAGAGCACAATCGTAAAACGGCCGCTGGCAACCGGTGTAAATTGTCCGGAAGCATAGATGACACCGGAAATGGAGTTGGCAAAACGTGGGCTGTTGACACGGTTTACAACAACACTTCCCACAGCTAACTTACCCTCGTAAGACTGGTTGCCCGCTTCACATTCGATAATTGCGGCAAGCATGGCAAGGTCAGAGGTGTCATACGAAATCGGTGTTTTATTAATATTAGAAGTAATGTCACCGCTGCCGGAATTATTATTCCCTGCGGCGGCAGCCGCACGGCTTGCAGCCTCGGCTTCTGCGCGTTCCTGTGCCAGCTTTTCTTCTTCAAGCTTCTTTTCATAGGCAAGTGCGGCAGCTTCGGCCTCGGATACGTTGTTGGAAGACGTATCAAAATCCTGCTGGGTTTTTGCAAGCAGTGTCTTTAAATTTTCCTGTTCATTTAAAGCAGCTTCCCGTAAGGACGACAGTTCGGAAACCTCGGTATCCAGCTGTTCTTTTGCTGCCTGCTGGCGTTCATAATTGGCTTCCATCTCATCTAACATATCACGGTCATACTGTGATAACTGGTAAATGTATTCGCTTTTTAACAAAAGTTCACTCATACTTTGGGAAGTTAACAGCAGTTCAATCACATCCGAGCTGCTGCGTTCATACATATACCGGATACGCAGTTTCATGGAATCGTACTGTTCGTCCATTGTCTGGGACAGCGACAGCAGTTCTTCATTTAAGGCATCAACATCTGCCTGTTTGTCATCAATCTGTTCTTCTAAGGAAGATAAACGGCTTCCGGCGCTCTGGAGCTGACCGTCAATTTCGGATAAATCCGCAGACAGACTCTGCTGTTGTGCCTTTAAGCTTTCCAGTTCCCGGTTGGCATTGTCTAAATCGTCCTGCGTGGTTGCATAGGACAGATAAGGAATGGTCAATGCGGTACTGCAAAATACACAGCACAGACAAATCATGAATTGTTTTAACTTTTTCTTATTATTCAATGCAAATCTCCTGTTACAATCTAATCGTTATTCCAATCATTTATGCTGGTATCAGTATAAAATGCAGACCACAAAAATGCAAGCGTCAAACCACTTTTATGCTTTATGGGGCGGGGTTCGATTTTTTTTTCACCGGCGGACAGGCACATGTGGGTTTGGAACTTTTAAACATGGTATTATTTATATCACGATACATAATAAAATATTACAGTAAAATATCTCCTGTTTTAAGAGGAAATTCATAAAAAATAATAAAATTAAGCATTATTCAGGCAGAGGCATAGACATTTCAGCAGAAACGTGAAATAATGAAGAAGTAAGTTGTTAGAAAATCAAAATAAACCGAAAAAACGTAAAGAGAGGAAAAAAGATGCTTGAATTAAACAACATCGTAAAGGATTATATTTCCGGAGATACCAGGGTAACGGCATTGAAGGGAATTAATCTGCGTTTCCGCGACAGCGAATTTGTATCAATTCTGGGACAGTCCGGCTGCGGAAAAACAACTATGTTAAATATCATCGGGGGGCTTGACCAGTATACAAGCGGTGATTTAAAGATTAACGGACGTTCTACGAAGAAATTCAAGGACCGTGACTGGGATGCATACCGCAATAATTCGATTGGATTTGTCTTCCAGAGTTATAACCTGATACCGCACCAGACCGTGCTTGCCAATGTCGAACTGGCACTGACTTTATCCGGTGTATCCAAGTCAGAGCGCAGAAAGCGCGCAATAGAAGCACTGGAAAAAGTAGGCTTAAAGGAACAGATTCACAAGAAACCCAATCAGATGTCCGGTGGACAGATGCAGCGTGTTGCGATTGCAAGAGCATTGGTAAATGACCCGGATATTTTACTGGCAGACGAGCCGACAGGCGCATTGGATACAGAAACCAGCGTACAGATTATGGAGATTTTAAAAGAAATTGCCAAAGACCGTCTGATTATTATGGTTACGCATAATCCTGAACTGGCAGAGCAGTATTCAACAAGAATTATCCGCCTTTTAGACGGACAGATTACAGACGATACCGATGCTTACAGTGAAGAACAGATGGAAGCGGATATACAGGAAAAGGAGCAAAAGCTTTCAGATGCACAGACAGGAAAGAAGAAAAAGAAAGCAAAGACATCGATGTCCTTTTTTACAGCGCTTTCTCTTAGTATGAATAACCTGATGACCAAAAAGACCCGTACCCTGCTTACCGCATTTGCCGGAAGTATCGGTATTATCGGCATTGCGTTGATTCTTTCCATTTCAAACGGTATTCAGGACTATATTGACAGGGTACAGCGCGATACACTGTCGAGTTATCCGGTCCAGTTACAGTCCCAGACCATGGATATCAGCAGCATGATTGAAATGATGACCGGGTCTGATAAGGATTCTGTTGACCATGACAAGGATAAAGTGTACAGTAATATGATTATGTCGGAAATGATGAATACCATGATTTCCGATGTGAAAAATAATAATTTAAAATCCTTTAAAAAGTATATAGATGATAATAAAGATGAGATTTCAACATATGCAAGTGATATCCGGTACAGCTACAATGTTGATATCAATATTTACGATACAGACACAAGCGACGGTGTGACACAGCTAAATCCAAGCACTATTATGAATACGATTTACGGTACGAACACTTCACAGGGCAGCATGAGTGCGATGTATACCAATGCAGATGTATGGAACCAGCTGCCGGGCAATCAGGATTTACTGGATTCCCAGTATGATATGGTAGCGGGAAGATGGCCGCAGCAGTACAACGAAGTGGTGTTAGTTGTTGATGAGAACAACGAAATTGATGATTATACCCTGTATTCACTGGGCTTTAAAGACCCTGACGAGGTAACGGCGATGTATAAGCGCATGATGACAGGCGAAACCTATGACACCGAGGAAACAGAGTATACTTATGATGAAATTTTAGATAAGAAATTCCAGATGATTCTGCCAACCGATTATTACCGGTACAACGCAGAAAAAGACATCTGGGAAGATATGCGTGAAGATGAAACGTATATGAAAAATGTAGTAGACAACGGCACACAGATTCAGGTGTGCGGTATTATCCGTCAGAAAGAAGATGCGGTCAACACGGCAATCCGGAGCGGTGTAGGTTATACAAAGGAACTGATGCAGTATCTGATGCAGGGTGTCAACGACAGTGAAGTGGCAAAAGCTCAGCTTGCCGATGAAACAACCGATATTTTTACGGGAATCCCGTTTGACAATGACAAGGATACACCGATTACAATGGATGATGTCAATGCATATGTTGCAACGCTTTCAGAGCAGGAACAGGCACAGATGCAGGCTTACATGAGCCAGATGACAGAAGAACAGATTTTGCAGCAGTTTTCGCAGTCTTTAAAGGCACAGACAACAGAAGCCACATTTGAGGGCAACAAAGAAAAGTTAGGCATTACAAACGAAGACAACCCGTCAGAAATTGATTTATATGCTGCAAGCTTTGAGGCCAAGGAAAAACTGGAAGATATTATCAGCGATTATAATAAGAAAGCAACTGATGAGGGCAGAGATGAAGATGTGATTAATTATACCGATTATGTTGGCATTATGATGTCTTCCGTCAGCACGATTATTACGGCGATTTCAGCGGTACTGATTGCGTTTGTTGCGATTTCACTCGTTGTTTCTTCTATTATGATAGGTATTATTACGTATATTTCCGTACTTGAAAGAACAAAGGAAATCGGTATTTTAAGAAGTATCGGTGCGTCAAAGAAAGATGTTTCCCGCGTATTTAACGCCGAAACACTGATTGAAGGCTTTGTATCCGGTGCACTGGGTATTGTGATTACACTGATTTTGTGCATTCCGGCGAACCGGATTATTGAAAATGTGACAACAATTGCAGGAGTTGCAAAACTTCCTGTTGCAGGTGCCGTAATCCTTGTTATAATAAGTATGGTGCTGACACTGATTGCCGGATTTGTTCCGGCGAAGATGGCAGCGAAAAAAGATCCGGTAGTAGCACTGCGTACAGAATAATAAAGCATTTGCGATACGCACGGAATTATTAGGAATAAAGGAAGCAGTCATGAGGAACGTTTACAAATTTTTAAGAGCCTCAATACTCATTTTAATACTGGTTGGCGGGACATATTTTATTGCGCAGGAATATTCAGCCGGTATTGAAAATGCAGTCAATACATCAGCAGGCGGTCAGAGTCTTACAAAGGAAACCATAACCAATCTCGGAGATGTCTTAGCGACGGTAGAAGCAGAGATCGCCGGCGGAGCCGGAAGTGAAAAAACGAATGATACGGTAAAGTCTGATTATCAGCCGGTACAGGGAACCGGACAGCTTGTGGAAGACAGCAAATCCCAGCAGACGGATACGACACCGGCGGCATCTTATGATTTTCCGGAAAATATGTATCCGTACAGAGCCATGCTTTCGGATACACAGAAGGAAGTTTATGACCAGGTGTACGGGGCAGCACTGGAATTAAAGGAAAGTGTGACACTGTGCCGTCAGCTTGACCAGAGCAGTATTAAAAATGTCATGAATGCGGTCTTTAACGATCACCCGGAGCTGTTTTGGCTGGATACCGGCTACAGCTACGGGTACACCAGCAAGGGAGCGGTCATTTCCGTGATGTTAAAATACAATGAAACGGCACAGACACTGCAGTCTGCCAGACAGAAGTTTTTAAATGCGGCGGCGAAGGTGATTAACGGCGCTAGTTCGCTCACGACAGACCTTGACAAGGAACAGTATGTTTATAAAGCCCTTCAGAATATGTGTGTCTATGATGAAAATTCAGACATGAACCAGAGTGCATACAGCGTATTCATTAACGGAAGCTCGGTGTGTGCCGGATATTCGAGGGCATTTCAGTATATTATGCAGCAGTTAAATATTCCGTGTTATTTCTGCACCGGATATGCTAACGGCGGTTATCACGCATGGAATATTGTCTATATTGACGGAAAGTATTATAATGTGGATTTGTCGTGGGACGACTCTCTTGGAGATGTATCCAATACATATTCCTTTGCGTACTTTAATCTTTCAGATAAAGCAATTTCTGTAGACCATACGCGCAGGGAACTGTCGGTGAATCTGCCGGAGTGCAAATAAAATGTCTATGGAACGGAGATTAAAATGAAATATTTAATTGATACACATACGCATACGATTGCAAGCGGACACGCTTATAACACAATAGATGAAATGACAAGAAAGGCAGCACAAATCGGGCTGCCTGCTATTGCGTTTACGGAGCATACGCCGAAAATGCCGGGCAGCTGCGGCAAACTGTATTTCAGCAACTTTAAGGTCCTGCCGCGGGAAAAATTCGGCGTGCGCCGTCTGTTTGGCTGTGAAGCCAATATTATGGACTATGACGGAACACTGGATATGCCGGATACACTGCTTGAAAAAATGGACATTGTTATTGCAAGCTTTCATATTCCATGTATCTGCCCCGGTACAAAGGAGCAGAATACGCAGGCACTGGTGCAGGTTCTTGAAAATCCGCTGGTTGACATCATAGGGCACCCGGATGACAGCCGGTATCCGGTGGACTTTGAAACGGTGGTGCGTGCGGCAAAGCAAAACAACAAGTTTCTCGAATTAAACAATACATCATTAAAACCTGACGGACCGCGCAGCGGCGCACGGGAAAATGACCTCTGTATGTTAAAGCTGTGTATGGAACACGGTGTCATGATAACACTTGGCAGTGATGCCCATGTCGAAGAGGATATCTGCAATTTTTCGTATGCGGAAGAGCTGTTAAAAGAAGTGCATTTTCCGGATCAACTGATTGCAAATTTGGATTTGGACAGATTTACTGCTTTACTATAACGTGCTAATGTGTTAAAATATCGGTATTGTTTGGAACTTTTGAAAAAATGCTGATGCGAGTTTATCAGCACAGAAAAGGGGCAGTTATGAATAGTAAATTAAAAACACCTGCGGTAGAGCAGTTATTTGATGCAATTTTAAGTCTTGAGAATAAAGAGGAGTGTGCTGCATTTTTTGAAGACCTCTGTACAATTAATGAATTGCTGTCACTTTCACAGCGTTTTGAGGTGGCAAAGATGCTGCGTGAAAAAAAGACTTATCTGGACATTGCGGAAAAGACAGGCGCTTCTACAGCAACCATCAGCCGTGTAAACCGCTCGTTAAATTACGGCAGCGACGGTTATGAAAAGGTATTTGAACGGTTACAGATTCCGGAAGGCGGAGAAGGACAGCAGGAATAAAACATTACGGAACAGATACATATTCTGCCCGGAGAAAGGATTGAACGTCAATCTCCGGCAAGGCTATAAAAACGGAATGTGAAGAAGCACAAAACTTATCACATTCCGTTTTTGGTTGTTCCGTAAAAATTCTGCATGATTAAAAGCGGCTTTCTTTCCATGCTTTATATTTTTAAATTTTATTTTTCATTTCTGCGGCTTTTCTGCTCGGCTTTTTCGGCTTTGCGTTCCGCCTTTTCCGCCTTGCGCTCAGACTTTGTGTGCGGCACTTCCTGCTGGCTGCGCGAAGCAAAGTCGTCAATCAGACTTTCAATAATATTTTTCTTCATATAAACATCAAAACTCAGTAAAGATACCAAAGAAAAGAACTGTAAAAATTCGCGGCTGTCCGTATCTTCAACGGTAGAAAAGGCTTCCTCCGAAAGATGCGCTTTTTCAAGGACATCTTTTGAAATGCCGGAAATCTCTCCCTTGCACAGATTATAAATCTGCTTGTAGATGTCGTCTAAGCTGCCGGTATCATTTCCTTCAAAAAACTGTTCAGTCAGCGGATTTAACAGGGTCTGTATATCACTGATAGAGAGCAGATTTTTAAAGTAATAAATAAATGTCAGGACATATAAATGCTCCTTGGAATATTTCTTTTTTACCGGCGGCGGCAAAAGATTGTTTTTGGTGTAATTATTAATCATGGTTTTAGTCAGAATCTTATCGTCTTCGCGGCGTTTGCAGTCGCTTAAATGTTCGTCCATAAAGGTCGTGACCTGATCCATATATAAACCGATATTTGGAATGTCTTCCGTTTTGATGTAATCGATTGAAACCAGTTTCTTCTGCAGTGCAGCAAGAAATTCTTTTACTTCGTTGTCCATATTTTCACCTCATATCACATTATATAGTAATAAAAACTAGATGACAAGGCATTTTCATGCTTTTTTCAAAAAACAAAAGAATGTATGTTCTATTCGGACTATCTATGATATAATGAGACACACGAATAATGAATTATGGAAAGAGACGGAGAAACGATATGAGCTTATTAGATGCACTGAACGAACCACAGCGGCAGGCTGTGATGGCAACCGACGGACCGCTTCTGATTCTGGCAGGTGCGGGGTCCGGAAAAACCAGAGTACTGACACATCGTACGGCATATCTGATTGAGGAATGCGGGGTTAATCCCTACAATATCATGGCAATCACGTTTACCAATAAAGCGGCAGGGGAGATGCGGGAGCGTATTGACCAGATGGTGGGATATGGTTCGGAAAGTATCTGGGTGTGCACATTCCATTCCACCTGTGTGCGTATTTTGCGCAGATATATTGACAGGCTGGGGTTTGGCACCAATTTTACCATCTACGATTCCGATGATCAGAAGACTCTGATGAAGGATATCTGCAAACGTCTGGAAATCGATACGAAAATGTACAAAGAGAAAATGTTTCTTTCTGCTATTTCCTCCGCAAAAGATGAGCTGATCGATCCGATCGAATTTGAGACGCGCGCGGCAGGCGATTATGTGAAACGAAAACAGGCTCAGGTTTACCGGGAATATCAGCAGGCGTTAAAGCAGAATAATGCATTGGATTTTGATGATCTGATCATGAAAACCGTGGAACTGTTCAAACTGGACAAAGAGGTGCTTGCCTCGTATCAGGATCGTTTCCGCTATATTATGGTGGATGAGTATCAGGATACCAATACCGCACAGTTTGAACTGATCCGTCTGCTGGCTTTAAAATACCAGAATCTTTGTGTTGTAGGTGATGATGATCAGTCTATCTATAAGTTCCGGGGAGC
>OODP01000210.1_pt1 | contig 60350 bp, 69 predicted proteins | sample 1671011 | NCBI WGS metagenome assembly OODP01 (sample SAMN06348113, study PRJEB24527) | human gut metagenome | biome: human gut; feature: ankylosing spondylitis patient; material: feces | host: Homo sapiens | place: China | collected 2015-10
TTTTTCAACTTTATGTTCCGGATGCACCGTTGGTTGCTGGACAGCATGAAGCAGGATGGCGGCATCTTCTGGGGCAAGATGATTGTCGGTACCAGTACGCTAATGTTTGTGTTTGTGCTGATATCAGGCGTTTTCGTCTGGTGGCCGCGTACGCGCAAGGCATTGAAGAACAGTCTGAAGATTGTAGCAAATAAAGGTTGGCGTCGCTTCTGGTACGACTTGCATGTGGCGGGGGGAATGTATACACTCGTCTTCCTGTTGGCTATGGCTCTTACGGGACTGACATGGTCTTTCCAGTGGTATAGGATAGGCTTTTATAAAACCTTTGGTGTGGAAGTGCAGCCCAGTATGGGGCACGGAAATGCGGCAGCCAATGCTACAGCCAAAGACGGGAAGCCGGACGGTAAACCAGAGGGTAGGGAAGGCCGTGGTGAACGTTCAGGAAACAGAGGTGAAAGACCCGCAGGTGAAGGTGGCAGGTCGGAAGGCCGTGGTGCACATAGGCGTTCTCCTTATGCCCATTGGGAACAGGTGTACGAACAACTGGCCCAGGCAAATCCCGGTTACAAACAAATCAGTGTATCCGACGGTTCCGCCAGTGTTGCTTTCAATCGCTTTGGTAATCAGCGGGCAACCGACCGCTATAAATTCAATCCCCGCAACGGCGAAATAACCGAAACGACTCTATACAAGGATTTGGAGAATTCCGGTAAAATCCGTGGTTGGATTTACTCCGTGCATGTGGGTAGTTGGGGCGGTATGCTGACGCGGATACTGACTTTCATTGCCGCATTGATAGGCGCAAGTCTTCCGTTAACAGGATATTACCTCTGGATACGTAAGAAGATAAAGCGTAAACCGGTTGGTTTACGTAGTGAGCCTGTTAGTTCTTAATTGTGCAGCAAGCTGTCATTGAACTTTAAGTTCACAATTTATTCTTTGATTGTCAAAAGCAACAGCTTTTACTATCAATCCGGTACGATCCTTGGATAGATTCTTTACGTTAAACTCTGTTCTGTACGATACTCCCAATAGCTTTTCTCCGCAATAGACCTCAAAAGCTACAGCTCCTGTAGCTCCCTCAATAAGTACTTGCCCGGTTATGGTGTTTATATGCGCCGTACCCGGGCGTAATGCTTGAGGATCGGTATATAAATGTAATGTTTGGTCGGTGATGTAAGCAGCCGCATGCATCTGCAAAGGAAGCTGTAAAGAGTCTATCCGGGTATTAATGCGGTCTATATCCTGCGTTGTGACTGTTAAGGTGTCTTCCTCGGTGTTGTATATTCGTTCGGCAGGAGTGAGCCAGCCCCATTGCCGGAAGAAGGGACGTAAGTCCATGTTGGCAGCTATGCAACTGTTGTAGATAAATTCCAACTGCCATTGCCCGTTGGTGAGATCCCAACGGTCGTTTATCAGGCGACTCCTTTCGTGGAGGTCTTTATAGAAGTCTTCTTTTTGACAGACATCCATTACATACAGACGCAATTGCCAGAAAGGTACCAACTGATCGAAACAGTCCGTCAGATAGCTGAAAGGAGTTTTCTCTACAAAAGCCACATTCATAGCTTGTTCGTAGATATCGGCAAATCCGTTGGTAATGCGTGAGTCTGTATGCAATCTGCTGGGATTGCCCCATATACGCTGAATTTCCATACTTTGAATGTTGTTGGTCACTTCCGTCATACCTGTCCACATCATGGCAGGCCGTATTTGCAGGGCATGTCCCAGCTCGTGGGCAGGCCCCCAGCAATAAGTTGTTTTTAAAAGGTCCGGATTCAACAATTCAGGCAGCTGCTGATCTTGAAAACCGATGTGGTAGGGGCTGGAATAGAGCATTGCCTTGTCGGTGGAATGTATATAAAGGCGGTTCTTTATCCAGCGCTTGTACTTCTTTAATCCTGCAAATTCCTGCTCATGGCAAATCAATGTATCATAGGTAGCCAGCAATTGCTTCACATCGGATACATAACGACGGAAATCTTCTGTGCGGAGCGTAAAATGCACATAGGGGCTGAGTACGTCGAAGAAAGGACCGCCTGCATGGGATAGCAATTCTTTCCAGCGCAAGCTGCCATCTGGATTGGTATGTTTTTCTAGGTTGAAATAACCGTTTACGCTTCCACTGGCAAAATGTATCTTTACGGGGAGTGCCGTCTCGGGGGTTGCGGAATGATAGAGTATGTAGCATAAGCCACCGTCTTTGGAGTGGATGACATTCATTCCTTTATGCAGGTCGTAGTTGATGCCTCCATACCCGTCAAAGCCGGATTTTACATCCAGGTTCTGCACCTTAAGTCGCAGGCCGGGTACGTCGTGTTCTACTAGGATGACCAGTGGTTGCCCCGCTATAGCTGCTATCCCGGTAGGATTGTCCATGCGGCTGAATGGAGTGATTCCGTTTTGTGGAGCCTGTATGTAGGGGTCCATGTAGGCATAATAGGTCTGTATGCGGAATTCTTTATCATATTCGTTACGCAGCATACTCATACCCAGATTCCGGAAGAATGCATTAGGACAACGTTTTATTTTACGTAGTGTTACGTCCGGTTTCAATGCTGAGCAGGAGAGGTCGGTAAATAAGTTCATATCCGGGTGCTCCTCTTGTACCAGTGTATCGGACATATATTCATCAACTACAGGGGTATAGAGCGAATGCCCGTATTGTGCTACAGGGATAGTTGAACGGAATGAATCGTCCGCTTTTTCTATGTAGATGGAGTCACAACGGAAAGCTTTCTGCTCATTGGCTTGTATGCGGAAAGTATAATCTACCCCGTCGGTTGTCTGTTTGCTTGCCTGTAGAATGAGCCAGTTGGGGAGCCGGAACGTCAGGCTGTCTGTCACGCTGGCATGCAGGGTTACATTGGTTTCTGTACCGGATACTGTATAGTGGGTGTGCGACAGTGGTAGCGGGTTGGGGATTTGCCTTACACGGGTAATGCCTAGTGTTTCTTCTTCATTGCGTGCCTGTATAAAAAGTTCCCGGCTTTCCCGGCTTGTGTTCTCGGGTAAATACAACATGTAACCTTCGTTGTTACCGTAGCGTGAAACATGCCCTCCCCAATCAGTTTGGGGCGATACGGATACTGTCCAGTTTGCTCCCCAATCCGACATAGCATAAAAATAGCCATATTCGTAATGCTCCTTATGGTCCATTATCATTGTTGGTATTCCTCTTTGTAATAAAGGAATCAATAAAACTTTTTCCTCCTTTTCCAGTGTGATTGTTGTATTGCGCTCTGTCTCCTGTTCATTCATTTGCAGAGTAATCCAAACTCCGGAGGCGTCTTCTTTCTTTTCCACTGTAATCCAGGCATCGGTATCGGGTACACTGACTTTCCACTCTGTGGTAGTCTGAGAGTCAACCCCCATGAACCATTTCCCTTTGGAGTTCGGAAAGCGTAATGTATCTGCTTGATTCGTTTGCGCACATAAAGAGACAGAGGTATACAAGCATACAAGTATGCTATAGATTAGATTCGATGGTGTTTGTATAGACATAAGTAATTATTAAATATGGCTGTAAAGCTAATACATAACATGATGATTTCAAAGGAAATATACCAGATGTTTTTACTCATGTTCTCTTTTATTTGCCAAGACGGATCATTTTGACACTTTGCTTTTTATGCATAATGAGAATGCGATATTTCCGTCCGACGGAGGAGGAGAATGAAAAGAAACGAACGGAAATCAGCATGTTGCTGATTGAAAGTGGAATACAGAAATACGTACAACTCTGAAAAAAGAAAAATAGATGGTCTGTCCACTGAAAATACATGGTTTGTTTCACATCCATGGACCGTTTATGTTCGATCCATGGATCGTTTGTTCTTCATCTATAGATCAGATGCGTTCCATCCATAGATTGTTTGCGTTAGATCCATAGTTCGTTTGTGAAAGATCTATAGTTTCTTGCATAAGTATTGCATATACGGCCTGCTTTATACAAAAATGCTGCATTTATATTCCGTGGATTATGCAACCGGATTCTATTTGAGCTGTTTGTGGAAAAAGTTCTGTTGGGAAAAAGATCGTTTTGATGGCTTTTTATTCGCAGTGAAGCGGAATGAGTGACTTCTTGTGACGTAAAAGACTGAGTGGGAAGAAGCGGAGATTATCTCTCCGTCATTTTGTACAGCCAGAAAATCATTCTGCTTATTTATTGTTTGCCAGAGAATGTCTTTCTTTGTAAAATCGAATAATAAAGCCAAATACTATGAGTAGAAAGCACTTTCTTGGTACTATCCTTTTCTTACTGACAGCTTGGGTTGTACAAGCTCAGGAAACAGAACGTCAATATCTCTCCGGCACAGGGTTGGGTAACACCGTGACCTGGCAGTTTCGTGTCTCCGAAGGAAACAACAGCGGGCGTTGGAGTAAAATAGAAGTCCCTTCACAATGGGAACTGCAAGGCTTCGGTGAATATACCTATGGCCGTTGGTATAAGAAACCCGGAGTGAAGAATCCTTCGATGGAAGAAGGTACTTATAAGCGCTCTTTTCGTGTTCCCCGCGACTGGCAGGGACAGAATGTACGTCTCTGGTTTGGTGGTGTAATGACTGATACCGAAGTCTTCGTCAATGGTCAATCCGCAGGCCCCGTACATCAGGGAGGCTTCTATCGCTTCTCTTATGACGTCACCGATCTGCTGAAATTCGGAAGCAACAATCAAATTGAAGTTCGTGTAAAGAAGCACTCTGACAACAAGTCCATCAACGCTGCCGAGCGCAAGGCGGACTGGTGGCTCTTTGGTGGAATATATCGTCCCGTATGGCTGGAAGCAAAGCCGGCTACGCATATCGAACGCCTCGCCGTAGATGCCCGTGCGGATGGAGAGCTAAAAGTAGAAGTACATTTGCAAGGCACCACCGGAGAAGAAAGTCTTTCTATGGAAGTGGCACCGATATCTGTCAAAGATGCCGGACACCGTCCCGTGAAAGTTACTAAAGATTCCATTCAGTTACTGACTGCTCATTTCGACGGTATATCTCCGTGGACTCCTGAATCCCCTGTACTCTACCGGCTTACAGTTTCCCTGCTCGGTAAGGAAGGAAACGTCATTCACTCCATGGATACCCGCATCGGCTTCCGCACCATTGATTTCCGTCCTCGCGACGGACTCTACCTAAACGGTACCAAGCTCGTAATGAAAGGCATCAATCGCCACACCTTCCACCCCGATGGCGGACGAACCACGAATAAAGAACTCAGCATACAGGATGTCAAGCTCATTAAAGAGATGAACATGAACGCCGTTCGTTCTCACTATCCCCCCGATGAACACTTCCTGGATGCCTGCGACTCCCTTGGTTTGCTCTACATCGACGAGTTGGCTGGCTGGCAAGATGCTTATGATACCCCTACAGGTACCCGTCTTGTCCGTGAAATGTTGACGCGTGACGTGAATCATCCCTGTATCGTGCTCTGGAGTAATGGTAACGAAGGTGGATGGAATACTGCAATTGACAGCCTGTTCCGTACTTACGACCCGCAAAAGCGTCATGTCATCCACCCTTGGGCGGATTTCGACGAACTCGATACACACCACTATCCTGCTTATCTCACCGGAGTGGCCCGTTTTACCAATGGCTATAAAGTCTTTATGCCCGCCGAATTCATGCATGGCCAGTACGACCAGGGACATGGTGCCGGATTGGAAGATTTCTGGGCACGTTACACCGCTCATCCTCTCTTTGCCGGAGGCTTCATGTGGGCATACAGCGACGAAGCTGTACGCCGTTCCGACCGTGGCGGAGCACTGGATAGTGAAGATTACAATGCCCCGGATGGTATCCTCGGTCCCTATCGCGAAAAGGAGGGCAGTTACTATTCTGTCCGTGAAGTCTGGTCGCCTATCTATGTGGAACCTCTGATGATTACCCCCTCGTTCCGTGGTGAATTCCGGGTATCGAACCGATTCCTGTTTACAAACCTGGACAAGTGTTCCATGCGTTGGCGCGTACTCCATTGTGCATCGCCTTTGCAAGGTGAAGCCGTGGGCAGCCCGGTATCTGTAGCCGATGGAGGTGCCCAAACCTGGCGCCAGGTAGTAGATAGCGGAATGGTACAACTCCCTTCGTTGGTTCCTGGTGAGACTGGATTCGCCCGAATCACTGCTCCCAAGCTTTTTGAGGGGGACATTCTGGAACTTGAAGCGTATGGAGTGGATGGCGAAAGTATCTGTACACGTACCTTCCCGATACATTATGCGAAAGATTATCTGAAAGGTGAACTGCAGGCAAATACTCATTCGTCCGCTTCACAAACTTCGGCCACAGGTAATTGCCGTGTTGAAGAAACCGATACTCTGATTACTTTGCATTCCCCTGCCGTTACCGTCTCTTTCCGGAAGAGTGACGCTACTATCACTTCCGTGATAAGGAATGCCGACAGTCGGGTTATCCCTCTGAAAGATGGTCCCGTTGCCGTGGGTATGAAGATGATCCTGTTCAATCTCTCCGCTCGTACGGAAAATGGTGATGCTGTTCTTTGTGCACGCTATCGGGGTGCTGCCGACTCCATCGTCTGGCGTCTTACCCCAGCCGGTCTCCTCTCTATGGATGCCGTGCTGTTGAACCGTGCTTCCGGTGGCGGTGGCTTCGACGATGCCTTTACCGACACCGAAGTCCTGAACCTCGGACTCACTTTCTCATATCCCGAATCCGAGTGTTCCGGTATGCGTTGGATGGGGCGTGGTCCGTACCGTGTCTGGAAGAACCGTATCCCCGGTGCCAACTATGGCATCTGGCAGAAAGATTATAACAATACCATCACCGGTGAAAGCACCGACCGCCTTGTGTACCCCGAATTCAAGGGCTATCATGCCAACTTCTATTGGGCTACCTTGCAAAGTTCTACGGTTCCTTTCACCGTGTATGCCGCCAGTGATGGCATCTTCCTGCGGGTATTTACGCCCGAAGAACCCCACGGCCGCCAGGATGGCATCAATACCATGCCCGACTTCCCCGCGGGAGATATTTCTTTCTTGCTCGATATTCCGGGTATTCGTTGTTTCAAGCCCATCAGCCAACATGGTCCACAGAGCCAGCCGGGAATTATCCGCATCAAGAAAGGAGACGAAGGATTACGGCTGAATTTGATGTTCGACTTCCGCTAGCTTCCCCCAAATATTATTAATCTAACTATCTGTTATCAAGAATACCATGAAAAAAGTATTTTATTCCCTTTTCGCTGCTTTTGTGCTGACGGCTTGTGGTTCGGAGAAACAAGCTCCGATAGACCGTGAAGCATTAGTGGCCCGTAACAATCCTCAAGTAGCCTCGTTCGATTCGTTGGCTTCGCTCAGCGTGGGTAATGGTGAATTTGCGTTCACCGTAGATGCTACCGGTTTGCAAACATTCCCGTCTATGTATAGTAAAGGTGTGCCTTTGGGTACACAGAGCCAGTGGGGCTGGCATTCATTTGCCAATCCGCAGGGATACAAGTCTGAAGAAACCCTGAAAGCCTTTGACTTCGGCCGTGGACACGAAGAACTCTACGCCTGCCAGTTCAAGGAAGCGGGACGGCAAAAAGAAGCTTCCGACTGGTTCCGCGTCAATCCGCACCGCTTGCACCTGGGTATTGTCGGCTTGGAACTGGGTGAGGGAGTGAAAGCATCCGATATTACCGATATCCGTCAAACACTGAATATGTGGAAAGGTGAAATCACCAGCCACTTCACACTGAATGGTAACGCTTTCGATGTACAGACAGTTTGCCATCCCGATCAGGATATGATTTCCGCCAGTGTCACCAGTCGTGCACATGCCGGTATCAATCTGCGCTTTCCGTATCCTACGGGTGCACATGCTGATGATGCCTGCAATTGGGATGCAAACGATAAACATTCTACAACTATTGTCCGTCAGGATGCCCAAAGTGCCGTACTGAAGCGTGTGCTTGATGAAACCACTTATTATGTAACCCTGCGTTGGGAAGGCAAAGCCAACCTGGCCGAGAAGTCCAAGAACTATTTTGTCTTGACTCCGGATGAAGATATGTTGGCTTTCTCCTGTCTCTTTACACCGAATTTTCAGGGAACCGTATTTGAAAGTGAACCTCCTGTCTATGCTGACGGCCAGGTATTGCCCTCCTTCACAGAAACTGCTGCTGCCAGTGCCTCTTATTGGACGAACTTCTGGACGAATGGCGCTGCTGTCGATTTCTCACATTGCACCGATCCGCGTGCCGGGGAGCTGGAACGTCGTGTAGTACTCAGTCAGTATCTTCTCGCTATCCAGTCTGCCGGTAGTGTACCTCCGCAAGAAACAGGTCTGACCTATAATTCCTGGTTCGGTAAGTTCCATCTCGAAATGATTTGGTGGCATCAAGCCTGGCAGCCGCTTTGGGGACATACTGATCTGCTGGACCGTACGTTGGGCTGGTATGAAACCGTAGAACCCGTTGCCCGTGAAATAGCCCGTCGTCAGGGTTTCCCCGGTGTGCGCTGGATGAAGATGACCGATCCCAGCGGTACGGAAGCACCTTCCAATGTAGGTTCTTTCCTGATCTGGCAACAACCGCATTTCATTTATCTGGCCGAGCTTGTTTACCGTTCCAATCCTTCAGACGAAGTGATTCAGAAGTACAATAAACTGGTGCAGGAAACTGCCGAGTTCATGTATGCTTTTGCAACTTATGATGAATTTCACGGTCGTTTCATTCTGAAAGGTGCTATCCCTGCACAGGAAACACTGCGTGCAGCTACTACCATCAACCCGCCTTTCGAACTATCTTACTGGCACTTTGCTATGCAGACAGCCCAGAAGTGGCGCGAGCGTGCCGGTGGAAAGCGCAATCTGGAATGGGACGAAATGATAGACAAACTCTCTCCGCTTGCTTATAATGAGGATCATCTTTACTTGGCGTCCGAAGATGCCGTCGATACTTACAAAGATATTCGTTTTACCAGCGACCACATGGCCGTGCTCGGTTCCGTAGGTATTCTTCCGATGAACAAGCTCATTCGCGACGACTATATGAAGAATACCCTGCACTGGGTGTGGGACAACTGGAACTGGGGAAAAACCTGGGGTTGGGACTATCCGATGACTGCAATGAACGCCACCCGTCTGGGCGAACCCGAAAAGGCTGTAGGCGCTTTACTGATGGATAAACGCACTAATACCTACCTGTTGAATGGACATAATTATCAAGATGGTCGTCTGCGCTGTTACCTGCCCGGTAATGGTGGCTTACTGACTGCCGTAGCATTGATGTGTGCCGGTTGGGATGGTTGCCAGGTGAAGAATCCGGGCTTCCCGCAGGACGGAACATGGGATGTACGTTGGGAAGGTTTGAGCCCGATGCCGTAATTGTCTACTCACTAAAATATCGCGTACTCCGTTGGTGGAGTTAAGTTAAAGCAGTGCAGAAATTAAATAATAGGTACGCGGACCTATTTAACTTATAATCCTATATGAAACGAATATTTCTCTATACCGCTATCTCTCTGTTGCCTGCCATTGCTTACGCACAGTATACCACTGGCAATAAACCACAAGGTACTGGTGATCGCATAGAGTCCACCTCTTTCAACGATCATAAACGTGGTGCCTCCCGTACCCTGCAATATCGTCCGGATGGAGAAGACTTTGTAAGCGTCAACGGTAAGAACCGCTATACCCGTGCTCTCTATGGCAGCCACACAGCTTTCCGTTTAGAGACGAGCGACCGTCCTGTTTTTGCCGTTTATGAGAAGCGTAATAGTAAGAATATCAGTTTCCGTCTTCTGCTGAGTGATGGCAGTTCTGTAGCTCTTGATTCTACCGCCTGGTGTGAATCACGCTACACTCCCGGTCGTCGTTCGTATCGCCTGACGCATCCTGCCTGGGGTGAAAATGCAGAACTGCAGATCTCCGCTCTCGCCTTACCCGATGAAGATGCTGCTATCTGGAAGATAACTCCCATCAATATGCCTCAGAGGGCTACTTTACGCTCTTTACTGAGCGAAATCCGCCTTGACAAACTGAGCCGTAACGGTGATATGGGGGCTGACCCTCCCGGTTGCTTCGATGTGCCGGAGCACCCTGAACAATTGCAGACTACGGATATAGCTTTGGACACTGCTCCACAGAATGTCTATATTCTTGTCCGCGATTATGCCTTGGTGATTCCTTCCTTTGAAGAAGGTGTTGCTCTCTATGATAAATCAGAGCGAGCCCGTGCCGAACTGGCTTCCCGCATTCGGATTACAACTCCCGATCCATTTTTCAACACCTTGGGTGGTGCCCTTGCCGTAGCTGCCGATGGCATTTGGGATGGTGAAGTCTGGTTGCATGGTGCCATCGGTTGGCGTATGCCCCTTAGCGGCTGGCGTGCAGCTTATACAGGTGATGCCTTGGGGTGGCACGATCGCGCCCGTACGCATTTCGATGCCTATGCTGCCAGCCAAGTGACTGAGGTACCCAATACGATACCACATCCTGCACAGGATTCTGCCCTTGCTCTGGCTCGTTCCGTAAAGCAATGGGGTACACCGCAATACAGTAACGGATATATTTGTCGTAATCCGCGTCGTAACGATCAGATGCATCATTACGACATGAATCTTTGTTATATAGATGAACTCCTGTGGCATCTTAACTGGACCGGTGATCTGGAATATGCCCGTCGTATGTGGCCTGTGCTTACTCGTCATCTTGCTTGGGAGAAGCTCAACTATGATCCCGATAATGACGGTCTTTACGATGCCTACGCCTGTATCTGGGCAAGCGATGCCCTCTACTACAACAGCGGTGCCGTAACTCACAGTACTGCTTATAACTATCGTGCCAACCGCCTTGCTGCTCTGATTGCTGAAAAAATAGGGGAAGATTCCACACCTTACCGCGAGGAAGCTGATAAGATATTGAAAGCACTGAATGCCCGCCTTTGGATGCCTGAACGTGGACATTGGGCTGAGTTCCAGGATTTCATGGGACATAAACGCCTGCATACCGCTCCCGGCGTGTGGACCATCTATCATGCGCTCGACAGCGATATTGCCGATCCTTTCCAGGCATACCTTGCCACCAGTTATGTAGACCGTGAGATTCCTCATATCCCTGTTCGTGGCGATGGTCTGAAAGATGAAGGGTATGCTACCATTTCCACTACCAACTGGCTACCTTATTCCTGGAGTATCAATAATGTAGCTTTTGCCGAAGTGATGCATACCGCCCTTGCTTATTTCCAGGCAGGTCGTACCGATGCCGGTTTTAAATTGTTGAAAAGCTCTATTCTGGATGGTATGTATTTAGGTGAAAGCCCGGCCAACTTTGGGCAGATCAGCTTCTATGATGCTGCCCGTGGAGAGTGTTACCGCGATTTCGGCGATCCTATCGGTGTTGCTTCCCGCGTGTTGATACAAGGTCTTTATGGTATTCTGCCGGATGCAATGAACGAACGTTTGTTAGTGAAACCCGGTTTACCATCCGCATGGCTGTCTGCCTCCCTGCATACACCGGATATTGATTTCGATTTTCAGCGGGGAGATAAGGAAGGAGTTACCTCTTATGTAGTAACTCATCGTTTGCCTGCTGTCCGTACTCTGGAACTTCAATTTCCGGCACAACGTTCTAAGGTGGAAAAACTTACAATCAATGGGAAACCTGCCACGTGGACGTTGGTTGAGAAATCCATTACTCGTCCAATGCTGTCTGTTGTGATACCTGCCTCTTCCGGTGAAGAGACGAATGTACGTATTGAATGGGGTGGTGAAGAACTTTCTTCTCCTGCATCAGTTCCTGCCAATGTTGCATATGCTGAGGCTCCTGTCTGCTTTGTTCCTATGCAACAGGATGAAATGAAATGGTGGTATCCTGTTGACAGACCTCAATCCGAAGCCAATCAAAGTTTGATAGAACCCAGTACTTTCACTCAAGTTCATTCTGCAAAATGTGAGCCGGTAGTGATGGATACCCGTTTCAACTCATCTGTGACGGATATTTTCCGTAACGAATATCTTTCTCCCCGTTCTCCTTATACTACTTTGCAAATACCCAAACAGGGTATCGGGGAGTGGTGTCATCCTTTGCATACAGTGGATATTAATGATGCCGGGCTTCGTTCTTCTGTTCAGAATGGTATATTGAATACTGAGTTGGGCATACCTTTCCGCACTCCTGCTGAAGGTCATAATGTGGCTTTTACCTCTCTTTGGGACAATTATCCGGATAGCCTGGAAATTCCTCTCAAAGGAAAAGCTTCCCGTGCTTATCTGCTTATGGCGGGTAGTACGAACCATATGCAGTGTCATATTGATAACGGAGTTATCCGCGTCTACTATAAAGACGGTACCTGTGATGTAATGTTCTTGCGCAATCCGGATAACTGGCCTCCTATCGAGCACATCTTCTTTGAAGACGGTTTAGCGTTCAATCGCCATACGCCGGCACTCTACCGCCTGCGACTTAAAACAGGCGAAATCAGTAATAATTTCGGTGAAGAGTTGGGATTCCCCGGTGCTTCCCGTGAATTGGATGGTGGAGCGGCCGTGTTGCTCGAAATGCCTTTGAACCCCGGTAAGAAGCTTTCTCACCTTGTTCTCGAAACTCTTTCCAACGATGCGGTAATCGGATTGATGAGTATTACGCTGCAACGGTGAGTAATCCCTTGGCAAAGCACCATACGAAATACCCGCATATCACGACTTTGAATACTGTTCCTACCAAGAAACCTATCAGTGCCCCGATGCCCGATTTGAAGGCATCCCGGGCACTTCTTTCTCCTAAAAGTTCTCCGATGAAAGCCCCTCCGAAAGGTCCTAAAACAATTCCCCACGGGCTAAAAAACACGATTCCGACAATAGAACCTATCAGGCATCCCCAACTTCCCCATTTGGTTCCACCGCTAAATTTACTTCCTATGACAGGAGTAAAGTAATCCAGCACTTGCACCACCACAACCAGCAACAACCACACGAGTAACTGAGTGGTAGAAAATTGCGCTCTATCCGTAATGTGAAGCAATAACAAGCCGGCGTAAGATATAGGCGGCCCGGGGATGACAGGCAGGACACAGCCCAATAAGCCTACAATAAGGCATATCCCTCCTAATGTGATGAGTAAAATGTCAACCATGCTGATATAGATTTAGGAAAATGTTGTCTTTTGTGAACCGATATATAACAAAAAAGGTCTAACTCTTGTTGAGAATCAGACCTTTTTTGTGTCGGAATGAGGCGAGTTATTGTGCACGCATTCGCTTTTACAATGAGCTGATTATTAATTGGCAATAATATGTTAGTTCTTTGCTTTTTCATACTATACGTCCCGATTTCGTCCCGGTAAATGCATATGAAAACACTGAAATGTCTTCCTGCAAATCATTGATTTACTGTAATTGGTCTATTGTTTTTTCGATGTTTTCCAATTTCTCCAAGAGAACAGATTCTAAATTAGCGATGGCGGCCGTTTGCATAAAGGCAGCTACGATTTCGGGGTGTTCCTCAGCGTAGGCTAGGCAACGCCATATTTCTTGTCGATAATGCCCATTGCGTATTCCATGTAGAAAGTGGTTTCTTCTACTGATTGCTGCATTAGTTCCGAGTGTGATTTCTTTTCCATGAGTTCTATAATTTGTTTGTTAGTACTTAAGTGCAATATTCATTTCTGTTTTAAGTCTCTCTATACAAGATTTTAAATTATCATCATCAATCACGACTAATAATTCTTTATCTATTTCTTTACCTTCAAATATGACAGTATCTCTGTATACACCTGATATTTCAGTGGGCGGCAACGGTGAGCCCTCAATGCATTCTTCTAACTCCTTGAATAAAGCTCTTAAGCGTTGTATCCTTTCCACCTTCTTTGTTAATGTAATAATCATAATTCTTATTTATTAATTAGTATTTGAATTGTTCTTTCTTTCTCTTCAAGTAATTGCTTGAGATGCTCTATTTCCTTGTCTTTATCAGCAATGACTCCAGCTGTAACATCACCATAGATTGATGCGGCATTTCCGTTGCCTTTAATGAGTTGACTTGATGCAGGACATCCTTCAAAGAAGATACCTGCATGTACCCCTAATACATTAGCTATTTTTTCTAAAGTTTCAGTGGTAGTACTGTTTCTCTTTATTAATTTTTGCAATCCATCCGGGGTTATTCCAAGTTTTATTGCAATATCTTTTAAAGATATATTTTTTGTCTCTGCTATATCTTTTATAATCAATAAATTAGCCATGGTGGAATATATAATTTGTATTTATTAACAAGACAAAAAGTATATCACAATACAAAATGTCTATATTTGCATTATAAATTTAAGAATAAAAACGGGAATAATTATGAGAAAGGAGCAAAAACAGACGAAAATGGTACTTAAATACCATTATGAACAATTATCCAGAGATGACAAAACTGAATTGCGAGATGAATTCCTCAGACAGAGTGGAGTGTCTTTGCCTGCTTTTTATAATAAAATGGCAAATGATTCATTTAAGCCTCTTGAGAGAGAATTGCTTGAGAAACTTTTTAATGATAAATAATCTAATTATATGATTATGACAAGTGATTATATTACAGCAGCAGATGCTTTGGAAATTTCGAATAACGACAGTGTAATTGACAATATTATGGTCGAGATAAGGAAAGAAGCTTTAAAAGGAGGTAAGCATATTATCTATGTGATAATTAGAGAAAGTGACATTCTTCTTTTACGGGAGTTGGGATATAGAGTTATAGAGGATAGAAAGAGAAAAGACGTTTATTCAGTTTCTTGGGATGGAAACAATAACTAACATCGAATTCTACAACACCCCCGAAGGTGATGTAATGATGAAGGAGTTTGGCAAGCCGACTATTGTACTTAAAGATACTGAGCGGCCAACCATTGAATACATGCTTACTATTATTCGCGACCGTTATCCAAAAGCGCACACCCGACTGATGGAACTCTATTCAAGCAGCACGATGAACCGGTGGCATTATGAATTTAAGGTCGTTCATCGCTTCATCCGCTGCAACTTCGGCGAATATGATCAGTACAACTTTGACATCAATAAAGATGGTCTATTCGAATTTGAAGAAGTTAAATGCCCTCTCCGGGGCGAGTGTGAACATGAAAATGTTATATGCCGGCCGGAACTTGATACAGCATTGACTGAGCGTGAGCTTGACGTGTTCCGACTCATCGCTTCTAACTGTCTAACAGATGATATTGCTACTGAACTTCATCTCTCACCTCGTACGGTGAATCGACATCGAGAGAATATCAAAGCGAAAATCAAAGTCCGAAATGTAGGCGAGATGGTTTCCTATTGGTATCAGAATAATCTAAAATAAGCCATTCGGCTTTTATAAATACTAAAAAAAGAAGATTATGGAATTAAAGAACATTGAACAAGCGCAGAAATTGTTTCCGGATGCCGTGAAACTACAGTTGAGGATTAACGGGAATATGACAGTTGGCCAAGTACGTCGGCTTTTGCCGAGCAGCGTTGTGTTGTTATCATGTAAACTTAGCAAAAATTATGCTAATGTGATTTATAGTGAGGGAGCGGCTAAAAGGTTGTTTCCGGACATTACAACAATACGAAAAGAAATAGAACTGGGCGGTGGTAAGAAAGCCTATGTGTATGGTAATCCTAATCATACGGACTTTAAGCTTCTGGTTAATTTCCTGCCAACTTCTGAGAAGTTATTTATCGGTCGTCTTGAGATGGCTTTCGGAAAAAAAATGGTTCAGGTTTCCAATTATCCGGAAGTGAATATGGGCTGTTTCTTTTTTGAAGAAACTCATCTGGAGGATTTAGTAGGAGTACTAACTCTGTGCATTGAAAATGGAGAAGCTCAATAAATCAGAATACGAGGTATGAAGAGGATAACACTTGCGCCGAAAGATGTAAACCGTATTAAAGAACTTTATCCGGAACATTCAGCCAAGGAGATCGCTGGAATTATTGGATGTTCAGTCTATACTGTTTACAACCGGGCGTATGCACTTGGGTTAAAGAAAACACCGGAGTACCTTGAACGAATGACTAAAGAGTTAAGTGAGCAATTGGCTGTTTCGGGCACTCGACATCGATACCCCAAGGGACACACTCCTGCAAATAAAGGCAAGAAGATGACTAAGGAGCAATATCAACGTGCTGCCAAAACAATGTTTAATAAAGGTCATCTTCCTGCCAATACACTCTATGATGGTGCGGAAACAATTCGTACTGATAAGCGTGGTAAACCGTTTACCTTCATTCGGTTATCTATTGGTAAATGGGTATATAAGCACATTCAGCTTTGGGAACGGAAATATGGTAAAATACCGACAGGAAAGATATTGTATTGTAAAGACGGAAATACTTTGAACTGTGATCCGGATAATTGGGAACCGATAACCAGAGCCGAGAGCATGGCACGTTGCCGGCAAAGTAATGAAACGCTGGCCATGCAGATAGCAGGACGTGACAGAGAAATAAAACAACTCATCTTGAACGACCATCCGGAACTGATCGAATTAAAGAGAATGTCTAACCAATTAAAACAAAATATCAATGAATGCACTGGAGAAACTTGAGGCTATGAGAAACAAGCCATTCCTCTACAAAAATGAAGAGGTGGTCGTACTGGGACATTGTGCCGGTACTGGTGATGATGGCGACGAGGTTGAAATCTATTTGAATAATGGCAAGACCTTAGTTTATAACTATATTAATCTACCTGCTAAACTGGAGCAGTTCAAACCTGTATCAGCCCAGGTTATTGTGTTGACTAATAAACGGCTTGACTCTGTATCCACGGTTAATCCATCCATTATCCAACAGATGCGCGATACCATACTTCAGCAGATTCAGGAGGTCAAAGTGAATCCGGCTGCCGTTGGTCAAGCGAAGCAGATATTCCAGGGTGTGAATACGCTAATTAATTTGGCGAAGACGGAGCTGGAGTATAGAAAGTATTTGAATGATCTGGAAAGAACAGAATAAAAAACGCGAATAATATGAGAATACATTATTACTACAGAAGAGAAGATGATAAAGGTTTCTATAATCTTGAACTTGTAGCTTGGTTGGAAGAAAAAGAAGTGTCAAGGCAAGGTTATGAAAGATTGAGTTTCACACGGTTGGAAAGATTAAGAATCTTTCTGTCGAAGGGTAATAACTTCCATTGTCATACAATGGAACATGATTTTGGAGAACAGAGTTACTATGGACACTATGCTCATACTCGTAAAGAATTGGCTGAAGCAATGAAAAAAGATTCATTACTTCCTATTAACAACAGGAATTATGAAAGGTTCCGGAAAGTGGCACTCAGCCTTTACCATAAACAGGCTTTGGTGGATTTTTCCAAGTTCAAAGGGAAACAGAATTATGCAATTCGTCAATTGATAGGTGATTAATGTATAATAATAAAAAAAGAATATTATGGAAAATGGAGAATATCTCTGTATTAATTGTGCTAAAAAGATAGAATGTTATGGACCTGACATCAAATTAGAAGAACCTGATTTATGTATTCCTATAAGCTGCATAGATTATCAAGATATAGAGGAGAAATTTAATTCATAAAAAATACAGATATGAAGAAGAAAACAGTAACAGTACTGGCGATTGAATATTCAAAAAGGGTGTGTGATCCTCAACCTGAATTTATTGATCGAATGGATGTAAGAGGATTGGTTATGAGTGCTTATAGAAGTGGATATAATAAGGCTCATTCAGAGCATGTAAAGCGCATCACCAATATCGTGGGCTAAAGCTATCTGACATTGATTCCCCTGTGTTTACTCATACAAAAGAGTTTAGAGAACATTTTGATTACATAATGTCAAAAATCAAAGAACAATTTGCGTAAAACAAGTATTAGAAATGAAGATAAGAATAGGAAAATCTTTTGATAAAGAAACAAATGAAGTCTTTTATCAGCTGCAATTTAAATTGGATGGAGAACGGACCTATAACGCATATTCTTATGATGTTTTTAAAGAGGAATCTGATGCAAAAGAAGCTCTTAAAAAACATCTAAATGGTGAACGTGAATATACTTATTTTGTGAGTGCTGAAAAAGTTAAAAGAACAATTAAAGGAAATCGCGTAGATGTGAAAAGGGTATTGGCATTTCATGTTATGTCAGCTAAATCAAATTTACCAAGTTCTCGTATTTGGGTGAAAATTAACTAATAACAGAATAGAAATGAATATGGATTGGGGAGGGATTAGTTGTGCGCTTATCTGTGCGATACCTATTGTGGCCATTATTTGTGATACAGTAAAGAAAGTGTTTGAGATGAAATATAAAAAAGAGTAAATAAATGAATACAACCTTTGAAAGAACGGCTACTGCTACCGATGAATGGTACACACCGAAAGAAATCATAGATGCGCTGGGTGTATTTGATACAGATCCGTGCGCTCCAGTTAATCCACTTTGGCAAACAGCTATTCGAATGTATAACAAGAACCATGACGGATTAACAAAAAACTGGATAGGTAGGGTTTGGCTTAACCCGCCTTATTCCCGTCCGCTTATAGAGAACTTTGTAAAGAGGCTGGCAGAGCATGGCAACGGCATTGCTTTACTATTCAATCGGTGCGATAGCAAGATGTTTCAAGATATCATCTTTGAAAAAGCAACGGCTATGAAGTTTTTGCGCAACCGGATTCGCTTCTTTCGCCCAGACGGAACGCGTGGAGATTCGCCCGGTTGCGGTAGTATCCTAATTGCTTTCGGTGAGGAAAATGCGGAGATACTAAAAACTTGCAGCATAGAGGGCAAGTATGTAAGAATCAATTAGAGTAAAACAGATAAAATATGAGTGAAATCGATATTCTAAAAGATCAGATAGAGAGCTTACAAGCTGCTCTTGTTGCAAAGGAAGAAACTCACAAAATAGATATTTGTAAGTTAATAGAAATAGATTTGAATGACACCGTTAATGTAGAACTCACAGAATGGGGAGCTACATATCTTAATGGGATGAATACATTCAAGGAAATGATTACCCAGCAGAAATGTCATTATAAAACTGACTATAAAGCAGGTGATGTTTACAAAAACCAACTTTGGCAGTTGATATTAGAGTTCAAAGATGGAATTAAGTTTGATAAAGAGAAGGCTTTTAATAAGTTGGCAAAAGTAATTAGATAATAACTAAATAAACTTGAACCTAATGCTGTATAGGCAAGCGTAGTGAAATATGTGTGACTGTTTTGATAGAGTAGAAGCGAATTTGAAAGAAAAGACTGGTGACCCGGAAGCATCTTTAAATTATATGTACGCCATGCCGTCTTTTGAAAAGAAGCCAGTAATAGAGGCAACATATCGGAATAAGAAAAAAGATGGTACATTCAATAAAACAGAAAGTACTATATCTATCGCTTATCCTTTCTGCCCATTTTGTGGGAAGAAGTTTTCAGAAGGTGAATAATTCAATACTGAATTTATTTGAATATACTGACGATGAGAGATATGATAGCAATAAAAATACTGATGACTGAGATTACAAATGAACGTTTAGAACTTATACGACTTTCCTGTCTGAAACTACGTTTATCTTCCTCATCAATCAGAATTTGTACATCTCTTTGATATTCAGACATGTTGTTTTTTTCTTTTTTCATAATAGTATAAATTTTGCGTACAAAGATAATAAAAACTATGAGCATAAAGATAACAAAACGTGCATATATGAAGCTAATTGATGAAGATTTGGATTGACTTAACAACAAATGCCCTGCTGGGTTGGAAAAAAGACCATATAAGAACGGATATGAAGAAATTAAAACGTCTACAATATGGTGATTTCCTGATAAAAGGGAAAAACCTCAAGGAAGTAATGATAGAGAATAAATATTATAGAAGATATATCAACCATTTAGGTAGATTATCCAAGAACGCTTTACCTTTTTAAAAATCAAAATGGAACTAATAGCATTGATTATGATCGGTGGATTCTTATGGTGGATTGCCGATTCTTTGGATGAGATTAAGAAAATGAAAAAAGATGAATAACAAAATATAAATTAATAAAATGAACGATAATGAGAAAAGGAACTAAAGTGCGTCTACTTAAAGACAACTCGATAGGCGTCATCACAGATAGCGCATTCTTTAAATTGAATGGCAAGAAACATCTTCGCTATGAAGTGAAGAAAAAAGGAGTCAAAGAAAAATGCTGGTATCCGGAGGAAGAGCTGGGAGCGGTAGTGGAAAAAGTGAAAGTCAGGCTGGAAGGAGAAAAGAATCAGGTACTATTTGCCAATATCGACTTTAACCATGACAAGGTAGAGGCAAAGATTAATATTACCGGTGATAACCCTAACAATCTGAAGGAACATCATGGATATCATCTGATGGCGTTATTATTTATGCTGTCCGGGATGAGTGATGAGGTTGAAGAAGCCGTTTTAGAGACGGAATAATGTCCTGTCCTACTATTTAATTAATATTTTCCTTTGTGCCACAAATTCACTCCATTATGATTAAAGCTACCGATATCTACGCAGCCTCTCGCGACGGATTAGACATCATCCTGTACTATTATCCTCAAGCTGAAGATTGCGTAGACAATAAGAAAAAATTCAAGCGTAGACCGGATGAAGATGATGCATCCGCCTGCATCAAGAAGTACCAGGAATGTTACAAGGTCACTGACTTCGGTGATTTAGGAACAGCCATGAGTCCAGTAGATATTTGTATGTATGAAGAGAATATTCGCTTCCCTGAAGCAATTGCTCTTCTTGCATCCAGGTATAATGTGACTGATGAACTGAAACGATCCGTTAACAAGCCGGATATCCGAAAGCGTCCGGCTACTGAAGACGAAAAAGAGGGCAGCAGATTCTTCGAGCTGGAAAACACATTCACTGATGAACAGCTGAAGATCCTGGGACCTCGTGTGAAACAAGAACACGTCGACGCCTTGCACTGGCATGTGGCCAAATCCATATCATACGTCAAGAACCGAGAAGTAACAACCAAATATACCACCGCTACTTATCCGATATTGATGCGTGAATGTGTCGTTACGGAGAGTTCTGATCCGGAGAAGACGGTGAGATTCTATAAGATATACGAGCCTCTGAACCCTGACAAGCAATGGCGTTTCAGTTACACGCCTGATGGCGTGAAGCCTAAGCAGTATATCAATGGATTCCGTGAACTGCAAAAGGCTTATAGAGACTATAATGCTCAGGAAGAAAAGAAATTTCAGAATGAAGCAAAGGATAAGGATGCCCAATACAAGGAAAAGAAACTTCCGGAGGCATTCATCTGTTCCGGAGAACGTGATGCGCTTTGTGTTCGTGCTCTTGGTTATCATCCGCTATGGTTTAACTCCGAGACTTATAAAGTGACGGAAGAAGAAATCAGGGAGATATACAAATATGTGGAGATACTTTATAATATTCCGGATATTGATTCCACCGGCATCCGTAAAGGTCGGGAACTTGCACTCCGCTTTTTGGATATCCATACAGTATGGCTACCTTCCTGGTTATCCGGTTATCGGGACAACCGGGGCAAACCTCGCAAAGATTTTCGTGACTTTGTAGGTTTGCGCCCTAAAAATGAAGACTTCCGGAACTTATTGACACTGGCCATGCCTGCACGTTTCTGGACAAAGGCTTGGAGTGAGCGAAGTAAAAAAGATACTTACGATATCAACACTGCCTATCTGCACTATTTTCTTACTTTGAATGGCTTCAATACCCTGAAAGATGAGAATACCGATGATACTAAGTATATCCGGATGGACGGTTGCATAGTACGTCAGATAAAGGCGAAAGATATAAACGCTTTCCTGAAGAGCTTTGCGGTGGAACGCTTCCTTCCGGTGGATATACGCAATCTTATTTTAAATTCTCCTCGTACCGGAGAATCCTCTTTATCGCAGTTGGATGAAATCAACCTGGACTTTACCAGTTACACGCCAGACAGCCAATTTTTGTTCTTTTCCCAATCGACGTGGGAAGTGACCAAAAATGGTATAACAGAGCATAAAGGCCAGTTGATGGACGGGCGTAGCGTTTGGGATAACAAAGTTATCCCTCATAAAGTGAATGTGCTGCCGCCTATGTTTGAGTACAAACATACACTCGATGCTGAAGGGCTTGATGTCTTTGACCTCACTGTCAAAGAACACAAGAGTTGTTTTCTGAATTATCTCATCAATACAAGCCGTGTACATTGGCGGAAAGAATTAGAGACTGCATGGGAAAACAAGGGAGTTACTGAAGCTGATCAATACCGTGCCGCCCATAAGTTTGATATTGCCGGGCCTCTGCTTTCTCTGGAAGAAATCCATGAGCAAAAACTGAACCTTCTTAATAAGATATATGCGATAGGCTACAACCTGCATCGCTATAAATCACCATCACGCGCCTGGGCAATTTATGCCATGGACAACAAGATTGGTGAGGATGGCGAGTGTAATGGCCGTAGTGGTAAGTCTTTCCTCTTTAAATCTTTCCGGTTCTTTATGCGAACCGTTAATCTCTCCGGGCGAAATCCGAAGCTGTTGGATAATCCGCACGTGTATGACCAAGTGGATCAGCATACGGATTTTGTTCTGGTTGATGACTGCGACAAATATCTTCCGGTGTCTCAGTTCTATGATAATATCACTTCCGGAATGACAGTGAACCCGAAGAACAATAAATCGTTCTTTATCGAGTTCGATATCTCCCCTAAGTTCGGTTTTACTACGAATTATGTTCCTCGTGACTTTGACCCGTCTACGAACGCCCGTTTACTGTATATGGTGTTCTCTGACTATTATCACGAAAAGACAGCGGATAATGATTATCTGGAGACACGTGGTATCCGTGATGACTTCGGCCATAACCTGATGACGAATGATTACAGTGAAGAAAATTGGAACTGGGACCTTAATTTCTTCGCTCAATGTTTGCAGTTCTACCTCTCCATGGCGGAGCAAGGTATCAAAGTACAGCCGCCAATGGACAATATTATTAAGCGTAAATATAAGGCTGATATGGGCACCAACTTTGAGGATTGGGCATACAGTTATTTTGCTGAAGAAGGTGAGCATGTGAATGATTTTATTCCGCGTGATAGCGCTTATGATGATTTCATAGCTTTCTCCAAGGTACCTAAGTCTTACTGGACTATGCAACGCTTCACCAAGGCCCTAAAAGGATTTGCAGAACTGTGCCCATACATTGATACACTTAATCCGGAAGAGATGCTGAACTCCACTGGGCGCCTTCTGAAGAAGGTCGATGGCCAGACAAAAGAGATGATTTACCTGCGCACGTTGGAGAAGCCAGGTGTTTTTTCACCTAAGATAGATAAAGATGGAAATCTCCCATTCTGACATGATACGCAGATATGATAAATGGTTGCCCGGTTTGATGGGCATATCCGGCTTCTATGCCTACGCTCGGCAGGTATATGATTATCTGGAGATAATGAAGCCTGGTACTATTATGAAGATGCAGGAGGCGGAAGACAAACTTCCGTGGCTGCTGGTGACAGTTGGAGCTTTTCTGGCTGCTGGCCAACACTGGATGGACTATGAGACAAGTGATGATTATGCCAAACTACGCAGGAAACCGCTTCCGGAGAACTTTCGGAAGGCTATGGCCAAGGCGTAACACGGTTACAAGCTGGTATTTGAAAAGCCACGGGCACATTTTGTCCGTGGCTTTTACTTTTAACAAAGGGCAGGTATCTCGGCACCGGTTTCTCGGTTTCCGTACCTTTCCCCATTTTTCTACTAAATTTTTGTAACTCTGTAACCGATGTTTGAAAAGAGGTTTAAAAACTTAAATAATAAGAAGATACAAAGTTACAAACTTGGTTACAAAATTAGGTTACAAAAAAATAGGGTTTGTAACTTTCCCTTTAAATACCCTGACTTTGGCTGAAAGTTACAAAGTGTATTGGTAACAAAAAACTGTAACCGTTTTCTTGTAACCTTGTATTGGTTTTGATAATCAGTTGTTTATGTTCATCTTGTAACAGGTTACAAAGTTGCAGAAATTTCTGGGCAAAAAGGTATTCAGCAGTTACAGAGAAAGCGGAAGGGTATCGGAAAATGTTATTTTTCGGCTTTTTTGTTTAAATCGGTTACTTGTAGTGGCTTAATTCAATGAAAATTGAGAATATAAACAATTATAATTGCTATATTTGCATAACAATCAATCCATTACCGCATGAAACCTAATGTAATAATTGAACTTCAGCCTTATCTCCATGATTATCTTTATCATGAGTTCGGATGTTCCCGCACAGACGAAGGTGTGACTGTGACATCCGCTAATGATATCGGCAAATTCATACAGGCAATGGTAACAGTTGCGGACCGTCCGCCGAAGTTGCCGATAAAAGACAATCCGATAACGCTGTTCCTTCCGGTTAAGGAATGGAATCACTATATCCTGCAAGAGAATTTCATCTATATTCCCGAATGGAAACAGAGAATGCTCCAGGACTATATTGAAGCCTCTTTCCGCATCCGGGTCAGGGAATACTTTGTGACCGGATACGAGAAAGGCTTTAAGCAGGATAAGATTCTCCGGGCCTTCCTTCTGGCATACAACATCAAGAACAATGCGCTGAATTACGACGCGGTGAAGAAATACGATTATCGTAATCGCCAGCGGATGACAAGGGAGGTGAATAGAGAGATTCAATTATCCTTATTTGAATAACACTATTTAACCAATTAAATTCTAATTAAAAATCAGATTTTCAGTTAAATATCACTTAAACTTTAAGTAAAAATGAGTGTCGAGAACAAAAGATCGCAGTTTTGTGCAATGTCTTTTCTACCACTGCCTGATGCAGAGGTTAGAAATGTACCGGGAAGTGACAAATTACAGGTGCATGGCACATGGGTATCTATTAACGTCTCATCCGGAGAATGGAAAGAAAGCCGGGAAGAGGTTGGAAAACCCGCCGAGCAGGAGTTGAAAGCAACGGTGACGGATACGTCTTCATCTATGGAGAGTCAACTTCGTACTTTATTCTCCGTTGATGGATTGCTGTTGATCGGCTTAACGAATGGAGAAAAGAAAGTGATCGGTACGGATGAGTTTCCCGTACACGTGTCAATGGAGCGCGGTGGTGATCCGGCGAAGCTGACGCTCTCTTTTAAGCGCTCCAGCCCGGAACCGGCAAAAGTTTTAGAGTCCTTTTAAGCGGTTTCTGCCATTGTAATTTTGTACCAGATTTAAAAGGTACAAAAAAATGGCATTTTCTTCATTATATAGTGCGGTCTGCCGTGGGAAGTGGTTCATCTCTTTCCGCGATGTGGAAGCCAACCTGATACTGGTTGATAAATTACTGGAGCGCGGCATCACGAAAGAAGATGCAACGAAACGCTCCGATGTAGAACCTATACCGGTTCTGCTCTCCACCGGTGCGAAAGAAGCGAAATCCGGGAACGGTTTCTCTGACGCTCCGAAAGACAGCACGGCCATTATTCCTATTCATGGTACCCTACTGAAGTACGGTACCTATTGCAGCTATGGTGCTACCGAATTGGCGGATATTGTCCGTCAGGCTGCGGAATCCCCGAATATTTCTTCTGTTTTGCTTGATATAGACTCAGGCGGTGGTAGTGTTGATGCCATCGCTCCGCTGGTTGATGCCATCCGGTATGCGCAATCAAAGGGTAAGTCCGTAGTAGCGCATTGTGACCTCTGCGCTTCTGCGGCTTACTACATTGCATCATATTGCAATGAAATCATAGCGTCGAATCAGATATCTTCCGAGTTTGGGTCAATCGGTGTGATGATGAGCTTCCCGGATTATGCGAAGTATTACGAACGTGAAGGTGTGAAAGTCCATACCATTTATTCAAATCTATCGGATTACAAGAATGCTCCCTTTGAAATGGCTAAGGAAGGCAAGTATGAGATGATTAAAGAAGAAGAACTGGACCCGCTGGCACGTGACTTCCAGGAGAACGTGAAAGAGAATCGGGGCAATAAGCTGAAGCTGGATGCGGCAGGTTTATTGCGCGGACGTATGTTCTACGCAAAGGAGGCGATAACTGTAGGGCTGGCTGATGCTGTCGGCACTGTAGACTTTGCAATCCGGCGGGCAAAAGAAATACCTCAAGAGGCATGTATTAACGAATATATTAATTCTAAATCGTAAGGTTATGTTTGGAAAAGTGATGAGTGTGGTACTTTCATTCCTGAATATCTCTGCGTTTGCGAAAGACAAGAATGGTAAGTCTGTTCTTCTTTCTATGCAGGAAAAGCAGCTGGAAGAAAAGTACGGTAAAACATTCCTCGAAGTCTTTAAAAAAGACCTGGAGGAATTTGAAAAAAGTGGTAAGGTTGCTGAGGAAGCCGTTACCGATGAAGTGAAGGCGCAGCTGGAGGCAGATCGTGATAAAAATGCCAAGGAACTGAAAGAGGCTCGTGAGAAGATTGCAGCTTTAGATGCTAAGATAGCAGAGAAAGATGCTGAAATTGCCAAGTTGGGAAAAGAGGAGACTAAGGATGCAGGTATTCATGTGGAAGGAAATACTGATATGACGAAAACGTTTAAGCCGGACATGTCGCTGAACATGAACAAATATCTTGAAGCTGCTCATTATGGGCGTCCGGAAGCTGCTTCATATACGGGAAATGACACCATTGATACGGAAGAACTGCATAAAGAGTTTGGCCGTTATATCAGTTCTCAAAAGATGGAGATTTTTCGTTCGCTGATGGGAACAACTTCATCCCTTCAGTATATGACGACTATGATTACAGATAAATTTGAGGTACGTGCGACGCACTCTCATATCACATCTGTTTTGCAATCATTTACACCGCAATGGACTCCTAAAGGCAAAACGAAGTTTACTCCGTTGACGATCAAGCAGTACCCGATGAAGATCAATGTTGAGATTATCCCTTCTGACTTGATCGATGAGGTTCTTGGATATCTGTATGATGAAAATCTTGATCCGAAAGACATGCCTATTGTACGTTATATCATTGAACAGTTGGTTAAACCCAAATTGGATGAAGAGCGTGAAATGGCTTTTGCTGTGGGACAGTATCAGGAACCGACACAGGGTGAAGATGGCAAGTTCATAGCAAACGATGCGAACCAGGTATGTGACGGTTATCTTACACAACTGTGCCGTATCAAACAAGGTGGTAATAAAGAAGGTATTAACTTGTTGTTTGACGGTAAAACCTTTGGGACGGGAGATACACTTGTGACGGATGTGGAGAATGCGGTTGATCAGGTAGCTCCACTTTATAAGAATAAGAAGTTGACTATTCATGCTGACCCGGATTTCATTCTGAAATATTCCCGTGCTTATCGTGATAAGTATAAGACTACCAAGAACGAAGATGGTGAAAAGGTGAAAGTTGATTACACGAAATTTGTATTTGAGGGGCTTGAGGGAATGCGTGGTTCCGGTGCTTTCTTCATTACTCCTAAAGAGAATTTCCGTCATTTGATGTCTCGTAATCCTCAGAATCAGAAATTGCGTATGGCTACTCAGGATTATGCGGCCAAGATATACGGAGAATGGCGTGAAGGTGTGGGATTCTGGTTGGCAGAAGCAATTTTTGCTTATTTGCCGACAGAATTAGTTAATAAACTGGCACTGGGATCGGAAGAATCGGGAAGTTCTTCCGATTCGCAAAGTGGAGGTCTTTAATTATAAAATGATGAGGTAAGTTATGGCTGATAACGGATATAGCATGGTATCGGTGCCTAAGAAGTCATCGAATGCCGGTCGCCCGAAGGGTAAAAAGTCGTTTATTGTTCTTTTTCTGTGGAAAGATGTAGCTGAACACGAGCGCGATGAGAAAGGAGTGCGTGTAACCAAGTTCAAGATGGCAACAGGCAAGAAGCCTATTGCTGTTTATGCAACGGACTCCACCATCAACATCTATCATACGAGTGAGGGTGAAGATGATGCGCGTGGTTTTATCCACCATGTGGATTTTGAACATCCGGGTACAGGTGTTGAACTGGATGAGTTTGTTAATAACAATATTAATGAGGACATGGGAGCCATCGTCATGGATTGTTCCGGTGATGACGCTAAGATAGCAGGCACACCGTGCACTCCATTGAAGATGTCTAAGGCTGACAGCCAGGACAGCAAGGAAGGTGCGAAGAATACGCTTAACCTCGCAAGCTCGTTGCGCGGTGCCACTATCGGGCACATCGATAAGTCTTTGATTCCTGCAACTGATAGTGCAGAAATTAATGCAGTTCTGGGCCTGACTGCCGGTTCCGGTGGTAGTGGATTGTGATTTGGTTTTGGATAGGTTATGTGGTGAGAGGCGTGTGCTTTGGCATACGCCTTTTTTCTGTCCTTTTACAATCAATGTACAAGAGATAATTTTGTCTTGAATTAAAATTTAAAGCTATGACAACAAAAAAAACAGCGTCTAAATCTAAAGACGTGAAAGAAGTGAAAACGGTAGAAACCGCGGAAACACAGGTTAATGAATCCAGAGCAGTACAGGCAAGTGGTGCTGTTGCTGATAAATCGCCAGTACTGGAGAAAAAAGCCCAGGACCACACAACGGTGGTAATTCCTTATTGCAAAGAATTTGCTCAAGGCAGAGAATTGCTTTTCGCCCTTCGTTCCTGGTATGAAAAAACTTGCTTTCCCGCTAATCTGGTGATTATCGGTGATCGCGAAGATTGGTTCGGTGAAGAGATTTTTGTCATTGAGCATCAGCGTACATCCGACAATCCGCAGATTGACACCATGGAAAAATTAAAGTTGGCCATTGAATCGCCTGAAGTGACAGAACGTTTCATCTGGACGAATGATGACATCTACCTGGTTAATCGGGTATCATTGGCGCATATAGAGATACCAAAGGTTTTGGGTGAACTGAATCCGGAAAAATTCAAAGGTACGTATGCCGAGAATATGAGCCGTACCGTTATGCTGCTGGATAAATCCGGATTACCTAAACTGAATTATGGTACTCATACCCCTGTTTTATTTGAGAAGTTTAGACTGAAGGATATGCTGGTACATTTCCCGGAAGCAGAATCGGGAGTGTTGTTTTCATCTCTCTATTTCAATTTCCAGCCTTTCCCGGCATATCCTGTTGTCTTGGATTGGGAAACAGACCAATTTCTACTGCCTATTGTATCCCGGAATCCGAACGAACAGAAAGCAAAAGAACTTCTCCAGAAAAAAGTCTTCCTGAACAATACCGTTTCCGGACATTCTGCCTGGTTAGAAAAGTTCTTGGAACAGATGTTCCCGGAACCATCCATCTTCGAAGAATGAAGAGCACTGCCGGAACTATCTTCACGGAAAGAACCTAATTCTTTCCGTGAGGAGTTCGCTTTCCTGAATGATTCGGACTGCCCCATAGAACTGGAAACGCTTGCTTCCCGCAAGTTTAATAAATATCATGCCTATGTACGGTTACACGCACAACTTAGGGATTGTACTTCGCTGAAGCAATGTGCGGATGTCAGCCGGGATTTGATAGACAACTACATTGAGAACCGTATGATATGGGAAGAGTTGAACTATTACAAGGTACATCATTCTCTGCTGGGGAAACATCCCGCATTCGCGGAGTTTCGCCGGAGAAGCGAGCTTCTTCAGTTACCGGTCAAGGAACTTGTCCGTCGCCAGCGCCAGGTTGAAAACAACATTTGGCGCGTCAAATCAGAGATAGTGAAGGGAGATAAACCGCACCTGGACCCGATACGGCGGGAAAGGTTAGCCGGTTATGAGAAAGAACTGAATGATATCAATCGCCTACTGGAATGAGCTATTACTTCAGCCTGAAGGAACTCAGGCAGGAAATGACAGATTCCCGCCTGTTCTCCAGACGGTTTGAAACCATGCTGGCTTTCAAATTGAATAGTCTGAAAGAATTGTGCGGGCGTCTGCCCGGCGATAACGAGACTTTTTTCATAGAAACGCAAAAGAGCTTCACTGCCTTTACTTTTATTGTTTACCTGATAAGGTATGCCGGACGGGTTAATCATCTCTATATCGCCACGTATTCGACGAATGAGCGCATTATAAACGCATTGTTGAGATGGCGCGAAAAGGAATTGATAGGCAGCATCCACCTGCATATCTCGGAAACGATAAAATTCCGTATGCCGAAGATTTTTGAACGGTTGGTGCAGCTCCATCAGGATGGGGTGATTGAATTATCATTCGCCTGGAGCCACAAGAAGATTACCTGTCTGGACACGTCCGCAGGTTTCTTCGTGGTCGAAGGTTCCGGCAATTATGGTGAGAATGCAATGGAAGAACAATATGTTTTCTTAAAAAATAAAGAAGTGTATGAGTTTCGTAGCGGACGAATTGGTCAAATGGCGTAAGGCTCCGCCATGGTATGACCGGATTGATATGGATGAGTTTGAACACCTGGCAGGCATTGGCTATGAGCCGAAGCAAATCGCTATGTACTATAATATCCCCGTGAATGATTTTCTTTGGTATTTCAATCTGGTTGGTTCTCCGTTGAAGTTTCACTACGAACGTGGCGAGCTTGTACAGCGGGCTAAGGAAGGGCTGGCAATGTCTGCCAGTGCTGAAACCGGAGACAATGTGACCCAGGCGCAACGGTTTGATAAATTCCGCCAAGCGACGGGATATCGCAATTCCATTAACAAGATTTTCTTTGATGATATAGGCTGATGTTCGATAAATCTTACTTTGACACATTACAGGACTACATCGCGTCCGGTTGCACTATGGAACTGACGGCTGATGAACTGGACTACTACAATGCCCTCTATGCACTTGTAGGTATAAACCGGAAGTACGGCAAGGATAACGCTATTGCCTTCCTGATGCACGAGCCGTTCAACGTCGAGCGACTGCGTGCCAGAAAGATGTACAGTGAGGCAATTAACCTGTTTTACCTCAATGATACCATTGAGAATAACGCTCATCGCAACATGATGTTCGACAACCTGATGAAAGCTGCTCAGGTAGTTCTGCAAAACGCCGTCAGCTCCAAAGATATGGAGGTGTACGGCAATCTCAACATACAGGCGGCTAAAATCAAACAACTGGATAAGCCTGATCCGGTCAAGCCGAAAGAGATAGACGAAAAGCCCATCAAGATATATGATCTTAATCCGGAAGCGGTGGGACTGGATGCGGCGAACCGTCAGATACTTGCTGCGCAGATAGATTCTGTTGACCTTCCTGAGAGGGAAAAAGTCCGCCTGAAGAGAGATGCTAATATTGTGGATATTGATTTTGAGGAGATGCTGAATGACCAGGAAGAAAAAACTAAAGATATCGGATGAGGTCGAAGTGCGCTTTTCCAACTGGATGGCGCAGCTCATAGCTATAATGATGCCTTGGTCACTGTATTGGATTGCCGGGCGTGCTTCGGCTAAGACCGTTCAGGTATTGGCCGAACGTGTGCAGGAAGTTGCTTTGGATTGTCAGGGTGCGCCGTTCGCCTGGGTTGCCGATACTTACTCTGATTTGCACAAAAATGTAATCCCGTCACTCATTGACGGGCTTTCTATGTTGGGGTGGGAAATGGGCATACACTATGTCATTAACCAGGAGCCGCCGCAGGAATGGAAAGATCGCATGTACAACGTCTGTACAGACTGGCGCAACACGATGGTATTCTATACCGGCTTTAACTTTACTTTTATCTCGCTCGACAGGCCTTCAATCGGTGCCGGTCGTTCCTATGTCGGTGTCTTCGGTGATGAGGTGAAGTATTTTCCGGAAGAGAAGTTCACGAACTTGTTGAAGGCGGTTCGTGGCTTCCGCGTAAAATATGGCGATAGCGTTTGGTATCGTAGCCGTACACTGACAACGGATATGCCGGACCCGAACCATCTTGGCGAGTATGATTGGATACTGAAGCTGGCCAAACAAAATGACAAGCGAAAAATATTACTTATGCTGCGGGCTGGATTTGTCTACAATGAGACGAAAAAAGAATATGTAGCCTGTTTGCAGAAGTACAAGGAATTGAAAGCTGCCTATCGTTCTGATGCATCTTTAGCCTCGAAACTGGATGCTGCTGAACGCTCGATGCAACTTGCCGGAAAGAATATGAAGCGGTGGGAAGAACGCTGGATCAAGACACGCCGGGGCACATCGTTTTTCTTTATTTCTTCCTCGTATGTGAATGCCGATGTATTGGGAGAAGATTGGTTCAGCGATGAATTTGCTGAAGGGCTGGAAGGTCTTTTTTGCAATGTGCTTTCCGTCATTCCGAAACTGGAAGCCAGCCAGATGTTTTATTGCAACCTGGCAATGAAGCATTTCTATGCGGATGGTTTCCTGAATGACGTGATCGAGCAGCATGAGTTCGGTTGGAATCCGGATTGCTCCGTTCTCCGGTACCTGGATAAGAATAAACCATTAGAGGCAGGTATGGACTCCGGTAATATGCTGTCTATGGTATTCGGCCAACGTAATGGCAATGTAATGCGCATACTGAAGGAATTGTATACGCTTCCGCCTAATAGCGTGCGTGAGCTGGCAGACCAGTTCCTATATTACTTCCGCCCGCACAAGCGTAAGATACTGAAGCTGTATTATGACCGGTCAATGAATAACTACAAGAAAGTCTCTGCGGACATGGCCACACAGATAAAGAGAAACATTGAGTTCGATGCTGAGGGCAAGCGTACAGGCTGGCAGGTACAGCTGATGAGCTTGGGACAGGGCAATATCGGTAGCAACATGGAATACCGGTTCTTCATGGATTTACTCAGTGGCAACCTGGCGCGTAATCTCTTTGCCTTGCTGATTGACCAGTACAACTGCCCGAACCTCAAGTCTGAGATGGAAGTAACCGGAACGGCCATCAAGAGCAATGAGAAGACGGGTACGAGCATTACCGTGAAGCTCAAGACCGGAGATAAGTTACCTACGCACAGGCTGCCTAAAGAGTCTACGAACTTGACGGATGCCCTGAAGTACTTCACCATGCGAAAAGAGTTTGTGCGTGTATGGGATAGGGGACGAAGCTCATCCGCTGCCTCTGTGGTTTGATCATTTCTTTCTTTACTGTTGGGTTGGCTCTGTTGTCCGTGAGGATGGCAGGGCTTTTTATATGAAGGGTATCGTAAGGGGTGGGATTTGATGCGTGAGGGGGCGGCAAGGGTTGTTTCAGAACAAAATTTAAAATATTTTACAATATTTGTAAAGAATAGTGAATTTTTAATGAATTTTTGCTATTTTGTAACAAAAAATTATCATATTTCCGACTCAAAGCGGCACTTGCGACTGCAACGGGACGACGGCGCGGCTCGGGCAGCAAGCTGTTACATCCCTGCGATAATTATCGCAGGGATGGGATTTCTTTTTGATTTTCAGCGGTATGATGTTTTTGGAAGGACATTTTTAGTTCAAAAAACGTCCTGTTTGATGGGAGAGTTCGCCTGATGAAGAACCAGGCGCGCGAAAAATCCGTGTGGCAAACCCGCCTTGATGGATGTACTTAGGTACAATCAAGCCGAATTTTTGCCACACGGATTTTTCGCGTTTTAGCGGTAGAAAGCGGTGCTTTCTGTTTGTTTTTTTTGCGTTCACGCAGAGGTTACCGGATTATAATCCCGTAACCGGGTGAAAACGCCCCGTCTTCCATTCCCTGCACCAATGCAAGCTATTGTCTTGTTAACCGAAGACCGGGCAGAGAGGTATAGTTTGCAACTATGTATTTCCAGCTGTTTCCTTGATCTGATTCTCGCCTTTTATTTCTGTCTTGTCTCCAGTCACCACGCAGTTTCGCTTTTTTGTGCTGCAAAGGTAAATGTTGACGTCACTGGCTCAAGTTCAGGCTGACGTTTCAGAAAAAATCTCCACCCTTCAGGTAGTATTTGAACCTACGGTTTTCTGAAAAACTTGCTCCAGTGTCTTACAACACCTTTTGATGCAGCGTAAAAAAGGCGAAACATACCGCGTAGCGACAGGCGACGCAGAAAAAAAAAGCTCCAATCAGGGAAACAGCAAATAAAAAGGCTAACACCCGGAAGCTCAAGGTTCAACATAAAATTTTAAAGTTATGGCAGCAAAAAGAAACATTCCCGAATCATGGAAACAACAGTGGTCTAAATTCATGTTCAACTTCTTCGATTACTTACCTACGAAGTACGAGGCTAATAAACGTGAGTGGGCAATCAGAAAGATGATATGGGACTTTAAAGACGGTAAACGTAGTGTATCGGTGGCGGAACTCGTAGCGAAGAAGATACGGGAACAGTTCGGGGCGGATTGTGAGAATGTGACGTTCGTATGTATTCCTGCAAGTTCCGCAGAGAAGAATGAAATCAGATACAAGGTATTTGCCGAAGAAGTGGCACGACTGACAGGATGCTGCAACGCATATAAGGCAATTACTATCGAGGGCGGACGTTTGGCAATCCATGAGACAAAGAGTAGTAAAACGGTGCAGGAAGTTGAAGTTATCAAGTTTGACAACGGCTTTTTCAATGGGAAAAAAGTACTTCTGTTTGATGATATACTGACGCAGGGACATTCTTACGCCCGTTTTGCTTGTGCTTTGGAAAAGTTAGGTGCAAAAGTGTTGGGAGGCTATTTTTTAGGTAGAACAATTCTTTCTTATAACTAATATATATTTTTTGTTATGAATACTTTATTCGATAATGATTGCCGCTACATGAGCGACAGTGAACTGATTTACGAGATAAGCAATAACAGGCAGATTGTTTCAGACGTTGAACGCAGCAACGGGGAGATAGACATCGACAGGCTGTTTGCATCTTTGACACCTGGACGCAAGAAAGTTGCTATTGCAGCGGTGGAGATGTACAAGAGACAGCAGTCTCAGCAGGTAGAACGTAGGCAGATTCTTTCAAGCAAGGATATATACGAGCTGATGCAACCGTTAATAGGTGGTTTGCGGAATGAGGAATTTTGGATTGTGGCGATAAATAATGCTTCCCGAATGATAAAAAAAGTACAGGTTTCCGTAGGTGGTATAGACCAGACCTCGGCAGATGTGCGGTTGATTATGCGGGTGTTGATAAATACGGGGGCAGTCCATTTTGCTGCGGTGCATAATCATCCAAGCGGAAACCCGAAGCCGAGCAACGATGACAGGAAATTAACGGAACAGTTGAAAAAGGCGGCAGGAATATTCAATATTCAGTTGATGGACCATGTGATAATTACCGATGATGGATATTATAGTTTTTGCGATGAAGGAATGTTGTAAGTGGGGAGGGCGCAAGGGGACGCCCATCCCGTTTTGCTCGCACACTCGCAAAACGGGATGGGACCCAAAGCGGTACTTATGAGAGATTTTTCCGTTCCTTCGACCACGGAGGGGAGAGAATTGTTCATTCTCTGTTAAAAGGATATAAAATTATAACCTTTTCTTTTCCTTTACTTGCAGGATATAAAATTATAACCTATCTTTGTTGCGTAATCAAAAAACAAATAGTTATGCCAACAGTTTTAATGTTATTCGGATTGAAGTTTAGAATCTACACAGCGGAACATTTACCACCGCATTGTCATGTAACAAGTCAAGACGGCCAAGCCAAGTTTGAAATTCTGGATACGGTTAAGTTGATAGAAAACAAGGGGCTGAAACCAAAAGACTTGAGACTGGCAGAGTCGATTCTTGAAGAGAATCTGGAACTTATTCAGAATGAATGGAAAAAATTGCATGGGGATTTTTAATCCCCCATGCTTCTCAATAAAAGAAAGGAGGATGATATGAAGATTATTAAATTATGGTTTGAGAATGGCAGGATATATGTTGCCAATGACAAGGGGGAGACTTTGTACCAATCCTTGAAGTTTTATCCCCGCCTGCTGGCTGCTTCTGATGAACAAAGAAGCAATTATGAACTTGAGCATTTCGGTATTCATTGGGATGATATTGATGAAGATGTGAGCTATGAGAGTTTCTATTATGATGATACCAAAGAACCGGCACCTGGTATTCAAGACGCTTTTTTATCTAATCCGGAACTGAATATTTCAGCTGTTGCCCGCCGGATGGGGATACAGCAAAGTTTGTTGGCAAGTTATATAAAGGGTACGAAGGTGCCTTCTCCGGAAAGAAAAAAGCTGATACTGGACACTATACATGATATTGGTAATTCTTTATTGGCTGTGTCTTTCTGAATTTATACGTAGACAGATAAAGAAGGTTTCCACGAGTTGGAAGCCTTTTTTTGTATTTATTTTTGGCAATGTTAGGATTTATTCTGATATTTGTTGTGCCAAATATAAACCAAATGATTCATCTCCTCATATCGTGTAACCCGTAAGCAATCGGGTTCCGGGTGGTTCCGGTTGGCGCACGATATGAGGAGATGATATTTTAATACTATGGAACTTAAAGATTTTATAAAAGCTACTATTAAAGACATTTCTGACGCTGTGACAGAACTGAATGCTGAAATGAACACTAAAGGCTTACTTGTTAACCCTATACCTAATAATCATCAAGAAGGGATGGTCTATTCACAAGATGGTCGGTGGTTGCAAAAGATAGAATTTAATGTATCTGTTACCACATCGGAAAAGTCTGCAAAAGAAGGTGGGTTGAAAATTTATGTAGCTAAGGCAGGAATAAGTGAAACGGCAAAGAATGAGGCTACAAGCTCACTGCATTTTCACATAACAGTAGCTTTACCCACGGTATGAGGTAGCTCAAAATATTCTATTTGTCCGGTTGTGAGGTAGCGATAAAGGATTTCGGAAATAGCAAGTGGATGTAGTTCTTTACTTGGAAAGAAGTTTTTGTACCAACTGAGAATCTCAATAGATTTGTCTAAACAGTATTTTCTTAATTCGATTTCGTTCATAATGGATTGGTTTTCTGCAAAAATAATATAGAAATACCAGAATAGGAAATTATTAATTAAATATCTAATATTATGAAGAAAGTTATGTTTTTGATGATGATGTTTGTTAGCATCAATATGATGGGACAGTCAATTAAATCAATTGAGGATGACCCATTTGAAGGGACAAAGGTTATTGTTATGGATACTGAGAAACTGACAAAAGAAACCTTTAAAGATACTCGTGGGCAAACTATGTTTTATTTTAGGAGTGTTGGTAATGTGATTGCTTTTCATCTCTTGTGGCAATGTCGTGATATTATTATTATCTCAAAAGGGCAAAAGGCTTTATTTTTAACAGAAGATGGTGCAAAGATAACTTTAGAGGCCTTGGGTGATATAAGACCGGAATCGGGTATTGCATCAACCGCTGCTGTAAAGCCTGCGGGTGTACTTGGAATGAATATTCCATACGGAAGCAAAGAGATATTGGAGTTAGCAAAAAAGAATGTGACTGCTATACGTATTTATACAAGTGATGGTTATAAGGACTTCAATATAGATAAGAAAAAACAATCTCTTATAAAAGAGTGTTTGCAGTTATTAATAGAAAAGATGTGATTAAAAACAGAGGGAAAAACTCAACTTTCTTTTTGCACTTTCAAATATTATCCCCATATTTGCAGTGCGAAACAGTTTATCACTTAATGATACCGGAATGAGCAACGGTTACTGCTCACACAGATGGGCTTTTTTTATGCCTATTTTAAAATATTGCGGCTGCCTTTCCCATTCTTCTTTTGCTCTCCGGAGTTAACTGATGAACTGTTTCGCGACACGGGAAATGGCAGCCGTTTTTCTGCCTTTACGCGAAACAGTTCATTAGTTATGAAAAAAGAAAACCAACGCGCTCACGGACGCTATGTATCCGTTGAAAAAATCCGGCAAATGCTTGTTAAACTTGGGGCTGAATTGTGCGACGGTCACAAACGTGCTCATGTAGCCAAAGAAGGTAACACTATTCTTATCTATACCAATGGAGGGAGTGTGAATATTACTTTCAATGCGGAAGGAGGTAAGGTATGACTACAACGAAAGTAAACGGGATCGTACTGAGTGAGAAAGTGTCTGAGAAGTTATCTTTTTTACAGCAAGGATATGCGCAAGCAATTGCGGCGGGGCTGGATAATGCAATAGGTTTTCTTCTTGAAGAATGTAATCAGGGCGGTTTAGACCCGCAAAATTTGATTAATGTTTTAGGTACACTGCATAATGCGCGTACAGAGTTATTGGGGCTAATTCCTGAAGAAGAGAAAGGAGGCGTGAAATGAACGAGGCTGCAAAGAATAGCAAGAACAGATACCAGATGGATTATCAGATTCAGGTTCCGGTATCAGCGGGGTTGATAGCGTTGTTCCAACAGATTGAGGAGATACGGTCTGAATTTGGTATAGAACCTTTGAGTGACTATTTTCTCGTGATGTCTCCGGATACCGGTAAAAAAAGGCAGCGTTATCATATAGCATTGATAGATTATTCGCGAACGGATGCTCTGAAGGTGTTGGATGGCAGAATGAGCGAAGAAGAGTATATTGTGCGCAATATCAGTTCGAGTAGTGATGCTGACGGCAATGTTCTGACGAATAAGGATGGCGGTCTGGATGACTTCTCTGTAACGGATATTTTCTAAAAAAACATTTTTATACATTTTTTGAGCCTGGTGGTCCGTAATGGATAGCCGGGCTTTTTTTATGTCCTTTTTCAAGGAAAGTGCTTCGGGTACCTTTGCAGCATGGGATCACATGGAGAACGTTTAGCAATGGAGAAGAACCGTAACAGCTGGAGAGGCAAAGCTAACCAGTTGGGCGGTGAACGGTATCCGCTGGATGTCATCATTGAGGGCGATACCGGGATAACGCAGCAATGGGAGCGGCAACAGGATAAAGAGGCTGTGGCTTTGTTTAATGCGCGGGTACAGGACTGGGGCAACAAGGTGAATGCGGTGCTGAAACTCTCGATACGAGAATTGGTTGCGAATGACAAAAAGTTATCTGGATCACTGAAACAGAATTACCGTCATTACGGCAAACCGATTGTTGCTGGAGAGGAAGTAACCAGTATCGGATTCGGTTTTAGACCTGAGGGTATTTACATTCATCTGGGAGTAGGCCGGGGATATAATATGGAGGGCGGCACACGAGTACTGACGAAAAAGAGTAATAAGGAGTGGAACAGGAATCCGATACCGTGGTTCAATCCGATAATAGAACAGGCGATTCCAGAACTGGTTGAGATTGTGAGAGAGTATTGTGGGACGCTTTTTGTGAATACTACGAGAATATTTATCAATAGATAGTTATGGGAGATATCAAAAAGAAAATAGGGCATTTCAGCTTTGTGGATACGGTGGCCGGGCAGTATGCCATTAACATGAACTGGAGCCAGGAGATGAGCCAGTTTTTCAATGGAGATTCGAAGAACTGGGACGGTGATCCGACGAATGTGGCGGGTGTCCGCGTTGTGCCCTGGGGGCCTGATAATAATATGCCGAATGCTATCCGGAATTTGCTGGAGAAAAATAACCTGGGACCCGGTATCTTGGACAGGAAAATGGGATTGTTGTATGGACAAGGCCCGTTGCTTTACCGGGTGAATATTATGGAGAATGAACGGGTGCAGGAGTGGCTGGTGGATGATGAGATACAGGAGTGGCTGGATAGCTGGGATTACCGGAAGTATATTCGGGATGTGCTGGTAGAATATACGCACATGAATGGCCAGTTCACAAAGTATTATATGGGTAAGGGAGTGCGCATTGGGCGCCCATGGGTGAACAGGCTGGAGTGTCTGCATAGCGGTGAGTGTCGGCTGGTATGGCCGGAGAATGACAGCCGACGTCTGGAAGATGTGACGGAGTATCTGACCGGTGACTTTGATAGTTACCGGAGCCGCAGTTTCCTGAAGTACCCGGCTTTCGATAAGTGGCAGCCGTCGAAATATGAGACAGCGATTAAGTATCACTGTATGCGTAGTTTCGGGCGGAATATGTATGCGATATCCTGTTTCTATGGCTCAGTTCCCTGGCTGGAGAATGCGAATAATCTTCCGGAGATTATCCGGCATCTGAATGAGAATATGATTGCGGCGGCGTATGTGGTGCATAGTCCGCAGGAGTACTGGACACAGTGTGAACAGAGATTACGTGAGATGCATCCTGAATGGGATGACGCACGGATATATAAGGAGATAGAACGTTTGCGGGATGAGGTGACGAAGACCATTGCGAACGTGATGGCGGGGCAAAAAAATGCCGGGAAGTTCTTTTCGTGCGTGGACTTTGTGGATGAGTTTGGGCATGTGCAGAGCTGGAAGATTGAGCCTATCGAGATGAATATAGACAAGTATATTGAGGCTCAGGCGAAGATATCGCGTATTGCGGATAGTTCGACTACATCCGGTTTCGGCTTGTCTCCGGCATTGGCCAACATCATTATAGACGGGAAGAGTGACAGCGGCAGCCAGATGCTTTACGCCCTAAAGATATTTTACGGTGCTGACACGCAGATTCCGGAAGAAATCGCACTGGAGGCCATCAATGATGCCATCCGCATTAATTTTCCGAATAAGAAGGGGATTTTCCTCGGTATTTACCGGAAGGTGATTAACAAAGAAGACAATGTGGCGGCGCCTGACCGTCCGACTAATCAAGTATAAAGCTATGAAACAGAAGAAGGACATTGAATTTCCTGAATGTTGGGAAGAGGTGAAGCCGCTGGAGTGGGTTCATTTATTGAAAATCCGGGATAAACTGATGAAGAAACCCGGTATCAGTCTTCGTGATGTGAAGCGTGACTGGTGTGCGTATGTGTTGAAAAACCGGGGATATCGCTTGGGGGGAGTGGATGATATGCTGATGATTGATCGCCTGACTGATACTCTGGACTGGATGTGGATGATAGGTGAAGATACCGGGCTGGATGGTGTTACGGTAACTGAAGCTCAGTTGACGTATGACTGTACGGTGAACCTTCTTCCTAAATGGCGGTACCTGCAAGGTCCTGCCAGTCATGGGGCTGACCTGACATTCGGCGAGTTCCGCCAGGCGGCTGCCGTGATGAATCAATACAATGCCGGACAGAACCCGGCAGACCTGCGGGCGTTATGCGCCATCCTTTACCGGAAGCCGGTCAAGGAAAAAGGGTGCGCATTGCGTGAACCGTTCCGGCCGCAATATATGGGGCGGTACATGGGACTGGTGCGCGATATGCCGGAGTGGATTCAGTGGGGAATTTATGCTTGGTTTGCTTACTTCTGTAATTACCTGTTTATCGGTACGTTCATCATTGAAGGGGTGGAGGTTTGCTTTGCACCGGTTTTTGAACGGCACCGGAAGAGCCCGGAGACTCAACCTGGTATTATTCAGAACTTAGGGATGAACAGCGTACTGTATTCGGTTGCCGAAAGCGGTGTTTTCGGCAATGTGGATGCTACGGATGACACGCAGTTGCTGCGTGTGATGATGAAGTTGCTCGATGATAAACAGCGGGCAGACGAAATGATGAGAAACTTAAAAAAATAGCAGCTATGATTTTCAACAAGGAGAACAGGGGTGCGCAGGAATTGCGGGAGCTGACCGGCAATTATTATGCGAACAATAAGTTCGATAAGATTGCCGGTGAGATAGATTTGGCCGCTGAAGAATTGGCGACATTGGTAGGGGATGACGTGATGAATTTGGCTGAGAAATTCTATGCTGACCCCGGCGAAGATGCGGAACTGGTGCGTAAGGTACAGCGTCCGATTGCCATCCTTGCTACGCTGCGGATGTACCGGAAGAATGATCTCAGCCATGAGGATGATGGCCGGAAATTCAAAATTTCCACCGACGGGAGTGAGAAACTTCCGTGGGAGTGGCAGTTGGATCGGGATGATGCACTACACCTGGAAGAATATTACCGGGCAGTGGATGCTCTCATTCGCTACCTGAATAAAGAGGAGCTGAAGGAGTGGACGGAAACGGCTTCATACAAGCTGTCTCAGACGCTTATCATCCGAAACGGTGAAGCGTTCGACAGCTACTTTCCCATCGAACGGAGCGAACGGATGTACCTGATGCTGGTACCGTTCATCCGTGAGGCGCAGATGTTGACGGTAAAGCGTGCTTACGGTAGTGGATGGGATGACTTGCTGAGGGAAAAGGATGTACCGGAAACGGATGCTCATTTTGCCGCTTGCAAAGCTGTGGCACTGCTGGCCATGAGTATGGCATTACGTCGGTTGTCACTGAGTGCCATTCCTGGCGGAGTGATCCGCAGGTTTATGACGGAGAACGGAATGGGCGAGAGTGAACCGGCATCTCTGAAGGACGTGGAGAGAGTGGCCGGATGGATGGCGGATGATGCCACAACCTGGGTGAATGAGATGAAGTTGGCGCGTGATGGTGGACCGGCGGAATACGAACTGTTGCCTAAGAATGACAGGCGCAATAAATATTGCAGGTTATGAATGTGTTGCAGCGACCGAGGGAAAGGGAGTTCTGTGGGACTATGCAGGACTACATCATAGATACAGATACCTCAATAACTTTTGCTGTTGAATATGGTGGTAAAAGGATACTGGAGGAAGATTATGTTCCTGATGCGGACTATTTGGTGAGAATCCGGAAGTTGGGTAAGTTTTGTGAGAATGCATTATGGAGTATATGGTGCGCAGGAGATATAAGTTGGCAAAACAGTTCTGCCGGAGTATTTTCCTTTTTCATTAATGACGTGTTGGACGTAGAGAGTTTTGTGATGTACAGCACTTTGCAAACGACAAAAGACGCATATTATCCGGGATGGCTGAGCGAAGTAAACCAAAAAGTAGTGCATCCGGGATGTAAGGAGTATCTGAGTGGGTATCTTATATCTGATAAAAATGTACGTAAGGCTACTGTTACAGGCTATGATATCAATGGTAGTGATGTGACTAAAGACCTATTTAAAGTTCCTGTTACCGAAGGTGTAAGTTATCCTGTTACTATAGATGTCAGTCTGGAACGGATCATGTCTTTATTTCCGATGATACGGCTTCAACGCTACATTGTGAAATCGGGAGATTATTCTTTTCTTTTTCATGTGGACAGCTCTGTATATATGGAGAAGTGGTGTTTTAGATTTAAGAATGTGTATGGCATGCCGGAAACGGTTACTGCTATGGGAGGATTGTCTGTTAATGGGGGGAATGAGAGCGATGCAGCGGTATTGGCTGGAGTAGAAAGAAAATTCGGTTTAAAGGTGACTGATGAATATACCGTCAACAGTGGAGTGATAATACTTCAGAGTGATTATAAACTATGGCATAACCTTCTGAATACGCAAGAGACGGATATTCTTGTGGATGGTGAGTGGTTGCCAATTGTGATAAGTAAGCAGAAATATGAACGTAAGTTCCGGAGAAGCGCAATGAATGTGATTGAATTTAGTTTCAGGATGGCTGATCCGGACCAAAATAATCTGGTACATGTATGATTAATATTCTTAGATACCGGGAAATATTGGCGGAATTGAGAGCCAGGACCAATAAGCGGAGTGAAATGCAAATTGATGGGGTGATACTTGCTGTTAGTGACAAGCATCTTACGAAGAAACTGAAAGATCAGGCCGGATTCTTCTTGTGTGCGAACTTTCCGGATGCAGAATCGAAGGGGAATGTTGATAATTACAAAGAAGATAATCGCCTGTTGCTTTTCCTGCTGGAGAAAGTTCCGGCAGGTGATGAGACGGATGAAGATGAAATAACCCACTATGCCAGGATGCAGGATGTAATGTACATATTGAAAGACGAAATTCGAAACATGGATTTTGTTTGTGGAGAGATATCCGGTGGTGATGAAATCAATACAGAATGGGAATATGATGTTTTTGGCGGATTTAATGGCTTGAGTATAGGGCTTAAATTGACAGATTATGACTGAGTTGTTTATTGATGGGGTTTCGGTGGTATTGCCGAAGGATTTCAGTATTCAGGTGAAACGTGAAAATTCTTTCATCACCAAAAATGGTGAATATACCTATGATATCACTTTGCAGTTGACCAACCCGACAAATGCCACATTATACAAACATTTGTATAGGTTAAATTCTATTCAGAAAATTGAGTCGAAACGATCTGCAATTCTGGTGGCAGATAATCGTGTATATTGTAATGGTACGGAGATTATTACTGGATGGACGGAGAGCTCTGTATCCATACAGATAGCAAGCGGAAATTCGGAATTAAATTATTTTATCGGCAGTGACCTTCTAATATCTTTTCTCGACATGAAAACGACTGTGCCTAAAAGGGGAGATATGGATTATATAACAAAGACATATCCGGAGGTAGATTACTGTCTTGCCCCTGTTGTGAATAGGACAACTGGATATTGCATTAATCAGTGGGCGTATGGGAAACCTGCTCTGGAAGATACCTATACATTGCAGGCAGACGGCCAGTACTGGTTTCCGCAACCTTATCTATGGGCGTTCGTAAAAGAGGTGATGCGAGCCATTGGCTATGAACTTCAGATTAATCAGATAGAGAATACGGTATTTAAAAATCTGATTATATGCCATGTGGTGGAAACCTATAAATGGAATGAAATATTGCCAGGTTGGAGTGTAAAGGATTTCTTTGAAGAAATAGAGAAGATGTTTAATGCTGTGTTTGTTGTGGATAATCGCAAACGTACAGCAAGGTTGATGATTAAACCAAGTTATTATGCAGATGTGGAGGTTGCACATGTCTTGCATGTAGAAGATGCTTATGAAGCGGAAATAGAAGAAGATAATGAAGCTGTTGATGCAATGTCTTCTACCAATGTAAAGTATCAGATGCCAGATAGTGGGTATTATCGTATGAGGTGTTTTCCTGATGATTTTTCTAAAAATGTAAAACGTGATGTTATACCGATAGATTTTGAACCGGATGTTACAGATCAAATGCAAAGGATGAATGATTGGTTCAGGGGAAATGGATTTCAAAAACATGATATTGTTTATACGGATGCCCTTACTGGTAGAGAATTTGTTTATAAAGGTCGTACATTTAATGAGGGGTGGAGTGTTTTTGAACCGGTGAATGAATTTAAACCCTTGGAGCGGGAAAATGCAGAGAATACGGTTGAACTGGAGATGATACCGGTAGAATTGGCTTTTTCCGATTTGTATAGCTATGTAGGGAATGACAAGAATCGACCGATCAAGATTATGATTCCGATAGTTGATGAAAATGGAACTTCAGACGAAAATGGCGAAAGTATTACGAACGTATTGGAACAGGTTGAAACTTGGACATCCAAAGAAAGCCAGAGTAAAGAGACGATATATCTTGCTTTCTATATTGGATTGGTGACTTATGAACCTCTTACTTCAGGAAGGTATGATTTCCCTTTGCCATTTACTGACCTTTATACTTGGACGCAGTCTTATAAATACTGGCCCACAAATGATATTGGGGCTACCTTAGCTTTGACAACTCTGGATAAACTTTTTTATGAGGGTGGATATGACATTGATTTTGATAAGGCTATCAAAATACGCAGTTTTGACCCAAATGTGTATGATGTCCGGTTAGTTTTTGAGATCAATAATAAGCGGTATATATGCAAGGAGATGGAGTTTACCTTAGATGCTTATGGACGTAAGGGGGCTTGGACGGGTACTTTTTATCCGATAAATATAGCTGATGTACCGGGAGTGCATTGGATATTGGAAAATGGTAGGTGGCGCGATTTTGGCGTGTGGCTGGATGATGGGAAATATATAGATGTCTGACTTTTTTTGTTCAATAGGTTGAGTTCGGTGGTTTGTGATGGATAGCCGGACTTTTTCTATGTCCTTTTTCGAGGCATGATGGCAGGGTACTTTTGCTATATAAATTTCAATAGGTATGGCTATAAGTATCAATGATTTCAGAGTTGCCATCCGGATAGATAATTCGGAAGCGAAAGCCAAGTTCGATGAGACGCGGGAACAGATTGCGAAAGTGCGTGAGGAAATGCAGAAGCTGGAAGCTGATGGCAAGAAGGATTCGGCAGCGTATAAAGAACTGGAGAAGCAACAGGATAAACTCAATAAGTCTCTCTATGAACTACGTAAGGAGGCAGGACGAACCGCTTTAAGTTACAGTGAACTGCGTAAACAAGCGCGGTCGCTGAAAGCTCAGATGGATAATGCTATTCCTGGTACTGAAAAGTGGAAAGAGTTGCGGGCTGACTATATGCTGACCAAACAGCGGATGAAGGAACTGGAGGTGCAGGCACGTGATACAAAGTTTTCCCTCTCAAAGATGGCAGACGGATTCAACAAGTATGCGGCCATTGGTGCGGGGGCCATCGCTTCGCTTACCGGTGTGGCGATGACTGCGCGTAAGTGTGTAGATGAATATGCGAAGATGGAAGAGGCGGAAGCGCAGGTAGTAAAATATACTGGAATGACGCGTGAAGAAGTCAAAGAACTGAATGAAGAGTTCAAACGGATGGATACCCGGACTCCGAGAGAGAAACTGAATGCACTGGCGGGTGATGCCGGACGTTTGGGTATCACCGCCAAAAAAGATGTGTTGGAGTTTGTGGATGCTGCCGATAAAATCAATGTGGCATTGGGTGAGGATCTTGGCGAAGATGCGGTAAAGAATATCGGTAAGTTGGCACAGATGTTCGGCGAAGATGAGAAATTGGGACTCCGGGGAGCGATGTTAGCCACTGGTTCCGCCATCAATGAGGTTGCTCAAAATTCATCCGCTGCTGAAGCGTACTTAGTTGGGTTTACCGCCCGCGTTGCAGGTGCGGCAAATCAGGCGAAAGTTGCTCAGGGGGATATCCTCGGATATGCCTCTGTACTTGACCAGAATATGCAGCAACAGGAGATGGCGGCTACTGCTTTCCAGACATTGATGATGAAGATGTATCAGGAGCCGGCCAAGTTTGCAAAAATAGCTGGGCAAAGCGTGGAAGAGTTTTCTTCACTCATCAAGAATGATGCGAATGAAGCGATACTTCAGTTCCTGGATACTTTGAATAAGAAGGGTGGATTGGATCAGCTGGCACCTATGTTCAAGGAGATGGGGCTGGATGGTGTACGTGCGTCAGGTGTAATCAGTACCATGGCCGGAAAGATTGATGATATCCGGGATGCACAGAAATTGGCGAATGATGCGTACCGGGATGGTACGAGTATCATCAATGAGTTCAATGTGCAGAATAATACGGTTCAGGCAGGACTGGATAAGGCGAGAAAGAACTTCAAGGATGTGCGGGTAGAGCTGGGGGAGAAGTTGCAGCCAGTAATGAAATACATGATAACTACCGGCAGCCTGACGGTGAAGGGGTTGAGTGCATTGGTATCTGTCCTGTATGAATATAAAGGGGCAGTATTAACAGCAGGCACAGCAGTGGCTGCTTATACAGTTTATGTAAAAGCTGGTACTATAGCGACAGCAGCTTACAATACCATAACGAAAGCTGCAACGTTGGCCACTAACTTATTTAGCAAGGCTACTAAGGCAAGTCCCTGGGGGCTTGTTGCTGCTGGGGTTGCTGCTGTTATTTCCTACTTCGCTATTTTTCGGGATAAAACGGATGAAGCAACCGATGCACAAAATCGGCTTAATGATGCATTGGAGAAAACGAAAGCTACGATGGATTTGATAGCTGGTGTTAAAGTGAGTGCTGAAAACTTTGAGTTCCTTACTGATAAGCAAAAGCAGCAATTGAAATCTGATGCACAGCGGGGTATTGACGAACTTGATGACTTACTTACAAAGGGAATGATTGAAACTAAAGCTTGGTATGAGCAAGAGAAAGTGAGCATCCTAAAGGCAACCGAAGATAATGAGATATTAAGAAACTCTTATCTACGGGGATTGGAGAAAGACTTTGATGCACGTGTTGCCCAATTAGCTGAATATGTCGAAAAGAAAAAGGAACTGGAAAAAATAATAGCTATGGTTCCCGATTCTACTGATACAACTGAACCGATTGTACCTATCGACGATAAAGCACTTGAAAAAGAACTTAAAGCCAAAGAGACTGCTTTACAGCAGCATTACCAAGAGCAACAGAATATCCTTAAAGAAGGACTCCTGAATGAGAAGTTGACGCAAGATAAATATCAGCAAGAATTATATAAGGCTGAAGCTACATACCTGTTTAGCAGAAAGGCCTTACTGGAGAAGTATGGTAGGGATACGTCGCAGATACAGGGGCAGATTTATGACAAGATGATTGCTGAAGCGAACAGGCTCTATCAGTCAATGCAGATGGTAAATAAGAATACTCAGAGCGATATCCTCGCACAGCAAGAAGGTGACTATCAAGAGCAGGTGCAAGATATCAAGAGAGCTTATCTGGAGGGGGACATAAAGACTGAATCTGACTATCAGGAGCGACTGAAGGAACAAGAGCGGCAGTATCTTGAAGAGCGAAGGGATATGCTTGCTGCCTATGGCGAAGATACTTCTTCCATTGATAACAAGTTGCTGGACATGGATATCAATGACAAAAAAGAGGGCAAGGCAAAACAACGGGAATCCGGTTATAAGAAGATTGATAATACCTCTGATTTTGAGCAGAAAAACAATATCCTTCAGGCCATGTATGATGCGGACCTCATTACCTATCAGGAGTATGAAGAAGAGAAGACCCGTATCAATGAAGAACATGAGCAACTGCGTGAAGAGCAGGCTAAGGCTACACTGGATGTCATAGGTCAAGCTGCGGCAGCAGCCAGCCAGGTAGTCAGTGCGTTGCAGGATGCAGAGATAAGTAAAGTTACCCGGAAGTATGATAAGCAAATCAAAGCGGCCAAGAAAGCGGGCAAGGATACTACCAAACTGGAGGAGGAGAAAGAAGAGGCAATCAATCAGGTTAAGAAGAAGTATGCCGATAAGCAGTTTGCTGCTTCCGTCCTCCAGGTGACTGCAACCACTGCTGTTGCCGCTATGGAGGCATATAAGGCTATGGCGGGTATTCCAATCGTTGGTCCGGCATTGGGGGCGATAGCAGCTGCGGCAGCCGTCGCCAGCGGAGCGGCTCAGATAGCCGTTGCCAAGCAACAACGGGATGAAGCGAAGGGATTGAAGGATGGGGGGTATTCGGATGACTATGTGGAGGGGTATACTCGTAACGGTAATCCGGATGATGTGGCCGGGGTGATACCGGTGCATAAAAATGAGTTTGTGGCCAACCATGAGAGTGTGGCGAACCCGCATGTTCGCCAGTTCTTGGATGTGTTCGATGTGGCTCAGAAAAATGGCACGATCCGGATGATTAATACAACTCAGATACTTGAGCAGGTGAGAACTCGCAGCGGGAAGTATGCAGGTGGTTTTGTGGATACCGGAGATTCTTCAGCTTCTTCTTTTGCGGCTTCCGATATCTCATCTTCCGGACTTACACCGGAACAATGGAAGCAACTCGTTGAACTGATGAAAGAGAATAACCGGTTATTACAAGTGATTTGTGATAAAGAACTGGTTGTGGATTCACGGAAAGTACGTGATGGCATCAGGCATATAGAAAAATTGGAGAGAAATGTGAGCAGATAAGCTGTCCTTTTTATACGGTTATCTGGCAGGTAAATTTGCACTATGGATGTATTTGAAGCTATAAACAAGATGCGGGAAAAGACAGAGCGGAGAGAAAGTTTTTCTTTGGCTTTTATGTCCTTCAGCTACGAACGTCGGAAGAGTAACGGCATTGTGAAAATTGAGCGTGCTCGTCTCCGGAAGCAGAGCCGGATAGAGAATAATCGCTTTGCGGATTATATGCTGAATTTCATTGATCTGGACACAATGGAGTATGGAATGTGTTGGCAGCCTTTGTTGCTGGAATTTGATGGTAATGATTTAGAATTACGCTGATATGGATGAATTGGATTTGGAATTTGAAAACATTGTCCCTTGGAATGGAGAGGTTGATACAGGCAGAGATGCCCGGCTGAAGTTGGACCGCAATTTTGCGCGAATAAAAAATAACCTTGATGCTTTGTCGAAGGGCTCGTTTATTGACCTTGGTGGTATACCTGAGTCAGAATTCGACAATGTAACCAAACAGGGATATTATCTGTATGCCTTACAGGCTGGCACTGGAGATCGAAAGGGGATACTTGTAGTTTCGAATGATGGCGATATCCGGCAGATACGTTATGAATTTGATGGTACATATACCCGTTCGCGTACTGATGAAGGTTGGGAAGAATGGACGGATGAATTTGTAAGCAAGCTCCGGAAGCATATTGATAATGCCACTATCTATTGGGATGATGCTAATAAGGTCATAAAAGCGCGTGGCGGTGGAAATGATCATACAATCGTAGTCAGCATTGATGTTTCTTCAATAGGGAAATGCTCAGTTACAACTTCTGGAGATGGAAGCGTTTCAGTAAATGCAGATAAGAGCCAATATACAGTAGTAGTTCCAGTGGCTGGGACTGTTACTGTTAATATTGTCGCCAAGGATGGATATCAAGTTCAGTCCCTCATGGTGGATAATGTATCGAAAGGAAATATTAATAGCTTTAGCTTTGAGAATGTACAGGAAGAACATACAATGTATGTTGTCATGGAAATAGTAGAAGAGAATCCGACTAATTTCCTTGTTCGCAACGATTTGCCTAACGTTTATTACTCTTCAACCCAATCTGCGGTTGATGCGATTAAAACCGCATATCCGAACGGTCTGACGCAGAATATAACTTTAACCTGCATTAAACCCGCCACTGAAAAACGTTTGAGTGGAACGTGGATTGCCGAACTGTCAAAGTGGAATGAGAAATCTATCTGTTGCCTTATCATTGATGGTGCGGACAGGCTTGTGTATGACGGAAAGTCGCTTGGCGGATTACAATTTAAAGAGGTGAATAATGTGTTGTTGCGCAATATCTCCTTTGTGAATTGTGCGAATTATGCAGGTGCCTATTCTCCCAGTGAGTTGTACGCCTTGAATTTTGTTGGAAGTGCAAGCCGCAATGCCCGAAACCTGATGGCTTATAAATGCTGTTTCAATGGAGTATATCCGTCCGACTTGACAAAAAAAGCATGGAGAACAATAGGAAGTAAATACAGTGAGAACCTTACACTGTTGGGCTGTGATATTAGCAATGATTATGGCAATTGTATGAAACTTACCAATTGCCAGTATGTTTCCCTTATCAAGAACACGATCAGTGTAGATTACTCTCTGGGCGTTGTGGCTCATCCTTCGATTATGACTCTCAAAAATTGTTATACGTTGAATGTTGAGGATAACAAGATGTCAGGAGATGTTCGGGAGAATTATTTTGAATTGAGTAATGTAGATAGATTTTATTTCCTTCGCAATGAGGTGTCGGGTGGTGGAGGGCGTGCTATCACAATGTCTTCTTTAGGAAGTATGAAAGAAGTCGTTGTTGATAGCAACCTGTTTGTCGGGATGTTGAACGGGCCTGCCGGTGGCTGGATGAAGGAGTATATCAATTTGGGTACAGCCAAGATTGACAGGTTGTGCATGAATAATAATACTTGCTACATGAGCGGAAAGTTCTATGAGCAGTACATAACAAAAGGTGGTACAGTAGAAGATGCGTACATCTACAATAATATTGCTATCAATGCTACCGGAACGAGCACTAATAGTATCAATGGATTTATCATAAATCGGGTTAAAAGTCTGCATACCGGTAATAACTTGTATGAATCAATGCGAGGTCTGGTTGTATCTCCAAATGCTGATGGTGAGAGCGATTATATAACTGTTGACTGGACAACCGGACGCGACGTAGCTAAGTTACAAGCAGCCGGATACGAAGCTAATTCTATTAAGGTTGAAGATGGAACCAAACTTCTTGAGAAGCAAAATGGAGGCGATTCTTATAAGTTGATTGAAGGTCTGGAATACTACTCTAATATGTCTTATTTTCCAGATGCTGACATTGAGTATAAGGCGAAAGCAAATACAGGGAATACCCGCGGATGCTATAATCTTGCAGGTATCGCCATCGACGAGACACAGGAAGTCACAGGGTATACAGGTGAAGACTATAGCGAAGTAAAAGTGTTCGGTAGTACAGCACAGTATTCGACATTGGCGGATAGTGTTCTCCGATTGAAACACAATACACCGGACAGGTTGAAATTGGTTGTATTTTCTGTTGTTGGTAGCCAGCATTCCGATTTAATTCTCGGCAAGAGCGGTATTATGCACACTTCTCCTGTGCTGGATGCTAACGGTGAATATCAAAAAGATGAGTTATACACGATAAATGTAGACTAATATGGCAAAAGAGGTATATACAGGCAAATTAAAAGTCCAAATAGGACGGGTACAGGCGTCTGCAATATCGGATAATTACTTTCCGGTGGTGGGGCAGACTGTGAAGATTGATGCGTCGACTAAATGGGGGCAAAGTTCTGAATGGCAAACGCAAGATGGCGGCGGCAATACGGTTACCACTGCCGGAAAACTCACCTTGCAGAAAGATAGCAAAGAGATAACGATTAGTGCGGCCGGAGAATTGCAACAGAAGTTTATTGCACGGAATTATCTTACGGAAACAGCGGTAACTAAGATGATTTATGCAATGATTCCGCAAGTATTACCATATTTCGATGTGACTTCCAACGAAATAGTTCGGGTTGGAGATATAAGCACGGTGACTGTGGCTCTGAAAAACGGCTATACGGGTGATTGTGAGATAACAGTGAAAGCTTATAAAGAGAATGAAGCGGTTATAAATAGGACATTTAGTTCAATTGGTAGACCTTCTATTGACTATAAATATGGTTACAGTACTACTTTTTCCGAAGCGTCAGACCGTGGTATCTATGATATAGAAGTGGATGTAAAGGATACAACATCGGGGGTTACTTTTACCAAGAGAATTAATAAGCTGATCACTGTTACACCGAAGCTATGTCCTAAACCTTCTGATACTACAACAGGATATGAAGTTTCTTCAACCTATGATTCCATGACAACCTACTCTGGAAAGAAAGTTTTTGAAATTAGACTTTGGCGTAATGTTAATGACACAGGCTTAAATTATGCGGAGGCTATATTGCCGCATGGTGATGCCATTGCGTCTTATGAGCGTATGAAGATCGGTCTTCTTCCGGCAGGCACAACGTTGTGCCTAAAAATTGATCCGGAAGAACCGGAGCCATACGCTTGCCGTTTTCTTCCGACGGGAATAACAGAGGCAAATGTTACTAGCGAAAACGGTTCTCCTAACTTTACTTATGAGCAGCCTCTTGTTATCACGCATGATAATACAGAGGTTTGGGACTGGGTTTGGAGATATTATGGAGCATTGAGTATATCCAATAATCTGAGAAATATAGTGTTTGACGGTCGTGGCTATCACAACACGAGCATTAAGTTTACCCCGCTTTCAGGCAGTGTATATAATACCTGTATATTTCTCGTTGGCGGAACCTCCGATTGGGAAATGTTCGGTTGTGATGTGGATGATGCGGGTTTTGCGGGAATATCCGCCAAGACAGACCCGAATGCCGGTAATCCGTGGTTTTGGAGGGAAAGCGGTTGGGAAATGACAAACCTAAAAATCCATCACTGTACTTTTCAGAATACAGCCGGTGAGGGAGTATATATCGGCTATTACGGAACAGGTACGCTTTCTGGTGGATATCAACCACATTTGCTTAGAGGCTTACGATTATACAGGTGCAAGTTTTTCCATACGGGATTTGACCCGGTTCAGATCAATAATTCCGTTGAAACGGAAGTCTGCTATCTTGATATTGAGCAATGTTGTTTCAAGCAGGAAGTTAACCAGGCAAATACTTTCTCTTGTACAATGGATGGTAAGGTTTATAACTGTAAAGTGTGGGACAATTATTCGTCTATCGGTATTATCTTTCCGTTTATGTCTAAGCTGGAAATGTACAACAACATTCTGATTGCTGGCAAGGATAGTCTTGCATTTTCGTGGACAAAGTGGAGTGATGATAACACGGCTCAAATGGATAATGATCTTGTGTTCAGTATTTACAATAATATAATTAAGGGAAGAATTATTGCTACGATTGCTGGTAATATCTCCTACACGAATTTCTCAATGAATGATAATGTCTTTATTACGTCCGAGGGAGACACTGAATTACCGGGCTACTTTACTGGTTCTGGGAATGTGTTTATACAAAACAATGAAGAATACGACGTATTGGATAATTACCTGAAAGTAGCAGATAGTGCTAACTATGACTATCAACCTAACTATAACTCAATGCTTGTGTCTGCTGGGAATAATGCTCTTTCTGATTATGATATGAGAGGATATAAGAGATGGTACAATCTGGTACATCATAGCGGCCCACTGATGGGGATATATAAAGACACAAGCATCCCCGACGAATCAGTTCCACTTACCCTTAATAGCATTACACTTTCGGCGGCTAATAACAAGACTGTGGAGGTTACTTTCAATTATTCAGGCTCATATTCTCCGATAAAGTATCGCGTTGGCGAAGTAGCAAATCTTCCAGGTATAGATTGGAAAGATTACTCTGGTAATATCACTTATACATTTGCATCTACAGGTGATAAAGTACTATATGGACAGCTACAAGATGTAGAAGGGAATATAACAGCGATAAAGAGTGCCATCATCACAATAGCTGAAGAAGCTGCTCATAAAGCTGTTATTTCGATAGGTTGGATAAAATCAGAAATAAACAACCAGTCCATAATCTTTGATGAAGAGTTGAAGATTAACAAGGTGAACTACTCGACCGTGGCAAGTACATGGAAGTGGAGTGACGGAACGGACGGAGGTACGATATTGAAGAATAATGCCAATGGCATTGCAACATCCGCTTCCGGAGGTATGCCCGGAGCTACGACAGGGGATGACAGTGGCATATATCCCGATGCTGTTCTCGAAAAAAATGTTTTAATCATGCGTACCGGCACAGAAGAAGATTTTACGACTTATTGTGAAGCATTGATAAGCGGCTTATCTGCTGGAAAGTATAAGATACGGCTGTATAATAATCTGAAAAGTATTGATGCCTCATTGACGTCTACTGCCAAATATCAAATAGTTGTTGGAGATATTGCTACAGATTATACGTTTCCGTCTGGTTATGATATTAGAAATAATTTGGAACAATGGGTCGAACTTGAGGTAGAGGTTGAGGATTCATTCTTATTACGTTGGGGAAGAATGGAGGGAAAAACCGGTACTCATCGGTATCCGTTGAATATGATAGAAATAGAAGAGGTGTAAAAAAGTCCCGTCCTACTTTCACAAGCTGGGCGGGAGTAACGACAAACAATATTGATCATTACAATCAATATGTAGCAAAGGTAATATTAATGTTAGATAAAGTATGAAAAATGGAAGAAATAATCAAAGACTTTATGGAGCACCTATACAGGACTTCTATATATATAGGGCTGGAGTATGCCGGTGTATTCATGGCGATGGCTGTTGACTTAATATTCGGTATTCGTAAGGCTAAAGAGCTAAGTATAGCCAGAACATCAACAGGATTGAAGAAAACTGCTACAAAGGCTCAGAAGTATTTTTCTCCAATGCTTTGTCTTACTATAATTGATGTGATGACTTGTATGCACGTTCCACTGCCTGCGTTTACTCTGCTATGGGCTGGATATTGCGTCTGGTGTGAATTTGAATCGGTACGTGAAAAGAGTTGGCAGAAGGCTGAGCTGTTGGAAGCTGCTAAGACAATGAATGTGGTGATTAAGAATAAAGATGATCTGGCAAAAATGATGGTAGAATTAATGACCGAAATTAAAGATAAGGAGGAAGAGAAATGAAAGTATTGATTGATAACGGACATGGTAGTAACACCCCCGGCAAGCGTTCACCGGACGGAAGGTTGAGAGAGTATGCCTATACGCGTGAGATAGCTTCACGTTTGGAGATGGAGCTAAGGAAGAATGGCATTGACGCTGAGCGTATCGTCAAGGAAGAGATAGACGTCCCACTGGCAGAGAGATGCCGTAGGGCGAACGAGTATAAGGCTTCTGAGGCTATACTTGTTTCTATCCACTGCAATGCTGCCGGTAATGAGAGTGATTGGATGTCTGCCCGTGGTTGGGAGGCATGGACTTCGGTCGGCAAAACGAAAGCGGATAAATTGGCTACATGCCTGTATGAGGATGCCGAACACTGTTTGCCGGGAATGAAGATACGCAAGGATATGACGGATGGTGATCCGGATAAGGAAAGTGGGTTCTACATACTGAAGCATACGAGGTGCCCGGCTGTACTTACAGAGAATCTGTTTCAGGACAACAGGGAGGATGTGGAGTTTCTTTTGTCCGAGGAAGGTAAAAGGGCTATTGTGAGTTTGCATGTGTGGGGGATTATGAAATATTTGGGCTTATGAAGAAGCTGCCGTGGATATTAGTCATATTGTTGTGCTTGGCAGCTTGCCGGAGCATTGAGTATGTTCCGGTCGAAACTGTACGTACTGAGTATAAGACACGTGACAGCATTCGGTATGATAGCATATATAAGCATGATAGTATATTCTATGCCATCAAAGGTGACTCCATATATAAGTATGTCAAGCAGATGGAGTATAGGTATATCTTTATCAATCGTACAGATACGGTACTGAAGACTGATAGCGTTCAGGTTCCTTATCCTGTAGAGAAGGAGTTAAACAGGTGGCAAAAGATTAAGATTGAACTTGGTGGTTGGGCATTCGGGGGGATGTTAATAGGTTTGTTAATTGTTATTTGGCTTATCTATAAGTCTAAAAAGAGATAGTATCTTTGCCTTTGTAGAAATGATGCTTATCTGTGATAAGTGTTTGCCCTGGCTGGTGACGGTCAGGGCTTTTCATTTAGAAATCTCCTTGGTAATTCTTTATCAGTTTGTTAGCTTCCTGAATATCATGCGGTGTATAGATATCAGTCATTAGAATACTGCTATGTCGGGCCTGATCGCGAACGCTCAGCACATCATAATGCCGGAGCATGTTTGTTATGCCAGTATCTTTTAGTGAATAGAATTTATATTTGTCGGGTAGTTTGAGGTCCTTCCGGACATGGCGTGCCCACCAGTCGCGGAACATCTTTTCTGAGCGTTCCACTTTACCGGGCTTCATGCCATCGGAGAACAGGTAGTAATCATGTGGGTGGTCGAATATCTTGAGATCAAGCATCAGATGAATTACTTTTGCCGGCAAAGTGATAGTTCCATCCTTTTTGTTCTTCGAGATCGTGTCTTGGACAAATATAGTCTGCCTTTCCAAACTGATATTAGAGAGCTTCAGCTTTGTCATTTCTGCGGGGCGAATGAAACAGTAGTATAAGATATAACTGGCCAACAAAAAATATGGGTTCTGTTCCTTCAGGTAATCGCTTACCTTTATCAATAAATCTTCTGATAATACACCTCTGATTTTCTTTTTTCCTTTCCGCCCAAGACTACTAATGCCATCGGTGGGATTCTTTGTGAGGTAATTGTGATTCAGGCAGAAGGTTGAAAAGGACTTCAGGAAGCCGAGGTAATTATCACGGGTGAAAGCTGTATTATCACGGGTGATATATACTTCATCCAGGAGCATTACGCAGAAATCTTTGTCGAACTGATATATATAGGTGATGGGAACTTTCTTTTGCTCATTGAACAATTCCATGTTGTGCAGGTAAGAACTGTATGATTTGAGCGTTTCCTGTCTGTAACGACCGTCCTTCAGCATCTTATTCATAAAGGTGCGATACTTACTGATTACATCTTTAAATAGCATGTATGCGTTGCTGGATTCCTGTTCGATCCACGGGTTCCATCCGACTGATAGCTTCTCGGAAAGTCGATTTATGTAATCCTTTGCGTACTTGCGACGCTCGGTTATTTTTTCAATAAAATTTAGCTTGATTTTTTTACGGCGCATTTCACCATGTACCGGATTGAATGCATAAAAGTCGATGTACCAATCTTTTCCAGTATGAAGTACTGGAGGCGTAAAACCTTGTATTTCTTTGAGTGATGGCATTTTTTTTTATTTGTTTTCGCCCTTCAGCAAAAACAAATACGTTAATAATCGCCGTCCCGATTCCGTCCCGGCTGTTTGCCTAAAAATGATATAAGCCACTGTAATACAGCGGCTTATTCTTTTTTGTGTCGGAATGAGGCGACTCGAACGCCCGACCCCTACGTCCCGAACGTAGTGCGCTACCAACTGCGCTACATTCCGATTGCTTTTGAAAAGTGGTGCCACCAGGAATCGAACCGGGGACACAAGGATTTTCAGTCCTTTGCTCTACCAACTGAGCTATGGCACCTTCTTCGTTTGCGGGTGCAAAGATAAATAGTTTTTTTAATACAGCCAAAGGATTTCTGAAAAAATAAAAGAAAAATCCCCCTTACATTTTATAGGTCATCATGTAAGGGGGAATGTCTTCTTATAATTAGTCTATATTCGGGTTGATGCTTTTCCAATCCTTTATTTCAGGAAGTACACCCATTCCGATTACCTCGTCGCGCAGCTTGCAAAGGTGTGCATAGCTTTCTTTCAGTTTAGCTTCTTCTTCCGGAGTACCTTTCAGTTCTTTGTAATGTACGCCGTCTTTGGTGATTTCTGTTTCCATAGCCATCATGATGTGGTCGAAGCCGTGGCTGTGTACATAGGTACCTGCAGGCCAGCGGAACGGTTTGCCACCCATAGCAGCGGCAATCATCTCTATGGATACGTATGCAGGGCTTTGGAAAGAAGAGCGTCCGCGGAGATTGATAATATTGGCACCGCCCTTGGTTACCTTGCTTTGGATTTCAGCCCATTGCTCGGTAGTGAGAGCAGGAGTACCGATGATTTCCAACAAAGGCTTACCGTCTACTTTAGCAGTGGAAGCATAAACAGCCATTTGTTCTCCGTGGCCACCATAGGTACGGCAGTTCTCCACCTTGTCAGGAGAAATATGGAAATGCTTGGCAAGTTCGCTGCGTAAGCGAGTGCTATCGAGAGCGGCAAGGGTAGTTACCTGTGAAGGTTTCAGACCGGAGTACAACAGGGTAATCAATCCGGTGATGTCAGCTGGATTGAAGATTACCACTACATGCTTCACATCCGGACAGTAAGCCTTTACATTCTTACCGAATTCCTCGGCGATGGCGGCGTTACCTTTCAGTAAGTCTTCACGTGTCATGCCGGCTTTGCGGGCAGCACCACCCGAAGATACGATGTATTTGGCACCTGTCAGTGCTTCTTTGATATCAGAAGTGTAAGTGAGGTTCAGTCCTTCGAAACCGCAGTGGAACATTTCTTCTGCTACACCTTCCAAGCCTGGGCCGTAAGGATCATACAGACAAATGTTTGGTGTCAAATGCATCATAATGGCAGTCTGTGCCATGTTAGAACCGATCATACCGGCTGCTCCTACAATCGTAAGCTTTTCGTTTGTTAGAAATTCCATAACTTTTATGTATTTAAAGGTGAATATTATTTTCTTCATTTCTGATTTCACGCTACAAAAATAACTGTTTTCCAAGAGATTTGTTCATAGAAAAAAGTTATGGTTTAGATTGAAAAGTTATTCCTTATACTTATCTTTGCTCAAAAGCTAAGATAAGCAGCCTCCTGGCATTAAAAATAAGCGGCCTTATTTTGTACTGCCTTCGGTTTGCATTACCTTTGCCCCCAAAGGAAAAGAAATTATGAGCATCGAATTAGGAAAATACAATGTCTTAGAGGTAGTCAAAGAAGTAGAGTTTGGCATGTATCTGGATGGTGGTGAAGACGGAGAAATCCTGCTTCCCTTGCGCTATGTGCCCGAAGGTTGCCAGCCGGGAGACTTACTGAATGTATTTATATACTTGGATAACGAGGAACGCCTTGTAGCCACTACGCTGACCCCGCTGGTGCAGGTGGGCGAATTTGCCTGTCTGGAAGTGGCATGGGTAAACGAGTACGGGGCATTCCTGAACTGGGGATTGATGAAAGACCTCTTCGTGCCTTTCCGTGAACAAAAGATGAAGATGCAGGTTGGGAAGAAATATGTCGTTCATGCCCATCTGGATGATGAAAGCTACCGCATCGTAGCTTCTGCCAAAGTGGACCGCTATCTTTCCAAGGAGGCTGCCCCTTACGAGGCGGGAGATGAAGTGGATATACTGATCTGGCAAAAGACGGATTTAGGTTTCAAGGCCATCATTGAAAATAAGTACAGCGGTTTGCTCTATGATAGTGAAATATTCCAGTCCCTGCACACGGGCGACCGGGTGAAAGCTTTCATCAAGCAGATACGCGAAGATGGTAAGATAGACCTGATACTTCAGAAACCCGGTTTCGAGAAGGTAGACGATTTTTCGAAAACCCTGTTGCAATACATCAAGGATAATGGCGGACGGATTGCATTGAATGATAAAAGTCCGGCAGATGAAATCTACTCTACCTTTGGGGTGAGTAAGAAGACCTTTAAGAAAGGAGTGGGCGATCTTTATAAAAAGCACCTCATCCTCTTGCAAGGAGATGGTATCGTGTTGGCAACCTCCCCGAAGTCCTAAACTGATTAGGGAAATCCCTATATAAGAATAGAGAGAAACAAGCGAATAGGGGATAATCTTCCCCTATTTTTGTTTTCAACAAAGAATAGATATTCATGAACTAAGTAAAAAACGCTACCATGAAACGAATATTATTTATCCTGCTTGCCACTTTGAGTACTGCTGTTTGCAGCGCAGGCACG
>OODP01000211.1_pt1 | contig 60293 bp, 41 predicted proteins | sample 1671011 | NCBI WGS metagenome assembly OODP01 (sample SAMN06348113, study PRJEB24527) | human gut metagenome | biome: human gut; feature: ankylosing spondylitis patient; material: feces | host: Homo sapiens | place: China | collected 2015-10
ACTTTATCAGTGTTTTCTTATCTGCTGAGAAAGTAATCCCATCAATAACAACCGTTTCCTGTGCTTGTAATAAAATACAGGATATTAATGACATACTTAATAGTAATAATCTGTCTATCTGTTTTTTATTTAATGAGTTTAAATACCTCTTCTTCTGAGTTATTATAAATAACTTTCAATAGTAATACTCCGTTTGAGGTATGATCTAACTGAATTTGGTATGACTTACTTCTGGCAAATTCATCAAATATTATTTTACCTTCTTGACTGACCAATTTGATTCTTTGGATATCTTTTTCGGATGTTATCTTAAGGGATTGATCATTGACTCTTATCTTTGTGTTATAAGAGGAAATCTTATCAATGGAATTTAGATGATCAGGACGTACTCCATTAATATACTCAAATTCTTTCCACCCAGGAGCGCAACAATAGGCTAAAAGACTTTCTTCAGGAACAGTTAACCTGCAGGGGATGTAATAGGTAGTAGGAGAAAATGGGGTACCTATGATTTCTGGGGGAATTAATGCATTGCACTGTATTTCGGATGGGATTCTGTATTCCCCAAAATCATAATCTGAATAATCTAATTCTTTTGATCGCGTAGGTATACGTATACAAATCCAAAAAGCAAAATCTTCTATTTTTTTTAATGTAGACGGTAAAATAATCGAAATGTCTGTCAATTCACATGCTCCTTTGCCTATGATTTCTGTTCCTTCAAGGATGGTTACATCGTAATATTGGCTCATTACAGGTACTCTTAATAAACGCTTTTTGTCTTTGGAATAGAGTACTCCATTTACTATAGTGCAATCTTGATTGTCAGTCGTAATGCTGAAATTTTTTGTGGGAGATTCCCAAAAAATGTCCTGTCCAACTAGGGTTGGATAAGCACCCCAAACAATATCCGATAAAGAATTACAATATGTGAATGCGCGCGAACATATTTCCTGTATAGAAGAAGGTATTGTAATTTTTTTTAGATAGTTATTATTTGAAAAGGCTTTATATGAAATAATTTCTGTCCCTTCAGGCACTATGTATTCTTGATCTTCTTTTTCTTCGGGATACTTTATCAGTGTTTTTTTATCCGCTGAGAAAGTAACTCCATCTATAACTGCGGTTTCCTGTGCCTGCAGCAAAATGCTGAGTAACGGCAATAGTATAACAAGTAATATTTTTCTCATAACTGTATATTTTTAGTTTACACTCGATTTCAGACTTATTCGATGATTCAGAACCTGGGGTTGGAATCTGTAGAACTTACATTCGTATAGGCATTGCATAAAGAACCAATGTCTGGTTGTGCAAAACAGCCGAGACTGCTAGCCAAAGTAGCTACTAATAAAATGTACTTTTTCATAATATAATTTTTTTGAATTAGATATGGGCTAATATGTAATACAGAGGTATATTTTTATCTAGTTCAACTACCCTTGTCTTTGGCTGTCTTCTTGCAGTTTGGCTATAGGATTCTTCAAAGATATATATTTATTTTAGATTTTCATTGATTTGAATTAACCGATTGAAGAATAAACTTTTAGCGGAGTTTTTGAGATTCAGAGGTAACGAGTTAGTTAACCGTGCTATTTTCAGCGTTTTGCGGTGCTATACTGTCAAATAACTCACGCTAAAAGTAAGCAATATTTTTGAAATCACACGCATATTTTTCTTCTTTCTTTAACCGATAAACACCTCTTCTGTGGAAAGAATGAATAAGGCAAGTTTTTTATTGGAAATACTCTTCCGAGGAACGAGAAAGGAAGATTTCTGATAAAATTCATTTCAGTCTTGACGTTCTATTCTTGGAACCATACCTTTGTGTTCGGATAAAGAAAGGTTAGTATCTTTATTTTTTTGCTCCTAATTTCCGAAATCCTTTTTCTGCGTCTATGGCATTGAGACGTGTCAGTTGACGTTCTGCCATTTCGTGCAAACAGGCGTATCGGGTAGATTTGTCCATATCACGTTTCAACAGTTCTGCATTAAATGATTCAAGATTTGCTAAGACAACCAATTCGTTAATACTTGCCGTATCGCGTATATTCAAACCTTTCTTTGCGTATTCAGGATTTGCTTCTCGCCATTGCTTTGCTGTACAAGCCCATAAAGCGAGATTTAGCATATCGGCTTCATCTGCATAGGCGTATGCTTTCTCTCGTTCAACATCCATTTTTGGGATGATAAAATCACGGACGGCATCGGTATGAAGCGTATAATTCACTTTACTAAGTACCCGTTTTACATTCCATTCACCGAGCATCGGATTGTTTTCAGCCTCTTTAAGTCGCTGATATTCGGTAATCAAATAGAGCTTAAACACCGGACTGAGCCACGAGCCGAACTCAAACGCAATATCTTTGTGGGCGTAAGTTCCTCCATTTCGCCCTGCTTGGGAAATCATACCGACAGCATCGGTAGCCTCAATCCATTTGCGGGGTGTCATATTAAAACGGTTTGCTCCTGCTTCGTGTAAAAAGGTGTCGAATTCGACACCTTTAAAGGCAGGGTTGTGCAACATCTCCCAAGCACCGAGAAACTCAAGGGTATTACGATTACGCATCCAGTTGCGGATATGGTCTTCGCCCTCTTGCCCCTTTACCATATCGGTAAGGCAAATGTAATCGTCATTTTTTCCCGAAATAATGGTTATTTCCGTACCCTGTACGGTTATTTTCTCTTTTTTGCTCATATTACTTCTTTTTTCTTTATTACACAACCTCAAATCTATCGTCCGAACTAACATTGACAAACAAATACCTGTTTTTCCGAATTATCGTTAAATACCTCTTCTTCAAAACCTCCAAACTTATGAATAACATTAAATCCAGCCCATTCCAGATATGTGTCTAATTCTTGAGGAAAAAACATCCTCATATCCAAATTTTGGGTAGAATTGAACTCGCCATTAATAAAATAATGCCATTCTATACGATTAATCTGAGTTTTATTTTCATATAGCATTGTCTGCTTTATCAATACATTTTTTCCATCGCTGGTCGTATATTCGGCAATTACTTGTTGTTCTTTTGCGGCTTCAACTATATACTGAATATTAGGGTTAAAGCAATCCAACAGAAATAAGCCTCTGTCTTTAAGGTGATTTCTAACAACATGAAACGCCTTAAATAAATCTTCATTCTTATATAAATGATGGATTGAATTAAACGGAATAAAAATAAAGTCAAATTTTTCCTGCAAGTTTAATGTTCTAATATCTGCTTCAATGAAATTAATCACTAACCCTGCTTCGGAAGCTTTTATCTTTGCCTGTTCAAGCATTGATGAAGTGTAATCCACTCCATAAATATTGTATCCCTCCTTTGCAATGGGAAGCGTAAGTCTGCCCGTACCACAGCAAAGTTCAAGAATTTTAGCATCCTTATTTTTCGGCAGCCATTTTTTGTAAAATGGCAAATCAGACAGGAAAGTATTTAATCCATCATAAATACCAGCATTGTATATTAAGTCGCCAACTTTGTAATCACTATTCATTTTATCTCCTCCAATATCTCTTGCCCCCAATTACCCACAACGTTGTGGAGATTGTCAAGTATTGACTATTTTTTATTTTCTTTTTTATTGTTTATATCCACTTTGTCAACGAAAATTAAAGTGTACATTTCATTGTTTTATTATTTCATTTCTTTGCCAAATATCATTCAACGTTGAATCTGCGAACAAATGAGGCTCATAATGCCCCCTAATGATTAATTTATCATTAGGACTTACGATAATAGACAGCGATTCTCCTTTTCTTAGAACTACATTTTCACAATACAACCTACCATTAATATGGATTCTCTCAATGTAAGTTGTTTCGTCCTCAAGTTCACGAATTACTATTTCAAAAATCTCATCAGGAACTGTAATTGTGTCAAATCCTTGTATAAAAGAGGCTGATTTTAACAGTTCGCGAACATATTTTTGTTTTCCGTGTTTATTAATAACGAATAAATGTGGACAAGAACCGCATTGCCAATAACTATTTATGGAATATAAATTATTGAAATCAAAACTGTGTATTTCAACTTCATATTCTCCTTCGTTGCTATTGTATATAACAGAGTTTGGATTAATTTCTTCATTAAAGAAACAAATGTCATCTTCATTAAAATCACCGTTGCTAAGTATCCGTGAGAAATCTCGTCCTCTGTCTCCGTCAATATGTTCTATAACGATTTTGCTTCTGTCAATTTCCTGTAGATTGATAGCCGTTGCAATTGGAACTAAAACCATTTCACGAGAGAGTAAATTGAAATTGGGGAGGAGAATTTTTGTACTTTCCTTTGTCAATAGACTGTTTAGTTTTATTTGCTCCTTTGAGGTATTTGTTATTCCAAGAAAAATGAAACTGATAGGAGAAATTTCTAAATACTCAGTATAAGCAAATTCGAAAATTTCTCCTCCACAAGAATCTTCATTTCTTCGAAGTAAAGAGGTGCAAAACGTTTCTGCATTAATTCCTGATTTGCTCAAATGCTCTAAAAATGAATTTGGTTTCAAAATTCTCAATAATGAACACCAATCACATTTCCTTTTTGCTTCAAAATAAGGATATTCCACGCTTGCTTTGTCTGTCATTTCAACTCCTTCATATTCCTGAAAATACTCCTCAATAGAATTAAACTGTCGAACTTCCATTATCATTTTTTGTTCAACATTAGAGCCAAAGTCTTTCAAATGTGAGTTAAGAATTTCTTTCCATTCTTTTAATATTAAGTTATCAGACAAAAATACTTTGTTTCGATATTTGTCAACAGAAGAAAAATCTCCTTTGATTACGGACTCTAAAACATCAAAAGCGTGAAGAACATAATAACATGTATGTATTTGATTTGAAATGAGTTTTTTCTCAACTGTAGGATTTTTTTTCACAAAATCATACCAATCATTTCGTGCTTTAGTTAATTCCGGAATTGAAAATTTAATGTCCTTAGGGTGCTTATTATTATAATGCCCCGCATTTGCGTGACAATCAAAGCAAAGAGGAATGGCATTTTCAAATGTATTGGGTCCACCATTTGCTTCTTGTATCAAATGGTGAACTTCTAAATTTATCCCTTTATAACTATGACAAACACAACAGTGTCTTGCAGTCGCAATCATTACTTGTTCTTTTATTTCCGGTGAAAATCCCATGGTATATTTTGTATTATTTTACTCACTACATTTATTCAGTTTGCAGCTAAAAAATACACCCATATTTTACAGTCAACCGCTATCACATTATACTATTATTCCTCGGGCAAAGCAGTTGGTATATCCAAAATGCACATGCGCAAAAGAACATTTTATAAAACCGAGTGAGTTACTTGCCGTTCGCAAATTTAGCAAATAATTGGGACACAGCCCAGATTACCTCTTAAAACCTTTGTTTTTACCCACTTCCAGCTTAGCCGGAGGCTTGATCTGTGGTCTTATGGTTTGCTTTATTTCTTGGTATTTTTGCTTGAACCAGTCGAGGATGTTCTGACCGTTGAGGAAAAGACGAAACCCGTCCGGATTGTCCTATTCTTTGAATAGTTGCAGTTTACCATCCTGCACATTAAAATCTTGGTCGTGCTCAAGGGAATGTAGTTTGCCTGTAAAGGGTACGATTTCGCTGTTGAACAGCCTCTTAATGGAGGATGAAATAGCCATTACTAACAGATGGAATAGCCCTTTTCATCAGATCAAGTAGCTGTTGTCATCAGATGAAATAGCCATTGCCAATAGATCAAGTAGCCATTTCCATTAAATTCAGTTTGAATTTACCCGAAATGAGCCGTTCTTTCTTCTTTTTTTCTCTACTTTTCTTTTCTCCGTGAAGGTTCTTTATTTGACGGAATGAAATGATCATTCTATAATCTTTATCATTTGGAAAGGGTGAAGGAATAAGTCTTGTTTTATGCAACTTATATCTTTGTTTTATTGTCAATGTGGAGAGCTGAGATTGCTCTACAATCCGTTTTTTCTAATCATCTTCATCATCACCCGGAATAAGGCTACTTATAAGGGATAGGAAAAGCAAAGTGTCAAAAAGATAATTTGGCGGAGAGTACGGGAGCAGGTATGGAACGGAAAGGTATCAGGAAGAATGTGTTTTACCGTAGGTGAATACGTAGAATCTTATTGATTATATCGTTTATCTTTTCCAGTCGTGCGGTACATGATTGCAGTTCTTTATTTGAAGATTGAATATTTCTGTATACGTACAAAAAAAACGTGCAAAACCTCCATTAGAGGGTTGCACGCTTTCAAATCATTCGGTCTTACAAATAAGTCGGATTCTACAGGATAACTTATCAGTCACATTTAATCATATAATGATACGTGCCCGACCCTACCGTATAGACTTTGTCTGCATGGATGGTTGCTGTGGTATTTGCGGGGATGGTGACGGTGAGTTTGATCCTGCCGTTTTCTCTTTTCCATTCCGAACGGATCAGACCGCGTACAGACTGGTAGCTGCCCGATACCCAATCCAGTTGATCGATAAAATGCGGGCGAATGATGATATGACCGAATCCCGGATGTTCGGCATCCAAGTTGATACCTGCGAGCGTATTGTACATCCATGCGCTTACATCTCCCATGAAGACATGGTTGAGTGACGCATCGTGGAATTCCGGGCTGAGTAACCAGGTCTCTGCCAGCGTGGTATATCCTTTGGTTTCTACCCAATATCCCCAGGAAGGAGCTTCGGTTTTGGTGATCATTTTGTAAGCATCTTCTACATAGCCGAATTTTGTAAGCATGGCAGGGACTGTTTTGCTACCGAGCAGTCCGAAGTTGAGGAAATAATTATTCCCGGTGACTGCTTTATGCAACTGTTCGGCAACGAGTTGTTCCTTGCCGGCAGGCACGATGTCCATATATAAGGCAATGGCTTGTGCGGTTTGAGTTCCGTTGGCATAAACACCTGTTTCGGTATTGAAATATTTTTCGTTGATCAGTTGTTTGAGCTGTTCCGCTTTTTGCTGATAGGGAGTAGAATCTTTGCCTAGGAGCTTGGCGAAACGAGCCATCGTTTTATAGTCCTGATAATAATATAAGGTGGAAGTGTACTCGTTCGGAGTTTGTGCTTCGTAAGTGACCCAATCTCCCAGCCCGAAAGTGAGGAAACCTTCTTTCTCCAAGGGTTTCAGATAGTCAAGATAACGTAACAGGGTGGGGTAGAGGCGTTCGATGGTCCGCGTCTCCCCATAGTAATTGTACAATGCATTGGGAATAATGAACAAGGCTGCGTCCCATACCGGACCGGGCCATTCTCCATATCCCCACGATGCACTGGGCACGATGCCTGAGATCTTGCCGTCAGAAAGCTGGTTGTCGATGAAGTCGTTCATCCATTTCTCATAAAGGGTAAGGCCATCGAAATTGAGCAGAGCCAGGTCGATGGCCACATGGGCATCGGCAGTCCAACCGTTCTTTTCGCGTTGCGGGCAGTCGGTGGGAATGCTATGCAGGTTGCACAGGTAGCTTAGATTGGTGGCAGCCCAGATTTTATTCAGTAATGGGTTCGAGCAACAGAATTCTCCCGCTTGCGGGACATCCGTATGGAGGAATAATCCGGTGAGGTCACCTGTTCCCAGTTTCACCGGGCGGTTGCAACTGACTTCTACATAGCGGAATCCGTGATAGCTGAACTGGGGAGTGAAGGATTCCTTCTTTCCCGTACCTCTCAGGATAAAGACATCGGTTTGGAAGGTTTCCCCCGGTTTTACGGGTTTGTAATAAACATCTATGTTTCCCGGTTCGAGCCTTCCATTCTCTTTCAGCAATTCTCCGTGACGGAGGGTGAAGGTAGTGCCCGATTCCCCTTTTACTTCGAGCCGGCATACTCCGGAAATATTGTGTCCCATATCGAATACGTAAATGCTGTCGCCAAAGGATTTCATCGATACGGGCTTAATCTCTTCCGTAATACGGATGGCAGGCATTTGCTGGGCAACCAGTAAGGGGGCGGGTTGTCCCGTTTTACGGGCAGGCATCCATTGTGCGTCATTGAAACGGGCTGTCGTCCAGCCGGGTTCTTCAAGTCGTGCGTCATACTTGTCACCGCTATAAATATTGTTGTAAGTATAAGCACCGGTATTTGTTTTCCAGTGTTCATCGGTTGCTATGACATCTGTGCGACCGTCTGCATAAGTCACCCGCAGTTCGCATAACAGGCGGGGACGTTCTCTCCAACGGGCTTTCTCAAAATCCCAAACCGCCCGGCTCTGGCAATTGTAGAAACCGTTGCCAAGAACAGCGGCAATGGCATTTGCCCCTCTATTCACGAGTGCTGTTACGTCATGAGTAACATATAAGATACGTTTGTCGAAATGGGTGTATCCCGGATCGAGGTAGTTTTCACCGACTCTTTTGCCGTTGATGAAGAGTTCGTAATACCCGGTTCCGCTCACGTAGGCACGTGCCGAGGAGATTTTACCCGTCAGATCGAATTCTTTTCGGAATAAGGGGGCGGGTTCATATTCCTTATCATGCCGGTCCGTGATCCAGATAGCTTTCCAGTCTGTTGGTTGTAGTTTTGCCGTCTCAAACCGGTTTATGGCAGATGTGTCGGTATGGTTGTTTTCATCCCAGATGGTCACCTGCCAGTAATAGCAGGTATGGGGCTGTAAAGGGTTTGTTCCTTTGTATTCTATGCGTGTGGTCTTGTCGATGACCTTTCCCGAATCCCATACATCCGCTTTGCCTTCGGATAATAATTCAGGTCGGCTGGCAATCCGTATTTGCCATGCTTTTTGTATCGTATTTGTAACATTGCTGCCGAGCATCCATGTAAAACGCGGATGGCTGGTATCTATGCCGACAGGCGAGTCTGTATACTCGCATTGAGTCTTAATTATTTTTACCTGCTCTTTTCCATTGGCAGTCAATGGAGCTATGAAAAATAATAAAACAGCTAACAAAAGTTTGGTCATAAGGCTAATTGATAATTAATAATGAATAATTAAAAATTAAAAACGAAGAGTGAAAAGAAACGATTCATACTTAACTATTCATTGGAGTTTATGTAAATTAGGTTTGTAATAACCATTATCGAAGTAAAGTGCTAACACGGTGCAACAACAAACGTCATAACTTATAACTGCATGATACACCTTTCTTTACAAAAGTGATTATAGATGTGAGATTACAAACCTAAATTACGTCAACTCTCTTAATTACCGTTTTTCATTATTAATTTTTAATTTTTCATTATCTAATGCTATTCAGCAAATCCACTTTTCCTTCATTTACCAATTTGAGGATCAGTTCTCCGAAAAGTGTATTTTGCCATGCAAACCAGGCACGGGTGAAGTTGGCAGGATCGTTCTTGTGGAAAGACTCGTGCATGAATCCTGTACCGGCATCCGTGTTGATCAGCATGGTGATGCAGTCTTTGATCTCTTTGTCATCCTGACTTGTAAAAGCTTTCATCATGATACTCATAGGCCATATCATGTCATACCCGATGTGCGGACCTCCGATACCTTCACCGGCTGTGCCTTTGAAGAAATAAGGATTATCTTCACTCCATACGAAACGACGGGTGTTCTGGTAGATCGGGTCGTTTATTGATACATCGCCCAGATAAGGCATGGCAAGCAAGCTCGGAACGTTGGCATCGTCCATCAGGAAATGATTGCCGAAACCATCTACCTCGAAAGCGTAGATTGTGCCGTATTTAGGATGGTTGTAAGTGGCATATTTCTGTAAGGCGGTTTCTACTTCCTGAGCCAGGTCGCTACATTCCTTCGCCAAACTTTCGTTCTTATTGACTTCAGTCAATATCTCGGCAGCTTTTCTTAATGAAGAAACGGCAAAGAAATTGGATGGAACCAAGAATTGCAGGGTAGTGGCATCGTCCGATGGGCGGAAACAAGATACGATCAGTCCTACGGGATTGACAGGGGCACCAAGGCCGCCGTTGTTTAATGTATCGAGCGCACGCTCAGTCTTACGCTGGAATTTGTAAGGACCTACTCCATCCTTGCGTTGTTGCTCCTTGAACGTTTTCAGGATGGCAGTGATAGCCTGTATCCATTCACTATCGAAAACGCTTGCATCTCCGGTTTGTTTCCAGTATTGGTACGCCAGACGCAACGGATAGCACAAAGAGTCGATTTCCCATTTGCGTTCATGAAGTTCCGGTTTCATATCGGTCAGGTCGGTCATCCATTCTCCGCCTTTGGCTCCGTCATTGAATGCATTGGCATACGGATCGATGTTGATGCATTTGAACTGGCGACGGATGGTGCCTTCCAGCATCTTTTTCAATTCAGGATCTTTGTCCGCAAGCTGGATGTAAGGCCATACTTGTGCCCCGGAGTCACGCAACCACATGGCGTGGATATCACCTGTATAGACGAATGTATCGGGTTTGCCGTCTGTTATACGGTAGTGTACGGTGGTTTCCAGTGTGTTCGGAAAACAGTTTTCGAACATCCAAGCAAGCTTTTGGTTCGTCAGTAGTTTTTTGACACGGATGATTTCAGCTTCCACGGCTTTGGACTTGAACAAACGGTCTTTAACTGCCGGACGATTTGACTTGTAAGCCGCTGCTTTGCAGGCTTCATTGATAACAGTTGTGTTGTCGCTGGGTGCGGTGAGGTTCATCGCATAAGCTCCGTTACCTACCAACATGGTTGCTGCAATAGCGCATAGACTAATGTTTTTTCTTTTCATGATCTTGTTTTAGGGTGATTATTATTTTATTCATTTTAATTACTGCATTTATTTAATTGCTGCCAGCCGGGCATACATCTCCACCATGGCTGCCTGTGTGAGTAACCATTTCTTTGCATCTTTTTCATTGCCGGAGAAGTCGGTGTTGAACAGCCCCTTTTCATCGCGGGCATTGTTCCATGCATAATTCAGACTTTTATTGAAAGCATCCAAATAGGTTTTATCTCCATTAGTCTTATAAAGCTCGATGAATCCTCTCAGCATGACGGCAGTGAACCATACATCTCCCTTTTTTAATATTTTGAATGGTTCTCCATTAGGCAGTGTAAAGTCGGTAAAGAAATAATTGTAGCACGCTTGAGCCAGCTTTTGTGCATCGGTCAAGTATTTCTGATCATTGGTGAGTTGGTAAAGTAAAGCTGCCGATTGCATCATCTGTCCGCTGTTGTAAGCGAACTTTGCCTTACCTATTTTTCCATCCAGGCTTATGTTGTCAAAGTAAAGATAATCTGTAGGATCCTGTAAGTGTGATTGGGTCCATTCATACAAATGTTTGCCTTGTGCCAGGTAGTTAATGTCTCCGGTGGCCTTAAACAATTTTAGGGCGAACACTGAACCGGGAGCGTTCGAACAAGTATTCTTACTTTCCTTCTTTTGTTCGCACCAGTAGATGCCTCCGCCTAATTGATCGTCCGTGCCACTGGCAATAAATTTCCAGATCATTTTTGCCTTGTCCAGGTATCTGGGTTCGTTGGTATACGTATATATATCGGTATAATCGATACCTAACCAGATGTTATCGTCATAAAAACGGTCGGATATTGGGGCAGAGTGTATGTAAGATGAATAAGCATGAGGTTCACGGGCTGAGTCGTAATATTCTTCCAGTCCGGGTAGCACTTTACCATCGAGGATTTCTTTGTATTTGGGATCATTACTTGTTTCCAACAATGCGTTTACAGCGGAAAATGTCCCGGAGTAAGGCCAGAGATAGGAATATTGGTTTGGGACATTGGCCTGCTCTTCGGATGCCAGGTAAGTGGCGGTATACGAAGCGTCAAACGGATAGTTTTCACGTAAAAGGTAAGTGTCGGGAGCTGAATAATTCTGATAAAGTGCGTTTAATGTTGCTTCAGCTCTCTCCAAATTGAAGTTTGCTCGTGCTTGTTCCTTGTCTTTGGAAGCACAACCGGTGAAGATGGCAGTGCATAAAATTCCTGCGAGGATTTGGTGTACTTTCATGTTTTCTTTTGGTTTATAAGTTTGCAGGGACAAATATAGTTGTTGCGCCTTAATTAAAATGACCAATTTAGGACATAATTGTGTTTTTGCCGGCTGATGGCAGAAAAAGTATAGTGAAATGGCACGAAAATATACAAAATTCTGCCTTTCACCTCTCTTTTTAGGAGACATTTTTGAGATAATGACTGTTTTTACGTATTTTCGCCAGTGCATATAACTACTATAAAAAGTATGAATACCGAAATCCGGAGGAACCGTTTATATTGTGTCTTATTTCTGTTGGTTTGTCTTTGCGGGTCTGCCTGTGCTTATAGTCTGCGGCAGTTCACCAGTAAGGAAGGACTTTCCAACAGCGCGATCCTTTCCGTTTGTCAGGATAGTGACGGTTTGCTTTGGATCGGGACGTGTGACGGAATGAACCTTTATGACGGAAACAGGCTTTGGCTATATCAACCGGCCGATGTGCGCAACAGCCTTTCCGGCAATCTGATAGACGGTATAATGGAAGGGGATGATCATACTTTATGGATACAAACCAACTATGGATTGGATCGGTTGGATACACATCACCAAACGGTGAAGACTTTTAGAGAGTTCAAGGATGTCAGTATTCTGACAAAAAGCCGGGACAATGCTGTTTTCATTATGAAAGATGACGGATACATCTATTATTGTTGTCCCGGGGAGGATCGTTTTCACCGGTTGGAAACAGAAAGATTTGCATTCGAAGAAGTGCTGACAATGACGGTAGACAAGGAGGATGTGCTTTGGGTATTCACATCCGATACCCCTTCACACGGATATAAACTTCAGAGGCAAAACGGGAAAATACAGGTTGAAGATCATCGTCCGACCACTCATTCCATAAATCTGTTGTGTGCTTTTTCTGAACAAGATAATGTCTTTTTCGTGGATGCCTTTAACGAGCTTTACGAATATAAGCTGCATGGCGGACAGACTTATTACATTGCAGACCTTACGGGAGAGATAAATAAACGGGGGGAAATATCCTCTATTGTCCGATATCATAATGACTTCTTTATCGGTTTTAAGAATAGTGGACTGATTTGTCTCAAATATCAGCCGGATCGAAAAGTGAAATACGAGGTGGTTCCTATCGATATAAATTCCGGGATATTTTGTCTTATGAAGGATAAAGCACAGGATATCCTGTGGATAGGAACGGATGGTCGTGGACTGTATATGTATTTTGCGGATGGAGTGCGGATTGAAAATACATTGCTCGATGCTCCGCTTTACCATAATGTGGGCAATCCGGTGCGTACACTTCTTTTGGATGATGAAAGGACGTTGTGGGTCGGGACGAAGGGAAACGGCATTCTTCGGATGCCCGGGTATGATATTGAACAGAATAGGGCTTCTTCTGTGGAACAATACCTGAGCGGAAACTCATCTTTGGCGGATAATTCGGTCTATTGTTTCGCTTCCGGACGAAAAGGCTATTTGTGGATCGGAGGGGAGAGTGGAATGAATTATTATTCTTACCGGGACAGAAAGATTCATCCGTTTCGGGTGATTGCCGATGGTAAACCGTTGAAATTCGTACATTCTGTCTGTGAGTTTAACGATAGTGTGCTTTGGATAGCAACTGTAGGGGAAGGGATCGTAAAAGTTGTCTTAGATTATAAAGCAGATATCCCCCGAGTGCTTTCGGCACAACGGATATTGCTTGATGACGGGAAACGGGCATCCAACTACTTTTTTACATCTTATAAGGAGAATGACTCTATTATTTGGTTCGGTAATCGTGGAAAGGGTGCCTGCCGCGTGAATGTGGAAACCGGTAAGATCACTTCCTACCGTTTTGACGGAGAGGGAAATAGTCGGATGCAGAATGACATATTTGCCATCATGGGAAGTAATGGGAGTTACTGGTTTGGTACGAGCTTTGGATTGATGCGGTGGACAGATGGCAAATACCAGGTATTCAATAATGTGAATAAGTTGCCGAATAATACGATTCACGGTATCCTTGAAGATATGCACCGGAATCTTTGGTTGAGTACGAATCGTGGCATTGTAAAGTTGAATATCAAGGATAACACCTTGAAAACTTATGATGAACGGGATGGTCTGGAAATAATCGAATTTAGTGACGGTGCTTATTTTGAAGACAAACTTACAGGTACGCTTTTCTGGGGCGGAGTCAATGGCTTTTTGACTATTACGGAAAGTAGGGATACCCCCGTGGAATACATGCCTCCATTGCTTTTCAACAATCTTTCGATCTTTGGCAAGACATGTAACATTTATGATTATCTGGTGGAGGAGGAGGGACGAAAGGTCTTGGAGTTGGATTATAACCAGAACTTTTTCGGGCTCTCGTTTACTGCACTCGATTATATTTACGGGAATAATTATATTTACCTTTATAAAGTGGAAGGGTTGAGTGACAACTGGGTGGAAAATGGTTTCTCGCCTGTTGCAGCTTTTTCCAGCTTTCCACCGGGAGAATATGTCCTGCATGTTAAATACATCAATCCCGTAACAGGCAATGAAAGTGAACCGCAGTCTTTAAAGATTCGGATTAATCCTCCCTGGTACATGACGACACTGGCTTATGTTGTTTATATTCTATTGGCATTCGTTCTCATTGCATTATTGGGTGTGCGGCTTATCATGGGTTATCATCGCAAACGCGATGCCATGATCGATAGTCTGAACCGTCGGCAACGGGATGAACTTTATGAATCCAAATTGCGCTTCTTTATAAATATCACTCATGAGTTCAGTACCCCGCTAACACTGATTTACGGTCCGTGTGAAAGGATTATAGCTCATGCCAAGGATGATGCATATATACAGAAATATGCATCCATGATTTTGCAAAATGCCCGGAAGTTGAACCAGCTGATTCAGGAATTGATTGAATTCCGCCGTCTTGAGACAGGTAATAAGGTGCTAGAGATACGTCCTGTTCGGGTTTCTGAATATTTAAAAAGCATTTATGAATCGTTCACTGATATGGCCGAACGCAGGCATGTCGATTATCAGCAACAGATAGAGCCGGATGTCCGTTGGAACACCGATGCGGGATGCCTGAATAAGATTGTGACTAACTTGATATCTAATGCTTTTAAATATACATCCGATGAAGGAAGGATATCCGTAGAAATGTCTGTCGATAGGGATCGGTTGCATATTACTGTTTCGAATACAGGAAAAGGCATCCCTCAAGAAGATATGGAACGTATTTTCGACCGGTATAAGATTCTGGATAATTTCGAACAGCAAAGCAGGAATGGAACATCTCGCAACGGATTGGGATTGGCTATCTGTCATAGCATGGTGACCATGCTGAATGGCGAAATCCGTGTAAGCAGCGAACCGGGACGATTGACCTCCTTTGAAGTGATACTCCCGGAATTGCAATCGAACGCGGAATCTGTGGAGCAAGAAAAGGAATTTGTGCCTTCACTGGTGCCGGTTACCGAAACCCCGGTCGAGTCACAAAATGCGGATGTAGCTTTTGATAGCTCGAAATTGACAGTTATGGTAATTGATGATGATCCGTCCGTCCGTTGCTTGGTGACCGAGATTTTATCCAATAAGTACAATGTGCTTTCCATGAGATCGTCCGAAGAGGCATTGGAGATGTTGAAACAAAAACAACCTGGACTGATTATTTCGGATGTGATGATGCCCGGTATGGATGGCATTTCGTTGGTGCGGGAGATTAAGTCGGATAAACTATTGTCTCATATCCCATTGATCTTGCTCTCGGCACTGCATGACGGAGATGAACAGGTGAAAGGTATCGAAGCGGGGGCTGAAGCGTATGTCACTAAACCGTTTAAAGTGGATTATTTGGAGCAAATGGTGGAACGCTTAATACGACGTGAAGCTGAATTGAAAGAGTATTATAGTTCGGTGTTCAGTGTGTTTTCAATGGATAGCGGACGGCTCTTGCACAAGGAGGATAAACTCTTTTTCGATCAGGTGGTGGAGGTTATCGGTCGGAACATTGAAAATCCTGATCTTTCAGTCGATCTTTTAAGTTCTATTTTGGGGTTCAGCACCAGACAATTCTATCGGAAATTGAAGAGTGTGACAGATCAGACTCCAGCGGATATTATCAGGGATTTGCGTATTGTTAAGGCTGAACAGTTATTGGTGACTACTCACCTTTTGGTAGAAGAAGTGATGTACAAAGTCGGTTTTACCAACCGGGGAACTTTCTATAAACTTTTCTCTGCCCGTTACGGAATGACTCCGCGCCAATACCGGGAGGAGAAAAAGAAGGAGTGCAAAACAGCCGTTCAATCAAACGAGCTTTCTCATCGATAAAAGATGTATGTATCCTGAGCATACAATGGTAATGGTGTATAATATGGTAAATGCGTCGGATCGTACACTAAATTTTAGTTGAGGATATGTCAATAAATTTTAGTTCCGGTTGTTCCTCTGTAATATCAAATGTTTGGAGGCAAATAGTTGATAATCAATAGATGTGAGGAGGGCTTTTTACCTCGGTGATCAACGGCCTCTTCCTCGGTGATGAAGACATCCTTCATCGGTGACTAACGGGGTGTTCATCGGTGAGGTAGGATGCCTTCAGTTGCGGGTGGGCTTTATGTAAGAAGTTTTCTCTTAATTCCATCTTTAAATAATATATCCCGATTACATTTTATGCAAGATTCTCTGATAGGAATTGTATAAAATGTAACCGGGAAAGTATTGGTGGAAAGTTTATCCTGGATATGGGTTTACGTGAAAAGAATCTGTTATTTACAATTCTATCACCAAAGATTCTCTGGGCGACAAAGTCAGTTCCCCATCCAATTGAATGATTCTTCCGGTCAGGATATCTTTTCCTTGCGTCTTATCTTTCAGTACTTCTTTGTAGAACTTCAAAGGTAAAGTCGTTTCTGCATCCGTTCCGTTTAGCATTACAAAGACAGTCTTGCCTTCGTATTGGCGGGCATAGGCATATACACCGTTTTGAACCATAAATTGAGTCATGCTGCCTTTGGCAATCACTTCATTTCCTTTGCGCCAGTTCAGCAAGGTCTTATAGAAATTGTAGCAGTCATTTTGAAGTTGGGTACGGTCGCTGGCAGTCAAGGCACTTTCTTTGTCTTCCGCCCAGCCACCGGGGAAATCTTTGCGGACATACCCATCGCTCTTGCTTTTCACACCGTTCATCATGATTTCCGTGCCGTAATAGAGTTGTGGAATGCGGCGAGTGGTCAACAATAAGGTGGATGCTTGTTTCAGCATCGGAAGGTTGTCACCTTCGCCTAAAAAACGGTCGGTATCGTGATTTTCGATGAAAGCCAATACGGAAGCCGGATTCGGGTAAAGAAAGTCATAAACAAAGTTGTTATATACGCGATCTAGACCTTTGAACCAGGTTTCTGTCTGCTCATTTTTGGCTGTATTGATTTTGTCGTAGAAGCTGAAATCCATAACTGTCTTCAAGTTGCTGTTGAGAGGTGCGGATAGTTTGGAATCCTTTTGCCACCAAGCGGTGTAAGCCGGTTCGGTTACCCATGTTTCTCCCACCGTGTTATAATTGGGATACTCTTCATTCAGCTCTTTCATCCAGTTACTCATAGCATCATAATCTGCGTACGGATAAGTGTCCATCCGGATGCCGTCGATGTCGGCATATTCAATCCACCAGATGCTATTCTGCAGCAGATACTTGTAAACGTGCGGATTCTTCTGGTTCAAGTCCGGCATGACGGTAACAAACCAACCATCGTTCATTTGGTCGAAATCATATTTTGAAGCGTAAGGATCGACATGTGGGGTTAGTTTGAAAGAAGTCTGAACGAAGTTCTTCTCATGATCGGGATTATTGAACCAGTCTTTTGAAGGCATGTCCTTGATCCACTGGTGTTCCACACCGCAATGGTTGAAAATCATGTCCATAACGATCTTAATCCCGCGGTCATGAGATTTATTAATCAATCGGCAATATTCCTCGTTGGTTCCGAAACGCGGATCTACTTTATAATAATCGGTAGTTGCGTATCCGTGATAGGAGCCACCTTCCATGTTATTTTCTAAAACCGGTGTAAACCATAGGGCAGTCACACCCAAGTCTGAAAAGTAATCCAAGTGCTGTTCGATTCCAGCCAAGTCACCACCATGACGGGCATTCGGGTCATTGCGGTCTACTGTATAGGCAGACATGCCTGGAAGATTGTCATTGTCCGGATTGCCATTGGCAAAACGGTCCGGCATTAACAGATAGAGGGCATCTGAAGCATCGAAGCCTTTATGTTCACAGCCCTTCTTGCTACGTGCTTTCAGTTCATATTCCTTCACCAATTTCTTTTTTCCCACTGTGAAAGTAAGTGGTAATTTGCCGGGTTTTACATCTTTATCCAGATGTAGGTAGACGAGCAGATAATTGTTGCTTTCCAGCTTGACAGTGCTGCTAAGTGATACTCCGGGATAATTGACGGATACGGAAGCATCACCGATGCCTTCACCGTACACCATTAACTGGAGTTCCGGGTTATTCATGCCGGCATACCAGAAAGGCGGATCGATTTTATTCACATTCATGGCTGCATACGTACTAATGGATAGTAAGAAAGAACCTAAAATAAATAAGAATTTCTTCATGATATTAGCTATTTGTTAATTTCTCCGCTAATATAGGACAATTAGCGGAGAAGCATGTAATTCTTCGCTAATATCTATCCTTAAAGGCTATGCAAACGTTTTCATTGCTCTATAAAAGCGAGGCGTCTCTTCTGCGAAGAAGAGACGCCTTAGTTACTTTAAAATACTATGATTAATTTAGACTGTTACATCAGGAAGCCCAGCAAGATACCGGCAGCAACTGCTGAACCGATTACTCCGGCTACATTCGGACCCATAGCATGCATTAGCAGATAGTTGGTCGGATCATATTCCAAACCTACAATCTGAGAAATACGTGCTGAGTCGGGAACTGCAGAAACACCTGCATTACCGATCAACGGATTGATCTTATTGTCTTTACCCAATACCAAATTGAACAATTTCACGAAGATTACTCCGGAAGCTGTAGCAATGATGAATGAGAAAGCACCCAGACCGAAGATCCACAATGAATCCGTAGTCAAGAACTCTGAAGCTTGTGTAGAAGCACCTACTGTCAGTCCCAACAAGATAGTGATCGTATCGATCAACGGGCCACGGGCTGTTTCGGCCAAACGGCGTGTAACACCACTTTCTTTCAGTAAGTTACCGAAGAACAACATTCCTAACAATGGCAGACCGGAAGGAACCAAGAAGCAGGTAAGCAATAAACCTACGATCGGGAATATTACTTTTTCCGTATGTGATACTACACGTGGAGGTTTCATGCGGATCAAACGTTCGTGTTTCGTTGTCAACAGGCGCATGATAGGCGGTTGTATCACTGGCACTAATGCCATATAAGAGTATGCTGAAACAGCAATTGCTCCCATCAGGTTAGGTGCCAACTTGGAAGAAAGGAAGATTGCGGTCGGACCGTCTGCACCACCGATGATACCGATAGCACCAGCCTGCATCGGGTCGAATCCGACAGCTAATGCTGTCATATATGCCCCAAAGATACCAAACTGGGCGGCAGCACCAATCAGCATAAGCTTCGGGTTGGATATCAGCGCTGAGAAGTCTGTCATGGCACCGATACCCAGGAAAATGAGTGGTGGATACCATCCGGACGTTACGCCTTGATATAGTATATTAAGCACAGAACCTTCCTCATAAATACCGACTTTCAGTCCGGCTTCCATATTGAAAGGAATATTACCAATTAATATACCGAAGCCGATCGGTATGAGCAGCATCGGCTCAAATTCCTTGGCTACGGCTAGGTAGATAAACAACAACCCCACGATGATCATTACAAGATGGCCACCGGTAGCATTGGCAAAACCTGTATAGGTCCAGAAGTCTGCAAGGTTGTTTCCTAAAAAGTTTATAAAATCTCCCATATTATTCAATAATTACAAGGTCATTACCTTCGAGAACTGAGTCTCCTTTACTTACGTTGATAGCAGTAATTTTACCGTCTTTATCGGCATTGATATTGTTTTCCATCTTCATGGCTTCAAGGATGATGATGGTCTGACCCTTCTTTACAGTATCACCGACATTTACTTTGATGTCGAGGATTACACCGGGAAGTGGAGATTTTACGCCTGATTTACCCGTAGAAGGAGCAGCCGGTTTGACAACCTGTGCCGGAGCAGGAGCCGGAGTTGTAGAAGCTACGGGAGCAGCAGGACGTACAACCGGTTTGGAAGTTGTTTTCGGTGCTTTTTCCATCTCAACGTTATAAGGAGTACCGTTCACTTCGACATGAGCGATATTGTCTTCAATATCTCCAATGGTTACTTTGTATGAGTTACCGTTGATTTTATATTTATATTCTTTCATCGTTTTTACTTTTTTATTAGGTAATTTACTTTCTGTGAGGAGTCTCACGCAGCGTATATATCTTTGAACTCCAAGGTGAATAACTGCGTTTTACGCGAGTGATGGTGAGGACTGTATCTTCCACATCGTGAACGTCGCTTTGCATTTCGTGCATAGCCATTGAAATGGCAGCGAAAACTTCACCGGGAACTTCGCCCAGTTGTTTCTCTTTTGCCTCTTTCTTATCAGTGATGCCTTTAGCTTTCATTGCATTACGTTTACTGAGGTTAATTGAAGCTCTTCCGATAACTTTGAATGATATGAACAGAAGGATTAGTCCTAAAAATACCACACTCATAGCAGAAATAGCCATTCCGATACCTACGCCATCGTGTTCCTCGAACTTCTCCATCTTGGCGTTTTTGTCAAGTGTTTTGTTGTTGGTACTTGGAGTAACGTATTTGTCTGCACTTTGACCTTTTACTTCCCACTGGTCGGCAGCATCGCTTACGCGAGCGTAAGATTGGTCTGCTTGCAGGATGCCTGCAGGGATCACGATCTGATCAAGCAGTTTTTTTCCCGAATCATATAATCCGATCCAGTTGGAGGTTTCCGTGTTGAGCTTGAAGCTCGTATGGAAGGTTCCCCGATTCGGTTCTCCGTCAGCCCAGAACAAAGCGTGCTGGCGCGGTTTTACCAAAGTAAGAATGTCACCTTTCGGTATAAAATAGGTAATGGTATCACCCGGTTGGCTGCTTGCTTTCAGCAAACACCCTGCGAGATCGGCACTACCAAACGATCTGTTGAATATTTCAATCCATGCGCTGTGTACACCGTAGTCATCCTGAAAGTTGCTTTCGTTATCGATCAACACTTCATTCAGTACCAGCTTATTGTTGGATTTTTTCTCTCCACAGGAAGAGCATAAACCTAACACCAGCAGCAAGGAACAGAATATTCCGATTTTTGTTTTACTCATAATCGTTCTTGTTTTAGTGTAAAAAGCCTGATTACAATGGAATATTACCATGCTTCTTAGCCGGGTTAGTTAATTTCTTGGTTTGCAATTGTTGCAATGCACGAATGATGCGGAAACGGGTATTACGCGGTTCGATCACGTCATCAATATAACCATATTTGGCTGCATTATAAGGATTGGCAAACAGTTTGGTGTATTCTGCTTCTTTTTCTGCAAGATATTGAGCCGGATTTGCCTGCTCTTTTGCTTCGCGTGCATACAGCACTTCTACGGCACCTGCACCACCCATAACTGCAATTTCTGCTGTAGGCCATGCATAGTTCATGTCACCACGAAGTTGCTTACAGCTCATTACGATGTGTGAACCACCATAAGACTTACGCAGCGTGATGGTTACTTTTGGTACGGTAGCTTCACCGTAAGCATACAATAACTTAGCGCCATGCAGGATCACACCGTTGTATTCTTGGCCTGTACCCGGAAGGAAGCCCGGAACGTCTACCAATGAGACGATAGGAATATTGAAGGCATCGCAGAAACGAACGAAACGTGCTGCTTTGCGTGAAGCATTGCTGTCAAGAACACCTGCCAGGTATTTCGGCTGGTTGGCAACAATACCTACGGATTGACCGTTGAAACGTGCAAAGCCGATGATAATGTTTTTAGCATAGTCTTTCTGGATTTCAAGGAATTCGCCATTATCCACGATGGCACCGATAACTTCGTACATGTCATACGGTTTGTTAGGATTGTCAGGGATAATATCATTCAGAGAATCTTCCAAACGGTCGATAGGATCATCGCAATCTACGTAAGGAGCTTCTTCCAAATTATTCTGAGGGATAAAGCTCAACAACTTGCGAATGAGTGCCAACCCTTCTTCCTCTGTCTGTGCTGTGAAATGAGTAACACCGGATTTCGTTGAGTGAACGCTTGCTCCACCCAGGTTTTCCTGGGATACGTCTTCACCGGTAACAGTCTTAACTACTTTCGGTCCGGTAAGGAACATATAAGATGTACCTTCCATCATTAATGTGAAGTCTGTAAGGGCAGGAGAATAAACGGCACCACCGGCACACGGACCAAAGATACCGGAAATCTGCGGAATAACTCCGGAGGCAAGAATATTGCGTTGGAAAATTTCTGCGTAACCAGCCAAAGCGTTGATACCTTCTTGAATACGGGCACCACCCGAGTCATTGATACCGATACAGGGGGCTCCCATCTTCATCGCTTGATCCATAATCTTACATATCTTCAGTGACATGGTTTCTGATAATGAACCTGCGGAAACGGTGAAATCCTGAGCGAATATATAAACAAGCCGTCCACCGATTGTACCGCATCCGGTAACTACACCATCGCCCGGATAGTGCTTCTTTTCCATACCGAAGTTTGTACATCTGTGTTCTACGAACATGTCCATTTCTTCAAAGCTACCTTCATCGAGCAGCATGGCTATACGTTCGCGTGCTGTGTATTTACCTTTTTCGTGCTGCTTGGCAATTGCTTTATCACCACCACCGATGCGTGCTACTGCACGGCGCTCGATAAGCTCTTTAATTTTTTCAAGCTGGTTACTCATAAGTTTTCAATTTACTATTTAGTTATTTACAATTTTCTTTTTCCGGGGTTTGAGAATCTGACGGTTTACAAGCTACGTTTGATCCGGATACCGTTGGAACGGATGGAGTTGCAAATTGTAAATCGTCAGACAGACAATGAATTTAATGTTCGCAAAGTTCGGTCAAAACTCCCAATGTAGATTTCGGGTGAAGGAAAGCTATGTTAAGTCCTTCCGCACCTTTGCGTGGGGCTTTGTCGATCAAGCGGATTCCCTTTTCTTCAGCTTCTGCCAATGCATTGGCTACACCGTCTTCCATGGCGAATGCAACGTGATGAACGCCGGCACCTTTGTTTTCAATAAATTTGGCAATAGTACTTTCGGGAGAGGTTGGTTCCAATAATTCGATTTTGGTGTCACCTACTTTTAGAAAAGCTGTTCTTACTTTCTGGTCTTCTACTGTTTCGATGTTGTAACATTTCAGACCTAATACATTCTCATAATAAGGAAGGGCTTCCTCGATGCTCTTTACAGCGATGCCCAGGTGTTCGATGTGTGAAATCTTCATAACTGTATTTTTTATATTGGATTAATTAAACTTCGGTTCAAATAAACCAGCACAAAGAAAGTCAATTCTTTATTAATAAAGAAATATTTCAGCATTTAATTTCAAAAGTCAATTAACAACCGGACGTTAATTTGACGAGATGTAAGGTAATTAGGTACTGCGAACTGGTTATTGTATACATCCGTCACCCAATAATAGGAGTTGACGTTGCTAATATTTAGCAAATTGAAAACATCAAGTCCCAACCATATGCTACGAATATTACGTCCGAAGCCGGTTCGGTGCTTGTCTGTATTATCAATAATTACACGGGACATACCGATGTCCACACGTTTATAAGCCGGAGTGCGGAACACGGCTTCTTCACGTCCGCTATGAGGGGGGCCGAAGGGGAAACCACCGGCAAGGGTACCCTTGAGGTTCATCTTCCATTTCTTGCTTCCAGGGAAATAGTCTGTAAAATATAGAGAAAGATTATAACGCTGATCCGTTGGTCGGGGAAGCCATTTGCCGTTTATTTTTTCTTCGGTCTTCATCACTGAGAAGGTTAGCCAAGAGTCCGTTCCCGGCACAAATTCACCGAATAATTTCATGTCCAACCCCATGGCGTACCCGTTTGCCATGTTGCGTCCGTAATAGCTGATACGGACATTGTCTATATTATAAGGTATAAGGTTGCTCAGGGCTTTGTAATATACTTCAGCCGTGAATTTGAAGGGACGTCCTACGGCTCGAAAATTGAAGTCGCTGCCTACTACGAAATGTATAGAACGTTGAGATTTAATGTCCTTGTTAAGAGAGACGGTAGCCATGCCGTCTACCATGGTCGTGTCGCGGAATTCTTTGTAGAATGGTGCCTGGTAATAGACACCTGCCGCTGCACGAAAAGTGAATTGTTCGTTGAATGCAGGAATGAGAGCCAGTGAAGCACGCGGACTGACTATAAATTCTTTGTTCCAACTCCAATAGCTTCCCCTTAAGCCGGCAGTAAGTGTGAATAATCCTGCATTTGTCTTGAATTTATAGCTGTCTTGAGCGTATAGCGACATACGGCTGCTGCTGATGTCGTTTTTTGATGACATGCTGTATATTAATTCCGGACCGTCCGGGACTTGCGGTAACGAATACCCTGCAGAGTCACGCAATTCCCATTCGCGGAGTTTGTCTTTGATACGTTCCTTTTTTAGTTCTAGGCCCCATTGTATGGCATGGCGCTTCACCTGATGTTTACCGGTTAATGAATAACTTTGTACATCGGCATTCAGGTAATTGCGGGCATGCTCCATGTAAGTGCCTACACCGATGGTTTCTCCCGTGTCTTCCGCTTCTTCATCTTCACCCGACGGATCGAGTTCGTTTAACCAGTATTGACCTGTGATGTCGTAGGTTTCCTGTTCTTTCGTATGAAAAGCAGCGGCTTGAAAAGTCAGGCTATTGTGGTCGTTAAAATGATAGGTTGCGCTACCTGCCCCGAAAAAAGTGCGGAACAAGTCCCGTTCCTGGCCGTCGAAATAGACTTTGAATTCCCTTACTTCGGATAACGTACCGAATCGGGTGGTGCGGTCTTCGGGTTGGAATATGTATTTGTTTTCCGAGATATTCCCGATAAATCCGAATTCCCAACGTTTATTCGGTCTCCAGTTCAAGAAAGTCTGATAATCGGTGAATTGGGGATCGTATTCACCTTTCGTGTCAAGAGTTCCTAATAAATATCGGTTACTCTTATATCGGACGCTATTGATCCATGAAAATTTTTTGTTACCGAATCCCAAGTATGCCGATACGCCTAAAAGACTAAAGGCACCGGTCGCTTCAAAGCGTTCAGGCTTTTTATAGGTGATGTCCAGCACAGATGACATTTTGTCTCCATAACGTGCTTCGTATCCTCCTGACGAAAAACCGACACTTTCTACCATATCCGGATTAATGAAACTCAATCCTTCCTGTTGCCCCGAACGGATGAGAAGAGGACGGTAAACCTCCGTGCCGTTGACGTAAACCATGTTTTCATCGAAACTTCCTCCACGGACATTGTATTGCGAGCTTAGTTCATTGTTCGAGCTGACTCCTGCCTGGGTAGCGATAATTGATTCGATATTGCCACCGGAAGCGTCGGGCATCAGTTTATTGGCTTTGATATCTATTTGTTGCACCGTTCCGGTCTGCCGACGGTTTTCAGTAATGGTTACTTCTCCCAATTCATAGTCCAGTACGGGCAGTGTCATGTTGATGTTGATGTTTCCTTGGGGACGTACCAATACACGCTTGCGGGTGTTGTACCCTATCATGGAATAGATGAGTGTGACGGTGTCCCTGGACGAGAATTTGAGTGAGTATTTGCCTTTTAAGTTACTGACTGTACCGGTAGCGGTTCCTTCGATCCGTACTGTAGCCAGTTCGATAGGGTCTCCGTTCTCGTCCGAGATTACACCTCCTATCTTGACTTGTTGTGCCAAGACAGGCAAGGTAAATAGTAAAAGCAGATAAATGATTGAAAGGCGATACTTCATACTTAATTCTTTAAGTAGCCAAATAGTCACTATTTACTACTTAACTACTAAGAACTATAACGTGAAAAACGCTTTAAACGTATATTTTGACCAATAAATTGTTCAACCAGTTCCACCGGAAACGAAACCAGCGGCGTGTGCTGCTTTGCTTTCCACCAAAGCGAAGTACGAAGTCACGGTATCCGTGTTTTTTGAAAGGTAATCCAACGTCCATGAATTCCAAGTGCCTGAATTTCCGTTCATAGGCATCTTTAAGAGCCATCCATACGGCTAATATTCCGGGATATTGAAGAGCGTATGTCTTCCTCATTCCTCCTGAAAACCAAAGGTAGGCACTGTCTTCTGAATAAATACATGCCGAACCACCGATGATTTTCTCTTTATAGCGTACGATGAAAATCTTTCCTTGGTCGCTGCGTATTAACTTTTCTTCCATATGCCGGAAGAATTCAATGTTTGGAAAATGTTTGCGTATGTGTGAGGAATAGACCTTGTAAAGCATTCGTGAGAATTCCCGGATTTCTTCAATAGAATGCGCTTCCTCTACTTTCGCCCCGTTTTGTATGCCTTTCTTGATTTGCCTGAGACGCGAGGGACTGAAACGTTCTTCCACCTTTTTCTGACTGTGGAGGGAGTTGCGTACACGTAACCAATTGACGGGGAAGTAGTTGTTTTCCCGAAAGTACTTATAGCCGAACAATGCATTGTCCAGATTGCGAAATTCTATCATGAAGGAGACTCGTAATACTTCTGTTGTGAGGTGTTCCAACATTTCACCGAAAACGGCTTCCCGATCTATTGCATCATCCATATAATCTCCGGTACCATATATTTCACACCGTCTAACAATGGATGGAGGGAACAATGATTTGTTGGTACGAATGCCTGCCAATAACTTTGCCACAGGTTTGCCGTCAATGGTGGCGACAATATAAACCGGAGAATATCCCGGAGTTGCTTCATAGATCAAAAACAACTCTTTGGAATGGAAGGTATTCTTTCCCGGCAAATCGGGTATTTCGTTTCCGCGATAATATGTAGTGAGTCTTAGTGGCATTTTTCTGATCCGGATTTACTTAATGTGTTGCTTTATACCATGATGTCTCTGTAATTGATTGGGTGGACGAACTGACACTCGATTCGGAGGTGGTAATGCCAGAATAAGTGTTTACTTTGACTTTTCCCATACTCATCGAATAATAATATTCGGTGTGTTTCTTGTATTTTCCGGGGACGGTGCGTTCGAATTGGGCTTCAAATTCGGCCATTAATTCCGGGTCTTTGCAAAGCTTGCTGACATAATCGCCAAAATCGAAAAAACGTACAGGACTATATCCGTCCATGCGTTGTATTTGATAATTAATATGGGTGTCGAGTGCAAACCTGTCATTTACCTTTTTCATGACAGAGGCAAGATTGTCGAGTTCCGGACAGAAAGTAATCCCGATTGTCCCGCACGGCATATCGCTGTAGCTTTTGTAAAAACGGAGAAATGCATTACTGATGTTTTCATAATCTACATCACCGAACAGGTAAGGGCCGATTTCGGCATAAGGCATCCCGTAAGCCATGATTTCGGTGGGGCACGCAATGAGATAATCGGCTACTTCTTTCAGGTCATAAGCTACTTCGATGGAAGACATATAGCAATCATCGAAAAGAATGTATTCCATTTTTATGCCTGCCTGTGCGATTCCTTCGGCAAGTGTGGAAATATCCGTTTGGTACTCTTTTTCGGTTCCTCCGAAGTAGCGGGTCAAAGGTACACCTTCATATTCCCAGTACTCTTTTTCACCGATACTGCGGGATGCAGGCGATGAAACCGGAATCCAGCCCATGCCGTGGCAACCGATGGTCATGGCATATCGTCGGGCAGGTGCGAAAGATTTAGCATCGTTCAGGATGCCCGCAATACCGTTCACCGTAGTAAAAGCCGGGTTGTCATATTCTTTGAGAGGGATACGTACGCATTTTCCTTTCTCATATTTCAACTCAAAAAGACTGGCTTTCGTTGCCGTTGTAGAGAGGAATACGATAATTCTTTCATTTTGGAGGATATTCCGGGCTACTACACTTTCCATATCCGAAATGTTGGTTTCGAAAAAAGGTAAAAGATTATTTGCCCATGGCAGATACATCAACACCGTTTGCTCCGACTTGGAGGGTGTTACAGGAATATCCTCATTCTCACAGGCTACGATGAAAAAGGATAAAAACAGGAATATGCACTTAAACGTTTGTCTCATTGAATACAAAGTTACACTTTTATTTCTTTTTTCAACAAAAAAGAGATAGCTTTGTTGTATCTTAATAAAATAAACAAAAGAATTATGGTAGAAGAGATTCTTGCTTTCAATGAGCAGTTTGTAGAGAAGAAAGGGTATGAGAAGTTTATCACGAATAAATATCCTGATAAAAAACTTGCTATCCTCTCATGTATGGACACTCGCCTGACAGAATTACTTCCAGCTGCTTTGGGGTTGAAGAATGGTGATGCTAAGATTATCAAAAACGCTGGTGCTGTTATTTCCCATCCTTTCGGTAGTGTTATCCGCAGTTTGCTTGTGGCAATTTATGAACTAGGGGTGGAAGAGGTGCTTGTGATTGCCCATTCCGATTGTGGAGCGCATCACATGGATAGTGAAGAGATTATCGGCCGGATGCTGGCGAGAGGCATTCGTGAAGAAACCATCGATATGATCCGCTATTGCGGAATTGATTTCCGGTCGTGGCTGGGTGGATTTGATGACACTGCCGAATCGGTAAAAGGTACCGTAGACTCTATTATTCATCACCCATTGATCCCCGGAGATATAAAAGTACATGGTCTGATTATCGATTCTTTAACCGGTAAATTGACCAGGGTGGTTTGATTTATACATTTATGAATATAGAAATTGTGTGAGAGAAACATCTTCTTATACATGGCGATGCTCCCATTTTTTAGTGGGAGCATTATTATATCCAGTTATTATCTATCTTTCAAATATTCTCTTTATCTTTGCCTCCAAATAAAACAGCATCGGGAAAGTTTAATGAAGGATTCCCGTCATGAATGCATGTTTCGCATTAAAATAGACAAAATTACTAACAAAGAAAACCCAAACAAAAAATGAAACGTATTGTTTTTTTGGATTATGTGCGCGTGTTCGCGTGCTTTCTCGTCATGATTGTTCATTCCAGTGAAAATTTTTACGGTGCCCCGGGATCTACGGATATGGCAGGGCCGCAGTCTTTTCTGGCCAATGAGGCAGACCGTCTGTGGGTGTCTGTATACGATGGCTTCTCACGCATGGCAGTACCATTGTTTATGATTGTATCCGCATTTCTTCTTGCACCGATGAAGGAAGGACAGACCACATGGCAATTCTATCGCCAACGTTTTATCCGCGTTGTGCCTCCTTTTGTCGTATTTATGATATTATACAGTACTCTGCCGATGTTGTGGGGACAGATAGATGGGGAAACATCCTTGAAAGATTTATCACGAATTCTCTTGAACTTCCCGACACTGGCCGGACATCTGTGGTTCATGTATCCTCTGCTCAGCCTTTACTTGTTTATCCCCGTCATATCACCATGGCTGAGAAAAGTTTCAGCGAAAGAAGAGCTTTTCTTCATAGGGCTGTTCGCTTTGTCAACTTGTATGCCGTATCTTAACCGTTGGTGTGGGGAAGTGTGGGGACAATGCTTTTGGAACGAATACCATATATTATGGTACTTCTCCGGCTATTTGGGATACCTCGTATTAGCACATTATATACATGTCCACCTCACATGGAATCGTTCCAAACGTTTTATTATTGGACTCATTTCAATGGTTGTCGGTGCTGTATTGACCATTTACTCATTCTATGTGCAAGCTATACCCGGAGAACTCCATACCACTCCCGTGCTGGAAATAGGATGGTCATTCTGCACAATCAACTGTGTGCTTCTCACAGCGGGTACGTTCCTGATGTTCACATGTATAACTACACCGAAGGGACCACGAATCATAACAGAATTATCAAAACTCAGCTATGGCATGTATCTTATGCACATATTCTGGCTCGGTCTGTGGGTAACAGTATTCAAGCAGACTTTGGCATTGCCTACCGTTTCCGCTATTCCCTGTATTGCAGTAAGCACATTTATCAGTTGTTTCGTAACTGCAAAAATTATTTCATTCATACCGGGCAGTAAATGGATTATAGGTTAAATACTGGACAGGAAGCCGGTTGCTGAAATCGGTGTTTTTGGTAACAAATAGTTTGATTCAAAATGAATTATTTGTAAGGAAAGTGCCAATATATGTTATGCCTCGTATGTATATATCTTACGGGGCATAACATATACTGATAACGGGTGTTCCATCTATAATTATTAATTCAAATCTTATTTTTATTCATAGCTATTAATAATCAATCCTTTATTTGACTTAGTTGAATTACTGTCAAATTAGCAACCGTTTTCTTTCATATCTTGATATCAACCTTCTATATACATTTGTGTTTGTGTATCTATAGGAGGAGGGGGTACCTCCTATAGATACACAAACACAAATGTATATAGAAGGTTGATAAGGATTTTGGTGAAAAAATCATTTATGAATACACAATCCGCTTGAAATAATATTTATCGTCAATAATACGTTTTTAATAATTTGTCATTTTCGTGTTTAAACTGTTGGTACGTCTGATTAAATAGCATTAAACCGCTACTATGTGGAAAATATGTTATTTGTATTCAGTCTAAATATTTTGAATTATCTACAAATAATAGATGTTTTTAAAGCATGATTACTTAATATTTATTTACTTTGTGACTCGTAAACGATAGATGCTTTCTATTACAGAGGGCAACACTTTGATGACCGATATGAACACATTGTCTAATGTGGACACCCGACAAGGCGGGATAGAACCTCCTCACGTTGGATTTACTTCCAATGTTTCCTCCGAAGCACAAAGCTCACAAACAGGGGTGTCGGTAAGATATGCTCAAGTTCCAGACAGGAAATGGTTCGTCTTGCGAGTTACCTACAATCGGATAAGTAAAATTCAGGATATCATAGAAAATGATAAAGCTGAAGTATATTTACCAATGCGGTTTGAAATGAAACTGATTAAAGGAAAGAAGAAGCGAGTGACAGAGCCTCTTCTACCCAATATCCTTTTTGTATATACTACGGAAGAGTATATAAAATCGGCTGTTGAAAACAACTCCAACAGCAAAATCCTGAATTACTATTACAATCATTTTGCCATCAATGAATATGGTAAGAATCCACCACTTACAGTTCGATATAAAGAGATGATGAATTTTATTCATGCAACGAACATCGATAATGAGCATATCAGAGTGGTCGAACCGGAGCATTGCCACTATAAGAACGGTGATATGGTGAAAATCATCGATGGCGATTTCAAGGGAGTGGAAGGAAGAGTGGCGAGAGTGGCCGGACAACAACGGGTGATAGTAGAGATTGAAGGCTTATGCATGGTGGCTACGGCCTATATTCCAACGGCATTCTTGAAGCCTTTAAATTCTGCAAAGGATACTTCTCTAAAATAAAAGTCAAAAGGTGATATATAAACCATAAAAGTAAACCATTAAAGGCAAACAGAAACCATGCGTACCACAGAAAATAGAAAGGATGGTTATCTTTGGAGTGATTGTGACAAAGCGGTTTACTGCATTGCAATTCCAATGGCTGTTTTTGAGAGTGTGACGAAGCAAAGTTACCGATTACAAATAACATAGAAATATCGTAATAATAATATTAATAATAAAAAATATGCCTATACCATTGATACATAACACTGGCATTCAATATTATGAACTTCCAGAAAATTTGGTTATAGATCTTAACGCAAGTGTGATAAGAGCTCTTCGCTTTTATGAATTTAGATATGGGGATAGAGTTTATCTGGATCCTACCTATTATTTTCCTATGCACGATAAATATCTTCGTAGAATGGATTTAATAGGAGGCGGTTATCTTAACCCTGTTACGAACGAATTAATGGATGAAAGCGAAATAAATGAAGCTATGAATTGGTTAGACGTTGAAAATCTGCTAACTGTCAATAGACTTGACGTTACCATTGGTGATAGAAGGTTAAGTGCTTTGGAACAAATTGAAAATAAATGGCTTCCTATGCCATATTTCGTAAGGGACTCCTCTGGAAATAGCACAACTCCAACTAATTGGTGCCGTATCAAGCTGATTCCTAAAACAGCTACTCGCTCTCTAAAGGAATACAAATTGTTCTTAGCATTTGATACGACGTCACATCCAGAGTTAGAAAAGGAATCAACCAATTTTCAAGGAGAGCCATTTCTAGATTACTCTCTTTGTGGCTTGTCTGCCGAAGATATAGAACAGATGGTTGGAAGGCAAAAAGAGCTAATTCAATCTATTATTGTGCCATTGAAAGCGTATGAGTACTGTAATATTCAGGAACGACCATGGCTTAATCGGTATTTGCAAGAAATTCTAAATAGTTCTGATCTCGATGCTTTTGAGGTTGGACAGAAGATGAAGTATTTAGTGTATTATGCTTATCTTATAACTTATTTACATCGTCTGCAAATACTTCCAGACATAAGATTATACAATGATGCTGAAACCGTTCCTATTGCTACGAACTTGGTTCTTGATATTGGAAATTCTCGCACGTTTGGTTTGATTGCAGAAGATCCAATAGATACATCTTTCTCAAAATCGTCAATTATAAAGTTAAGGGATTTAGAAACCGGAGAATTATATGCGGAACCATTTGACATGCGTCTATGTTTCAAGGAAGAGGCCTTTGATATTCCTTCTCCTGACGGAATGTTTAAGTGGCCAAGTGTTGTGCGACTCGGAAAAGAAGCTATTAGAAGCATTTATAGCGGTGACCAAGATTTAGATACACCATCACAATTTGACACCAGTTACAGTAGTCCCAAACGATTCCTTTGGGATACTGAGCCCTATTCTTCTCAATGGAAATACATATCGGAGAAAGATCGTTTTATTGGTCCTGCACGAACTGTTGATTATGATGGAATAATGCAACAGTTCTATAATGACGGTCGCTTTGCTCCAAATCCACAAGAAATGGGCGACAAAAGTTCATACTCAAGAAGTAGTCTGATGACATTTTGCTTCATCGAAATATTATTGCAAGTTCGACAGCAGATTAATAGCTATGAGTTCAGACTGAACAATGGAGAAGAGGACAAAAAACGTGTCATCAAGCGCGTAATATTAACTTGCCCTACCGCAATGGCAAAAGAAGAACAGAAAACATTACGTAGGGCAATGGAAGAGGCTAGCATTGTTCTTAAAAGATATTACACAAATACATACAATCAGCCATACAATCCAGAGGGAGATACGGATAAAATAGAAATCATCCCCTCGGTAAGAGACTTATCTTTGAAAGCAGATAATTTAGACGTGCGTCGTAGCTGGAATTATGACGAAGCCACCTGTTGCCAAATGGTTTATCTTTACAGTGAACTGCGTAGGTATTTGGGTAATGCGTCAGAGCTTTTTAGTATTTATGGACAACGTCGCAATAGGGAGGAAACGCCGTCATTGACCATTGGAACTTTAGATATTGGAGCGGGCACAACAGATGTTATGATATGCAACTACACTCATACAGCAGAGAGTATTAGGCCTGTGCCTCTCTTTTGGGAAAGTTTCAAAATTGCAGGTGATGATTTAATAAAAAGGGTGATAGTTGATGTTCTACTCGATTCTCCACAACAAGAATATCCTGAAGCGTCCGGCATTATTACAGCCAAACTAATATCAATGGGATGTAACAATGTATCGGATAAGATGCATCATTTCTTTTCTGATACACAAAATATGGGCAACAGGGAGAAAAAGATGAGAAAGGAGTTTATGATACAAGTACTCCAGCCTATCGCGAATTTCTTGCTTGATAAATTGCAACGAGACATGGAAGAGAAACCATATACATTCTCTGATATTTTTGTGAGCAACAAGCCGTCCCAAGCCCTGATGGATTTCTTTACACAGCAAATAGGCTTTAGGTTTGAAGATTTAGTAATACGTTATTCTCCTAAATTTATCAACGAGATTATTCGCAGGGTATTCGAGAAAAATATGCGCAAGTGGGCAGCCTTGTTCCATACTTACAAATGCGATATAGTCCTCATTAGCGGACGCCCGTGTTCATTAAAACAAATACAGAACATGATAAGGCGTCTATATCCGACTGCTCCTAACAGGCTGGTTTCTATGAATAATTATCGAGTAGGAAGTTGGTATCCGGGTTCTACCGACATAGGTCACTTCAGAGATAACAAATCTATGGTTGCCGTTGGAGCTTTGATCGCATATTTGGCCGAAAATGGACGTTTGAGTCAATTCCGTCTTAATACCGAATGCTTAAAAACGAAAGTACTGCCGACAGCAGAATACGTAGGTATAATTAACACTCAAATAGGGACACTCGACAATATATTAACTCCAGAAATCAATGGGGCTTACAAAACGTTAGCGGCATTTCCTATTTGCTTAGGAACCAAACAAATTGACGTTGAAGGGTATCCTGCAAACCTATTATATGTCCTTAAGTTCAATGACAAAAACATACGTAGTAAGGCCATAGAATCTGTCAAGAGGCAGTCCGGGCTTCCTGCAGATACTCCAGAAAAGGACATTGCACCTGAAAGAATAGCAAGGGAAATGGAAACCATGAAAATCAGGATGTGTCGTCACTCCCCTTTGAATTTCTGGTTTGAGAGAGAGTACAATGAAGATAAAGAGTATGTCAAAATTGGCTCTATTGAGGATAGTGAAAGGAATGATTTATCTACAAAGTATTTTGAATTAGCACTACAAACTTGGTTCGAAGATACGACAAATTGGTTAGACACCGGTATTTTCAAACTTCATATAGGCATTTAAAAATATAGATTTTTATGAACAGTAATAGTATAAAATCTCAATTGTCTGCTAATGCAAAAGCGTTAGAATGGGGACATGTATATCTGCGTGGTCAGGAACTTGCGGATTTTAGGAGCAATTTAATATCCAACCGCATAAAACTTAAAAGACTGTTATATGCAAACGAGGTAAATCCCGCTGCAGCTATATTCGGTGAGAGTCAAGTTGGAAAATCATATATGGTAGATTGCTTATTGACGAGCGAGACCGAGGTTCTTAATATATACAATGATAAAGGTGAACCTACAGGCTTTTTAGAGTCTATCAATCCATTAGGTGGAGGTAAGGAAGCTACAAGCCTTATATCACGTTTTACAACACGTAAAGTTTGGGATGATCATGATCCTGAATATTCAATAAAGGCAACTATGTTGACACCTATAGATGTTGTAGTTGTCTTGTTGGATGCTTATTATAACGATGTCATAAACCATGATTTTCCCAAATCGGATTTTGTAAAAGAAGAAATTGCAAGACTCGAGAATGCTTACCACGATAGAAATCCCGTCCAAGATATTATAACTGAAGATGAGATCTTTGAACTAAAGGAATATTTGAATTCTGGGTTGGTTTCGCGAGGCGAAGCATTTAGGGAGGCACTTGTTGATACTAAATATTTAGAGAATTTGGCTTTGCTTATTAGCCATATCCCAGAAGAACAATGGGGAGATGTATTCGAATTCCTTTGGAATAAAAATGAGATACTTACTAATGTCTTCAATACATTAATATCAACCCTCAAGAGGTTGGACTTTTCGCGCACAGTGTACATTAAAATGGAGGCTGTTTTAAGAAAATATGGCACAATTTTGCACGTAGATCGGCTATATGAGTTGTTTGGAATCTCCGAAGTGATTGATAACAACGGAGATAGACGCGCAATTAAAAAAGCAGATGAGCCGTCAATGGCTGTTTTGACCGAGAAAGGAACTAGATTGGAAGGCATAAATAAAAGTGAATTCTGTGCATTAGCCATGGAACTGGCTTTCACGATAGCTAATCCTCAAAAAGATAATGGTAAGCTCTTGGAAGAAAAGCCCTTCCTTAAAAATAGTGATATCCTTGATTTTCCTGGAGCGAGAAGCCGTAAAATGATTGAAGCGAACATCATTTCTGAAACCGATGCTTGTGAGATGATTCTTCGCGGTAAAGTTGCATATTTGTTTAATAAATATTCGCAGCAATATCTTATTACTAACTTGCTTTTCTGTCATCACGATGTCAAAAGTGAGGTTGTTACCTTGTCTTCTTTGCTGAAGGGATGGGTTGAAAGTACTATAGGTAAAACTCCTGAAGAACGAGAGAGTTTCATGCAGAATGCAGAAATATCGCCTTTGTTTTTGATTGGTACCAAATTTAATATTGATTTAACCAAGAACCCGGACGATAGTAAGGGCGATGCAGAAGACAGACAAAATGCCATGCACTACAGATGGACTAAACGATTCGAGATGTTGGAGAATCTTATTGCGCCTACAAGAGAAAATAATTGGTTAAATCAATGGACACCGGGAAATCCATTCAAAAATATATATCTCTTAAGGTCTTTTGAATATTCATGCCAAGGAGGATTATTTGAGGGTTATCAAGAAAGAGACAACGAGAATTTGTGGAAGTTAATTTATAAACCAGACGGTAGACTCCAAGGCGAAACAAAGGTAAGTGATGAGTATAGCACTTTTATACCTCAACTTAAACAATCTTTCTTGGAGAACGAATTTGTTGAAAAACATTTTGAAGATGCAAATAAATCTTGGAATGAAGCCGCGACTGTTGGCAAAGACGGATCTGCATGGATAATAGAGAACTTAGGTCGTTCTGCTGCTAGTATGTCGACGTCCCGCGATGCGCAGTTCTTGAGAGTAAGTCAAGAAACATTTGGCCTGTTAGTAAATTCACTATATGTGCTATACCATGATGACAATAGCGATTTGGAATTGAAAAGGCAAATTCAGGCGGCAGGTGAAATATCTTTGACTTTTGATGTCCTGTTTGGACGTGACAAATATTTCTTCTCTGATTTTATAAGTAATATGGTTATAGATGAAGAGAATTTGCACGATGTGGTAATGGATATTGTGAACAACACTGTAGTTGTCAATGAAACAGATTTAAGTGCATTGTTTGCTATTCGCGCTAGAGCCAATGTGGATAATTCACTGTCATTTGACGAAAATAAAAATCGCATCGAGACAGCATATAGCATCGAGACAGACGAAAAACTTCAAGAATGGCTTGATGAAAGGAAGCTGACGTTGGAGGATATAATAAATCCACCTAAGGTTATGAATTTCAGCCGTATTATAGCCGATTCGGTTGAACAAATGTGGGTCAGTACACATCTTTCACTTGAACATTATCAAGATTTTATAGAGCGTGGGTTAAGCGAAAGGGAATTGAAGAAACTTCTTGACAATACTTCTGTCTTATATCGAGATAAACTCAAATTATCAGATAGAATAGCCAAAAAAATACATCCATTTGTGTCGTCTTCAAGCTCTGTTGATGACATGGCTGATATGTTAGCTGATATATGCGCAGAAATGATAAACCGCTTCGTTAACACAGTGGGGGCTGCTTACTATGAGAAAGAAATGTGGGAGAATGTCAAATCAACCATATCACATAATCGCTTTGACTTGGAATTGCAGTCAGAGGTGTTTGGAACAGTAGAATTTGACGAAAAAGGAGTTAGAGAGAATCTGCCTGAGGTCTTTAACATATTTGACAACGTGGATAAGATACTGAATGAGATTCCTGTTGATAGAAATAAGCTCAAACATTTTTCTAATTATCAGGAGTACTATAAATGGACAGAACTTATGAAGGTTTCATTCTTGGCAACACAGGGAATACCTAAATATGACGTAAACATGAATAATGCTCTTCGTACTTTGATTGTAACTGGTATAGTTGAACAAGCGGACATGAGGGATCTTGTGGAGTCTAGTGAAATATTGCAATCCCTTCAATCAATCAATAAATAAATGCTGATGGGGGCAATTGAACTGTCTACTACCGTTCTTAAATCCTACAACCTCACTCTATGCGAGGGAAAGGCTGTTATAAGGAATCAAAATCGAATCAACGGCCTGATAGGAGTAAGGAATTCTTTAATACCGGAGGAATATCACAATCTTTTGGCAAAGGCCACATTTATAGGGAATATGGTCAACGAATCTATTGTGTGGACTACGGATGTTTTCGAAGATATTCCTTCGCGTTTAAGCGATTTAAGTGGTGAAGATTTTACCAGATACTTTGGGATTCTCCAAGAAGCTCTTCAATCATATGCCAATGCCTTTCAAAATGCAGAAGACCGTGTAAAGCAACTTCTATATGCAGCAATTACATATTCTTCTAAAGATTCTGTTTATTGCGCAAACAACAAGGTTGTTATCACGGAGTGGGGGATGTCTAAAAGAGGCGATTTTGCACCGATAGGTATGCCTATTTCCATTGATGATATGATACTGGATCATAATTCGACATCGAATGAAACCCAAATTTCAGATGAGGATACTCGGGATAATAGCGGCATTGTTGCTCACGATAATTTCGGTAATTCTGCTGTAATCAATGCTGTTGCTACTGTTACGGATACAACACTATCGGAAGGCCAAATTACAGAAACCGCATCCTCAAACTCGGGCTCAGCTGGCAATACGACAAACAGAACGGAAGATAGCGGTAAGATGAAAAAGAATAAATGGTGGCATTGGCTTTTGGCATCGCTATTAGCCGCAGCTATAATTTCAGCCTGCCTTTTAGGTAAAGGATGTTCATCAAGTTCCGTAATGCTTGTTTCACCGGATATTGATTCAACACAGGTGGTTCTTAGCAAAGATTCGCTTAGATACGTGGTAAACAATCGATTATTACTTTTGATTACTAAAGATGGTGTTACAATTGATGATTTTGCCAAGAGTTTTCGTCAGCGATACAATGATGGCAAGAAGTATATCTTGTCAAATCCCGACACGTTAATTCGAAGAGTGACATTAACTTTGCCATCGGAAGAAAGAGATGAATTTGAAGAGAAACTTCCAAATGAGTTTGCGGAATTTGGACTTGTTGTTATCCCTGAGACAATGTACAAGAGTTCATATCAGCCCAATGATCCCGAATTAAGGGATGCTAACAAGCGTTGGTATTTTGATGAATGCTCTGTATTTGATGCGTGGAATGTGACTATGGGTTCTGAAGATGTTGTAGTTGCAGTCATTGATGATGGATTTGACTTAAATCATTCGGAGTTAAAGGGCAAAATCGTAAAGTTATATAACGCGGTATATCATTCAATGAATGTTATGCCATCGCCAAGCGGACATGGAACGCATGTTGCTGCTACAGCCATTGGAAATGCAGATAATAGTACTGGTATTTCGGGCATTGCGCCCAAATGCAAGTTGATGCCGATACAAGTTGGAGATGCACAAGGCAACATGACAACTTCTGCAATATTAGATGCTGTAATATATGCAATAAATAATGGTGCAGATGTTGTAAATATGTCCTTGGGAATGTCTTTTGGCCCTTTTGTACAATTCGCTCCCGTGTATATTCAAAAAAATTTTCGTGCCAATATGTTCTTACAGGAAGAACACGTATGGAATCATTTGTTTAACATAGCACGGCAAAACAACGTAACTTTTGTATTGGCAGGAGGTAATGAAAACTGCTTAATCGGATTAGACCCTATGCAGAGAAGCGAGAATGTGATAAAGGTTTCTGCTGTACAACCCGATAAGCAGAAAGCATCTTTTAGCAATTATGGTGATATGTCCACTGTTTCTGCTCCGGGGGTACGAATATTTAATGCGATTCCGGGAAATAGATACACTTTTATGGATGGAACCAGCATGGCTGCACCGATTGTAGCCGGTGGGTGCGCACTTTTGAAAAGTAATGATCCCGGTCTTTCTGTTGCGGAACTTGCACAAATTCTTCGTCAGACGGGCAATCCCAGCACGTCTGATGTTGGTCCGATAGTAGACTTCGCAAAAGCATTAAATGTCGAATACTGTGATGCCGATGAATGCTCAAAGATTAATGAAAGGTATAATGAATTGCTTGCAGAATTGGAGAAATTAAGGAAGAATCATCCTGGATGTATTCAGCAACCTGATACTCTCTCAATTCCTAAAGATGTCAGTGTTGACCAGTTGTTAGGGCGTTGGAAGAGTACTACATCGTTGTATAATGAGCAAGAAGACGAAGTTGTCATATACTTTACGTTCAATGGTACTTCAAATGCACGATTAGACATCATCGAGCCTGCCGGGTACGACTATTCCGCAAATTTAACTGTTTCAATATCCGACGACCAAGTCTTTATTGACCAATTAGAACCTGCAAGAAATTCAAACACAGGCAAAAGTTATAATCCATACAAGTTTGTTTTGAAACCGGACCGTAACAGAAAGGCTGATGGTAATGCGAAAAATAAGATGGAGACAGCAAACATTTTCAATTTCAATTTGATTAAACTTTAAAAAATATAATTACAATGAAGATTTTCTTGAATATTTTGTGGGTAGTAGGATTGTTGGTTTGGTCTTGCTGTTTTGCCATGGGATTTAACTATGGTCATGGTGATTCTCTTTTAGTGAGTGTTATTTTACTTTTTGCTATATTGGCTATTATGGGGATAGACGTGTTCTTTCTGAACAAGTGGACAAACCCAGGATCTGGTTATAACAGGAAAAATGCAAAAACAAAAGAGATTGCATGTCTTGTGACATACGCGATAATGGTGTTGCTTACCATTAATGGCTTCGCACACTTTGTGGCAGTGCAGACTGAAGTAAAGTCTGAAGTTCGCCCTAAAGCTCTAAATCGGATTCAAGAGTTAAGACGAGTGTTTGGTGACGACAACAAAGGGGGGAGCTACCAATCATATGTAGTAGAACTGGCTGCTACGTACAGAAATGCCATGAAGAAGGATTATGCCGATGAAGGTACTGTAAATTTAGCGGTTTCAGAGTTTGAAGATGAAATGATGGGAGAAGGAGCTTACGAAAGACTCAAGAATCAATCCCAGAAATTCTTGTCAGATTGTGAGCAATCTATTCAATTCTGGATTCCATGGACAGTAACTGAATACTTAACTCAATTAGATAAGAATACCGAAGACTGGAAAGTAGAATTGATACGTTTGTCGGAGAAGAATGAATGGGTAAAAGCAACAGGCGAATCATACGACCCTCATATTGACTCCACCGTGAACCTTGCAAATCAAGTAACAAATCCTAGCGTGTCTGATTATAGCTTTTTGGCTATCATCATTATAATTATACTTCAAATTATAGTACTATTCCCTTATTTAAGAGGAAAAGATTGGTCACAATCGGGACCTCAAAAATATAGTGGCAAAGATGGTGGCCCTGTTGTATATGGTAGAAGCCGAAAATCATCAGCTACAGCTAATCAAAATAATACACCTGAGGAGGTATAACATATAAAATAATCAAGTAAATTATGAATGAATTTGATCCCCTTCGAGTTAACTCCTACTCTATAATAGAACTTGCAGACATGATAGAGGGGCATGTCGTTACCAAGGATGAAATATATGCTTGTGGGCTTGCCGCCCCTAGACGTCCTCAATTAGAAACAGAGCTTAATAATAGAAGACACGTAATCATTGAGGACGAAGAAGATTGGGCATTGGCAACACGCAAGCATACAACCACAACCGAAGGTTATGAAGGTTATGAATATTATCTGCGCAAATATGATAAATGGCCGCCAGAGTATCGAGGAAAGTACGTTGCATATGCTAAAGCTGCAATTGATGACATAGCGATAAAATTAGAAAAGCTGAAAACAGAACTGTTTGAGTCTATGCGTGAAGAACCATGGCTTTTTAAGGCAGAAGGTGTAAAGAAGCTATTGGAAGGAGTTAGCCGTCCAGAGGAATTAGAGGCATTAAGAAATTTACCAGATATCACATCTAAATTTTTGGCAAGTGGTCAAAAGATTTCATATGAAGATCTCAGAAACAAAGGAATCATTCCTTCGAACATAAAAATTGAAAATCTTATCGCAGAAGATCAATTCCTTGTGCAGACAAACATTTCTGATTTAGGAACATTCCCAATAGAAAAAAGAACGGATGTGTATTTCTTTGGAGTTCCGCGTGGAGGGAAATCCTCTGTTTTAGCAGGCATCTTGTCTAATATGGACAAACGGGGTGTTGCTATCTATCAGCCACATTGGAATCAGAATGACCAGGATTTGGTAAGCGAGTATTACTATGGTCTCATCGAATCAACAAGGCGAGGGAAATTCCCTGTTTCCACTCAGGCGGATTCTATAAGTTTCATGAAATTAGACCTCAAATTGAAAAAACGTCAGAATTTGCTCACTTTTGTGGAGATTGGCGGTGAAGCCTTCGAGCAAGTTTATGAAAGTCACAAGAGAGGATACAGTGCTTGGGGCGAGTTGGGGGCAGGCTCTTGCCTTAGAAGCCAAAATCGCAAATTGTTAATTTTCATTCTTGATTATAGCTTAGTAAAAGGTATAAACAATCAATCAAATGAAGATAAACAAAGAAGGGTTCTTAATACGGCATTACAGATTTTGTCAACTGATGGTACAGGGCGGAACTATTCAGATGGCTGCACTTTAAGCAAAGTTGATACGGTAGCAGTTATTGTCACAAAGAGTGATTTGATGGAATGTACAGACCGTGACCAAAGAACAGATATTGCTTTAAAGTATATCTCAAACAACTTTGCTGCATTTATGACTGCATTGGAAAATGCTTGTAGTAAGTTTGGAATAAATAAAGCAATCGGTTATAAACCCTATGTTATGGCATTTAGTCTAGGGAAGCTATTGGTGGGTAATACTTATGCTTACGACCCAACAGATTCAGAAAGTATTGTTAACTTTATTTCAGATGTGACCGCAGGCGAAAATACAAGTTTTTTGGGACGTGTTTTTGGATCAAATTAATCAATATTTGGATTGTTAATTGACGTCTATATGCGTCTAATTAGGTAATTATGCAAAATAAGTTTCGGTTGTTATCGATAGAAGGTAATTCTCACATAATTTTTAATATATGCAAAGATATGATATAGGATTAATCGTTTGGGGCTGTAAAGGTGGCCATCGTGTTTTTTGTAGTCGAGGTGTTGATTATAGAATCAAGTCTATTAACGACACGATAAAAGACATCCGCTCATTTGTAAGGTTCAATCTGATAAATCTTACAACATATGCTGTTGAGTTCACAGATGATTACAAAGTCTTCACGATATATCGCTCCTGCAATGACAGTGGTACAGGTGCATATGTGGCAATTACTCTATATATTCCCCACACATTGAGAGTTCTTGATTTGCGCAAATCTCTTGATTCTATAATGGATTTCTATTTCAAGGAATTCGTTCACCCTGTATTTGGTACTTACTATGATGGGAAATATGATAGTATTGACCAATATAACTCATTTATGGATAAGTTACAGGTCGTTCCTGAAGGTGAGTTGTTTGAACATAAGCCTTCTGAGCAAGATGACGGCCCTCATCTAAAAATATATGAGGACATATCTGAAGTTGACGAATTTTTTGAAAGTCCATATAGAAAGGAGTTTTTCAAGTGTCAAGAAGTGATGTTCATGAGCCGTGATTTATATAATCAAAGTCCAGAATCACTTAGGCTCAATTTTAAAGAAACTGTTATAGAGAAGGTTTCTGAACCAGAAAAACTTCCTCAACTTTATGTCGGAGACAACAAAGAAGTAGCCAAATTGATAATTAATGGTAAGGAGTGTCCAGCAACAGGTCATCATCCTGTCAATATTGTCGCAGATAATGTTTGTATTATTATGCATAGGCAGTACTGCGAGGATTTATCATTGACAGGTAAGATACTCCAACTTATTGATCAAGGTAAACTCATAGAAAAGAACAAAACCATTTCGATAGGTAACGTTAGTTTTGAGTATAGAAATTACGAAGTAAGATTCACTCTTAATAGTCAGAATGTACCAGATGATATAATCTATATACAAGAAAAAGGAACACAGCCTTTGTACCCAATAAGGGAGGACAGGGTAATTGTTCCAGGCAATCTTTTAAATCGAGAATATGATATCTTTGTAAAACCATGCAAAAATGGCACAGATCGTGTGTTGATTGTTAGTTCTTTTTTACCGGAAAAAATTATTGAAAGTAATACACCTGTGAATGTAGTTGTAAACATGATTTCATTTAAGGTGGAGGTAGCTTATGGCGTTTCCGATAAATTTTTTTATATCTGCTTGGAAGGAAATATTAAGTTGAAAATACCTATTGCCAACGTTTCTAGTCAATGTGTCAATTTGTATTTGCCCAAAAAAATTTCTCTTTCTTCAGGCAATTTCGACAAAGCAAACCCTGAAACTGAATTGTCTTATGGTAACAACGTCTTAACCATTACTTCAAAAAAATTAAGTTTTGAAGTAATTATTCCAAATGATATAAAATCTCTTATTCAAGATTGGGATTTTTGTATTTCAACGGAATCTCGAAAAAATACAGTATTTTTTAAACCTGGATTTAAGATAAAAATTAAGTCAGATGAAGATATCAATAGAGGCAATTTATACATCAATGGACAAAGGTATTTGTTCGAAGAATCAGAAGGGCGAATTTACCCATTGATTCTGTTCGTTAAGCTCAAGGATAGCGATAAGCAGTTTTTTTCTTACAAACTAAACGAGAATAGTCCTTCAATGAACGAAGTGGAAAATAGAATTTTTCCACTTAGTGATATTGAATTGGAATATGTGATTATAGATAATGAACTGTATAAAAAAACGAAAAGCACAGATCATAATATAGTATCTATAGAATTGAGTCGTGTTCAAAGTTCAAAACCATTAGACATTATTCAAAATGCAAAAATTTCTTTGAAGTTTCATGGTTGCAAGGGATTATACATTCAAACATCAGAAAAACAAATTCCAATAAAAGAAGATTCTGAAACAAAATCATTCGGATCTCTTAGTCTTACTATCGTAAACGAGAAAGGCGAATCATTGTGTACTGTACGTAAGGATGTCCAAAAATACAATCAGGAAGAAAGTACAAAAAACAAGAAAAATGGTTTTGTAATCTCTTATGACGACAACTCCAATGTGTCCGTTCAATATAAAAAGCCTAAGAACAATTTGGTGAAGCTGTTCAGAAATAAGTTTTTCTTATCTGTATCTGCACTTCTTCTGATTGTTTTCTGTGCAGGTATGGCGTGGATGTATCTAAAGCCTGAACCGGCCATAAGCTTAATGAGAATTTATATTTCTGTTGCTGACGACCCAGATACATTTGGAGAGAAAATCAATAATATAGAAATAAATGGAACGAAGTTACTTCGTTATGGTTGTAGCAATGATAGTTGCTATATTGATGTCATTTGGAATAAAGATTCCGCCGAACACAAAGTCTATAGTCAATTGTTAGGACGTGATCTATATGCAAGTTTCACAGAGGATTCTGTACCATTTAGGCTGTCGGATATAGATTCATCTATATTAGAACGGATTTTAAGAAGAATAAAAGATGTAAGCAAAAATTATGAGGCGAAAAATACGATGGTCAAAATTAATAGTCCTATTCAGATTAAGCTGAAAAAAATAGAGGACTCAATTAATCCTAAAGACCCTTTGGAAAGTGTATTTGAAAAATACAACACAGTTTTATCAAATACAAAAAATGAGAAAGTAGTAAAATATATTCTTAAAGTGGCCTATTCGAAGTTAGACGTTAAGAATCTTGAAGAATGTGGTTCGTTTCTTAAAATATTTGAGAAACAGAAAAATAGTGATGTCTATAAAGAAGTTGAAGGCATCACAACTCAACTCAAAGAAGCTTTAGCTCTTGAACAGAAGCTGATGGGTATAATTGCTTCTAAAAAAACTTTGCTACATGCTATAGAATGCAATATTGATACAGTGAAGAAAGTCGAAATATGGTGGGGAGATTTAACAAAAGAACAAAAAGAACAAATTTTAGAAAAATACAACTTTCCTAGGGCAATTGAGGGATATAAAAAGTTCTTTAATGCAACAAACTGTGGACAAATTCAAGAATTAGATAACTATGAATCATGTTTCAGCACAGATCAATATAAAGTTATCAAATATGCTGATGGATATAGGAAAAATAGAGCTACATTTAATCATTGGAAAAAGGATATGGGAATGAGTTTTTCAAAGCCTTTTCTGCTAATTGATAAATCCAAATAAAATTATGAATAAATATTTAATGATTATTATTGCAGCGGCATGTCTAAGCTTGTCCAGCTGTACTCAGTGTTCCACTTCAACAACAGATGAAGAGGAGCCGACTTATAAGTCCCAGTCATATAAACTAGTTGAAAAGCATATCAATGAAATGGCGACAAACCCTTGGGATAAAAGTGTATATTTAGAAATTAGAGACAAGCAGATCTCTATGCTCAAGAAGAACAGTGAACGTATGTCTGCCTCCACTCTTTTGGAAACAGAATATAGTAAACTCTTAGTTAGGGATGCCAACACCATACTGCATAGTGGATGTGTTGCAAGTAATTCTCATTCCTTATTTAAAAGTCTGTTTGATGAACTGAAGGCATATCCCCAAGTTCCTGGATTAGACGATATTAAAACATTGAAAAAGCTTCATGATGATGCAGAATCTTTTACGCAGACTGCTGTTGGAAGACAAAGTGTCTCAAGTTATCGTACATCGTATGACAAAAGTCATGAGACAACAAAGATGGCTGAAGCAAAAAAGTTTTTAGGAAATTCAAAAATAAAATGCATCGCAATACGTAAGAAGATGGAAAATTTATCACAGTCATCTGCTTATGAATCCCGACGCAAGGCATATTGTCAATCTGTAGTCTCATTTTATTTGCAGTGCACTAACCCTGCAAAAAGTGAGTTGAACGCCGCTAAAGCCAATTTAGGCGTTTATAATGGAGATACATCTTCTTGGAAGGAGCAGTTGGAAGAACATTATAAAGAACTTAATAAAAAAGATGATGAATAAATTTCATTTTGTTGGGATTGTTTTAATCCTTTGTATGAACACATTTTCTGTGTACGCACAAAATGCACAAGAATCTCAATATGTGTGTGTAAAACAAGAAGTAGTCGATAAAGTAATCAGTAACCTATTGGCTAAACAAGGTGACGTTGATCCGGTACAAAAAGGTTGGGGTGAAAATCTTTTGCGAACTGCTTTTCTGAACTACTTTACAAACAAAGCTTCAAAAGCGATAGTCTATGACCAGTCCGCTTGGAACGAATTAAAAGATGAACTTTCTGCATTAAACGATTCTATTAAAAAACGAGATGCTAATATTAAGGCATTGCAGAAACAGCTTTCAAGAGAAAACTTCGAGAATCAAATGGTGCAAGCAAAACAAGCTTGGGAGCAAGAACGCAATCAATTAGTGGACAAATATTCTTCAGTAGTTAAAATTAAGGATGCAACTATTAGTGATTTGGGAACACGTGTTAAAACCTTGGAACAGGATAGTATTAAGCATGAGCAGGAGATTAACGGCCTCAAGAAAAGTGTGGATATTGCAAAAAATGTCACAGAACAATATAATCAAAAGTTGCAGGCTTTAGATGATTTATATAAAGAATATAAAAACTCACAGACATTAGAATATGTTAAAGCTGATTTAGCACAGCAAACAATATCGGAATATTCTGATTATCTAAAAATAATTGGAATTCCAATGCCTACTGAACAAAAAACGCAGATAGAATTCCTGAAATCTGTGTCCAACGTCGGCGTACTCTATCAATCTGCAATAAACATTATGAATACTAAATACGATGAAAACGCTGTTAAAAAATGGATTCTGTCATTTAAGAGTATAAGCAGTAATTATCTACCAAAATTAAATGATGGACAGCGAACTGTGATGGCGCGAATAGAGAATGCCATGTCGTCGCTAGGAGCAGCAAACAACCACTTCAGGAAATCCATCCTTGTTTATCTTCAAGAACAAGGGCAGATCCCAGATAAAGATACAGCAAAGGAAGTAAAGGATATGGTACAACTAAAGGTTCGAAATTATTCTGAGGGGAAACATATAGATACGAAAAAGTACAATCCTTATCATACTAATTTGAATAGGATTTTGAGTGGTATCTTGGAAGGCATTAAGGTTATGAACGAGACCGATTATGGAACTTATATATCAAAAATAGAAAATACTTTGTAGCTATAAAGAATGAGACTCAAACGTAAACAATACTAAAGTCGTGTGGAGGATGTGTTATCTGTTCAACAAGGCGAACTGCGTTTGATCTTGCTAATTCACCATTCCATATTCGTTCACATTCATTACAAGAAGAGGTGGAAAAGTACAAACAAATGTTTCAGGCTAAATCTCATATTATGTATTATGAAAACTTTGAAGCAGGTCTTCGGCATGAGCTTTTTAAATCTAAACGAATTGTAGTTGTGCCTTAAATAAAATTCAACTAAAATGGACAAACTTTTGGTCATATTTCGTAATTGCCAAGGCTATGGATTACAAAGCGGCAATTTGTTAGTTAGGATTCCGTCTGAATGCTATCAAATCAATTTGATGGTGGGGGTGGACACAGTTTATCTTGTGAACGAAAAAGGAGGGATTGAGTGCGTAATAATCAAAGATAAAGAGGACTATGAAGCGGATCGGAATTTGGATAGGCGGATTCAAAACAACAAGAACGGCTTCGTGGTAGAATGGAGCAGCAATGGAGAACTGTGTGATGTTACCAGTCGGAGGAATAAACGCAAAGTTAATTCAGACAATAAACGTACGGTACGGCATAGAAATAAGAAAATATTGATCACAGTTGGCATTTTAGGTCTTATTGACATAGTTGTGTTTATTACTGCCGTTTATGTCTCAACAAACGATATAAATGAAGACGCTTTATGTGTTGGTCAAGATTCAACTACGGTATTGCTCCTAGGAGATACATTGCTCCTAGAAGATACATTGCTCCTAGAAGATACATTGCTCCTAGAAGATACATTGCTCCATAATGACTCTATTAGAAAGATGGCATCTTTTCAAAAGCAAAAATTGCAATCGATGAATTGTAGCGAAAGAACGGTTCTTGAGGTTAGAGCTTGGTGGCAAAATCAAAATTCGCAAGATAAGAAGTATATTACAAAAAACACATATGATTTCGAATTAGCGCTTATTGTGTATAGTCAAATATTTGATGCAGAAGACATACGCGATTTTATTAGACTATCAGAAAAACTTGGACGGACTGTTTTATCATCAAGACAAATTCATATGGCGAGACGATTCCATGGAAAAGACTATGAGAGTTTGCGTCACAGGCCATTCCGTCATATGAGTTTCCGGGAAATTGAAATGGAATTCGAATAGCATAAACCTTCTACTCTCGAATAGAGATTACGAAAAGCCCATAAAAAAGAACGATAGAATGAAAGAGATTTCAAGACAGTCTTTAATGAAGATACATGATGTGATTCATGGTCAGAATTACGTCAATATAAAAGCTCGCCTAAACCAGTTGTTGCCAAACGAATATGCAAAAACTTTCGCTGGAATAAAACTGTTTTCGACAGATGGAGTATGGTATGGAGATGATGCTATTGTGTATCGCTCTTATGTGGAAGCATCGGCTTCAGATAAGGAAGAAATCGCAACTTGGCTGGAGGAGTGTAAGGAGGTTGTTTGTGCAACACTGTCAACTGCGATACCATATGTACACAGTTTGTTTTCTATACCATCTCAGGAACAAATTTTTTGGTATCGAAATGATGAAGGCAATATACGAGTAACATTAGCACAATGGGGATTTGAGAACAAGTCCAATGGCCCTAAAATAGATGTTATTACTATGTTGTTGTTGGCTCCGAGAACCTTGACACAACAAGATGTTACTATACATATTGACTATTCGGATGGCTCCATTGCTTCAAATATCCCGTTTATTCTGCATTTGTTTAATAATACAAAAAATATAGAAACAGATGGAGAAGGGAATTTCCATTTAGGTAAACTCTTCCTTAATAAAACCTTTGTCATCGAAAATATAGATGCGACTAATCATTACGACTTTACAATCGTAAAGGATGGCAACTACTCTGCAGTATTCGATTGGTTCACTAGGTACACTATTATTGTAGAGGATCAAAAAGGGGAACGCATTCCTGATTTCGAAATGATGGTTGATGGTGTGGCTGTTAAAACAAACGAAGAGGGTCGTTTTGAAGCAGAACTCAAGCTACTGCCAAATACGATTGTAAATGTTGAAGCTAATGAAACTAGAAGTTCATTCATAGTTCAAAAAGAATCCGAAAATAATGTTTTTAAAATCACAATAAAAAGAGAAGAGCCCCAGCCTTCAGTAGTATCCCCGAATCCCCCTGTTACCCCTATTTCACCCGCACCTCTTGTTCCCGAGTATATAAAAGTTACATTGTTGGATTATGACGGTCAGCCTTTGCCAAATCTTCCTTTTGTTATTAACACAAAGAAAAAACGCATAAGCGCTCAGACTGACGAAAATGGTGTTGCGCAAATAGATAAAGCTCAATTCATACAGAATAACAAATATCATATAAGATTTATGATAACCTCTTCATACAGAGAAAGTCTAAGCAAAAAGAATAACGACAATGAAAGATAAAGATTATAATTTTAAGAAGAGATTCAAGTATTCTAATGGACAGGCCGACTATATTTTCCAATTAAAAAAACGCAATTGGAAATGGTTGTGGCTGTTGCTATTACTTCCTTTATTGTTGTTGTTCGTAAGATGTGAAAGGAATATAGATATTCATACGGTTGATTCTATTTCTGGAGAAGAAATACCTCACGTAAATGTGTCTATTGATTATGCTACTTATTACTTGTTTAAAGATGGACGTTTTTTTGTAAATGAAAATGTCCACAAAGATGTCGAAACTGACGAAGACGGAAACGGAAGGTTCACGGATTTGCATTGCAGTGTATTCTCATACATTTTTTATGCCTTAAGCTCTGCAACTTATAATGCAACAGAAGACTGTCATAAACAGGCCAAAGTCCCGGAAACAAGTAAGTTTCATTATACATGGAACAAAACTCTTAATATGATACCAAAAGCGACAGACGTAGACTTAACTGTAGTTGATAGAGAAACAGCAGAGCCTCTTGCCGGTTCCACCATTATTTACGAGTTCGACTTAAATGGTAGAAATCGCAAAGACTCCATACAAACTTCTGCTGCGGGAACATGTACTATTAAAAATGTGCCTGAATGTGGTTGTGTGACTTTGTCAAGGGTCTGTAGTTATGGTTATGTCGACACAATCAACCTAAAGATGGACGTACTTACGGTATTGGCCTATCCTGATTCGGCACAAGTTAAGTTGACTCCATTAAAACAACGATTCTCATATTTTGTGAAGAACAAATTCACAAAAGAGCCTGTCCCCGGAGCTACTGTTGAAATTATTTTGACTTCAAGCAACGGTGCTGTTTTACGTGGTAAGTCTATAACCAATGTTGACGGTAAGGGCTTGGGTGTTTATGAAGATGCTTTTGTTTTGGCAAATATTGAACTGAAAGCATCAAAGAGACAATATAAAGATGGCACTTTGGACAAAAAATATACAGTTGAACAATTTGTAGCTCTGCCGGAAAGTGGGAGAACAGTTTATATTGAGCCCGAACCATATATGGAACAGTTCCAAAATGTCGATTCCATAACAGGTGTTCCTGTATCTGGAGTGAAAAACGATATCCAGATTAAATCAATAAGCGGGAAAGATGAATCTTTGAATGAAATCAGCAATAGAAATGGTATCTTCTACGTAAAAGCTATGAAAGGGGATCGAGTGGAGATACATTCAGACTTGCTACCATATTATATTCCTAAGGAAACTATCATAAAATCGTTCTCGGACGGAGAATTTATCAAGATGCAACCCAAGATAACTGATTTGACATTTAGGACGATTGATGGTGAGACGGGTGAGTTATTGCCTCAATGTACATTGTCTTTTAGTTCTTCGATTTCAAGCATTAATAGCCCAACATCGAGTGGTAATGGAACATTTACTATAAAAAACTTGTATGTTGGTGAAATTATTAGCATTGTTGCATCAAAAAACGATTATACAACAAACTCAAACAAGATTTGTAACGTAGAGGTGCTTGAACTTATGAGTGCATCTCAAGGTAGAAGAGACATCCCATTGTTATTGCAGTTACCACCGTGTAACGAGGGGGGAGATGATGTAGATTTAAGTGATCGAATTCGTGCAATAAAATCTTATAATATGGGGGTGAAGAGCGGTCGCTTCCTGTTTGATTGGGAAACATATTCTATACCGGATAGAATACAGGTATACAATTGCAGAGAAGATGAAATTCCACAAAACTCACCCATATTTGATACAGGAATGACAGCAACGAGCGTACAGCAACACGAGTGGATTACATTCTCTAATGGTTCTGTTATCACCGTTGTCGGTACAACAAGTAGCCAAGATATTTCTAGTTGGAAATATTTCATCCATTGTCCTTAGCATATTCCTGGTCAGACATATCTACTGATGATGTTCGGACGGTTGAAAATGAATTAGGTGGAGGCTGGATTGCTGAAAAAACTGTTGCTATTGCTATCTTTTGTTCACTTGCCTATTTTGATAACTTTGGAAAAGCGATGATTGCTGCTGTTAATCATGCCGGTGACAGCGATTCAATCCGAGCTGTAACTGGCAACATTCTTGGTGCTGCAATTGGATATAAGGCAATACCTCAATTTTACAAAGAAGATTTGGAACTTCATGATGTATTGCATATTGCAAATGATCTTTATGGTCGAGAGAAGACAAAATATATAATGAAATAGTTTGATATTGTTAGATTTCGGCTAAATCTGCATCTGTACTGATATCAGACGATTAACAACATTAAATATTTATATGTTCAAGAAACTAACAATAAGGGGGAAAATCTCTTGCGGAAAAGTAGCAGGCATATGATCTAAAAGCATCTATCCGGCAGACGTGTTGAGCAATTTATTGTTCAGATTTGGGGAATGGTTGGTGAATCAATGTAGAATTTAACGCAACATGTTTTAATGGCTTGATATTCTGAAAAAAGATAAACGATTAGGATTATGAAGAACAAAATTTTGTGGATGGATTTGGCTGTTTGCTTTGTATGGGCATTGGCTATTCTTGGCAGTAAATGGCTGTTTTGGGATAATTTTTATGCGGTGATGTGCATAATACTTATTGTGTGGCGTTTGAGTTTCACTTTTGCGTTAATGCACAAGGAAAGGCGCGCATGGCTACCGATGGTCGGAGCTGTTACGATATTTCTGTTGTTTGAAGAGACGGTGCATTGGTTGGGCTTGCATGAATTGTCGACTTATCCATTCTACATTATGGATATTCAGTATGATGATTTTACGTCTACTATAATCTTAGGTGTCGTATTCCTGTGGCTTTTTATATTGCCGTTCGTTGTATACTTCGTACAACTTATCAGGAAAAAGTTGATAAGGACAGAGCTCACTTGGGGAGATATGTTTGGGTGCATTTTGTGGAAAGATCGTAAGGCAAAGGCGTACTCGGTTTTGTTGCTCATGTCCGTTTTATCTCTTTATGTCGGCTTAGCTATGGAAATGAGGTTGAGTCTGCTGATGTGTATAATTGCTCCGGTGCTAAGCTATCGGTTTATATGCAATTATTATCACATTCGGGCGGAAAAGTTATGGATAATAGCAATAGGAATGGTTCTGTTCTTTGTTGCCCAGTCATATGCCGGCATCATCAGGCTCACTATGCTTGTTACCAGCTTTTTATTGGTGACGTATTTGTGTTACCGATTGTTTGCTGCAATGAAGCATAATGTTTTGACTGTGGCTTACATTGCATATTTGGGCGTTTTTCTGCCTTCGCTCTGTATCGGTTACAACCAGTATGCTTGCATCGATTACGCGCGAAGAGGATTTTATTCGGCTATGCCATATAGTGGAATTTTTTACATCGAGGACAAAAGTGGTGAATTGTGTGGTTTGCGAGACCGCTATAAACTCATTCTAAAACCTGAGTATGAACATATTGTTTATAGTAATCGTGAGGCTGGTTTTAGCGGTAGTGTGTTTGAACTGCGCAAGGATGGATATGTACGGTTGTACGATGCCAGATACGACCGTATCGATGATACCTGTACTATTGATGATGTACTTCAAGCCGAGGTGTATGATATGATAAAGTCTTACTTTGCAGGGTATGAGAGTGAATATGACGACCGTTGCGAGGTGATTGTAACAGATAGGGTTAAAAACATAACTCTCGCACATCTGAAAGTCGCCATGCATGGGATTCCTACTTACCACTATGGAGATGTGCCGTTCCTACCACAGGATGCCGTGCCACTTGGATCGGGAGAATTCGTATGTGACTCGCTTGTAAAGATGAGGCATTCTATTAAGCGAGCGTTAAGCTATGCCTTGGAACTGCCTAATGGCAGGACGGCTCAATTTAGGATATATGTGAAGCTTGCTACTGAGAAAATGCCCGGGAAAGCAGATATCAAAACTCTGGCAGATGGAGTCTCTAAAAGTGAAAGATTAAGATGTTTATATTGAGAAGCCGGTCCCTTTCTTCAATGAACGGGGGATGAAACTACCGATTGGAAATGATTTTGCTTTTCTGTTATCATTAGAAAGATATAGAGAAGAGTATGGCAGGTTATTAGGGCTTAATCGATTTTCTAAGCTTTGAATCAGGATATCTCCCGGTTGGTTTTAATGGATGGAACTTACCGGGAGATTTTTTATTTGGAAACTATTATATGGTATGAGAAATAAGTGTATTTTGAAATAGAAAAAGGCAGGACTTTATCGCCTGCCTTTATTTTTTTACGGTTGTATACTTTCTTTGACTGGTGTACCCGTTTATAACAGATCGGGTGACCGTAGTTCTCGATTTCAGCCTCCCGGCTGGCTTTACGATTCGCTTTAATGTAATCGTCTTGCTTAATTCGATTTTTCATACTGATAGTTCATTGATCGTTGCAAAGATACATTTTTATTCTCTGTTTTTACGGAGTATTTCCCTATCTTTGCACTCATCTTAAAAAAAAGAAGGCAAATAGAATGGAAAATTTCAGTGAATTGATAAAGAACCGACGCAGTATGCGGAAGTTTACCGGAGAGGAACTTAGTCAGGAGCAGGTGGTAGCCTTGCTTAAAGCGGCTTTGATGGCTCCTACGTCGAAACGGAGTAACAGTTGGCAATTTATTGCTGTGGATGATAAGGAAATTTTGAAACAACTTGCTAATTGTAAAGAACAGGCTTCTGCATTTATTGCCGATGCAGCGTTGGCAGTGGTTGTTACAGCCGATCCATTAGCAAGCGATGTGTGGATAGAAGATGCTTCCATTGCATCTATCATGATTCAATTACAAGCTGAAGATTTGGGATTGGGAAGTTGCTGGGTGCAAATTCGTGAACGTTTTACAGCTTCCGGGATGCCGTCGGACGAATATGTACGTGAAGTGCTGGATATCCCTTTACAACTGCAAGTACTTTCTATTATCGCTATCGGGCATAAAGGAATGGAACGCAAACCTTTCGATGAAGGACATTTGCAATGGGAGAAAATTCATATTAATAAATACGGAGGGAAGTAATAGTGAGTGCTGCCAAAGCAAATAATAACCGGGATACATACAAGGCTACGGCCGTTACGTTGATTGTGTTGGGCATACTTTATTTGTTGGATAAGGTGATACACTTTTCTGCTATCGGGCTGCCCTGGGTGATGAACAAGGACAATTTCCTACTGTATACAGCTATTATTTTTTTATTCCTCAAACATGACAAATCTGTTGGATTAGTGTTGATCGGGCTTTGGTTGGTAATGAATATCGGGCTTATTGTTGCATTGTTGGGATCGATGTCTGCCTACTTGTTACCATTGGCGTTGTTGATTATTGGAGGAATATTATATTTGATTTCAACGAGATGAAAAGAAGTATAGAAGATACACCTATTGTGTTTATTGGTGCCGGTAACTTGGCTACTAATTTAGCCAAGGCTTTATACCGCAAAGGATTTCGTATTGTGCAAGTGTATAGTCGTACGGAGGAATCGGCTCGTACATTGGCAGAAGAGGTGGAGGCTGAATTCACAACGCATTTGGAAGAATTGAACTCGTTTAGCCGCCTTTACATCGTTTCATTGAAAGATTCGGCTTTTGAAGAATTACTTCCATCCATTGTGGCAAATAAACGTAAAGAAGCATTGTTTGTGCATACTGCCGGTTCGATACCAATGAATATATGGGAAGGACGAACCGAGCATTATGGTGTTTTTTATCCCATGCAGACATTCAGTAAACAACGTGAAGTCGATTTCAGTGAAATACCTTTTTTCATTGAGGCATCGACTTCCGAGGATGCAGAATTGTTGAAGGCTGTGGCCGCCACATTGTCCGAACGGGTGTATGAGGCTGATTCCGAACAACGAAAAAGTTTGCATTTGGCAGCGGTCTTTACTTGTAACTTTACCAATCATATGTATGCGCTTGCTGCCGAACTTTTAAAGAAGTATGATCTTCCATTCGATGTCATGTTGCCTTTGATAGATGAGACTGCCCGTAAGGTTCATCAACTAGAACCTAAGGATGCCCAGACCGGTCCGGCGATACGATATGATGCGAATGTGATCGACAATCATCTTAGTATGCTTGCCGATGATCCGGAGATGCAAAAACTCTACGAATTGATAAGTCGCAGTATCCATAACCGGACGAATTAGTTTAAACGTCTTGAAATAGATGTATCTGTAGGCTTTTCTTATATTTTATGCTTTTCTTTTTTATTTATTATATTCAATATACCAGATGAGTACCATTAATTACGATCTTAAAAAGATAAAAGCAATTGCTTTTGATGTAGATGGAGTGCTAAGTGCCGATATGGTGCCGTTGCATCCTTCAGGTGAACCGATGCGCACGGTTAACATCAAAGATGGATACGCCATTCAGTTGGCAGTCAAGCAAGGTTTGCGAATAGCCATTATTACCGGTGGACGTACGGAAGCGGTTCGGGTGCGTTTTTCTGCTTTAGGTGTGACAGATTTATATATGGGTTCGGCTGTGAAAATCCATGATTATCGGAAGTTTCGTGATCAATATGGGTTTAAAGATGAAGAGATCATGTATATGGGGGATGATATTCCCGATATTGAAGTGATGCGTGAATGTGGTTTGCCCAGTTGTCCGAAAGATGCGGCTCCAGAAGTGAGATCTGTAGCAAAGTATATTTCTCATGCGGCCGGAGGACATGGGTGTGGTCGTGATGTGATCGAACAGGTACTTAAAGTACATGGCAAATGGATGTCCGATGAAGCTTTCGGATGGTGATCGTCATATCAGGGGTTTTATAAAGTGTAATTTTAAACTTGAATATCTATAATATGCTTGATAACTTGAAGAAATTTAATGTTGTACTGGCTTCTAATTCTCCCCGTCGGAAAGAGCTGATGTCCGGTTTGGGGATAGATTATGTGGTGAAGACTTTGCCGGACGTGGATGAGTCTTATCCGGGCACATTGCGGGGAGAGGAGATACCGGCTTATATTTCCCGTGAAAAGGCAGATGCTTATAAAAAACTTATTCAGCCTGATGAACTATTAATTACGGCCGATACCATAGTATGGTTGGACGGTGAAGTTCTTGGGAAACCTAAAGACAAGGAAGATGCTGTACGAATGTTACGGAAACTTTCCGGTGCTTCTCATCAAGTCATTACTGGTGTATGCCTGACTACTAAAGATTGGCAAAAATCTTTCACTGCAACGACCGATGTGACATTTGCTGCTCTTACGGATGAAGAGATAGACTATTATGTGGGAAAATATGCTCCGATGGATAAAGCCGGTGCTTATGGCGAACAGTAATAATACCCTATATTTTTACCGTTTTTATATTGTTTGAGTTTGTATATAAATAGCTGATATTTAGAGATTATTAGGAAAATGATTTAGCTTTTGATTTGCTATTTTTTCCGACAATCTCTATTTTTGTATGCAAATCGTATGTACAAAATAGACGTATAACAATAAACAAGGCAGCCTATGTTCAAGTATTCAAAAGATGGCATATCCGTACTGTCGGTACTGGATGCACGTAGGGCGAAGAAAAGCGGTCTGTTCCCTGTCAAGATACAAGTGATACACAACCGCAAGCAGAAGTATTATTCCACCGGAAAGGAATTGTCCAAAGAGGACTGGGAAATCCTTGCCGAAAGCAAGAGCCGCAGACTGATTGAGATACGGGCAAGCGTGGAAAACAGTTTCTCCATCATAAAAAGCCAAGTGGAAGCCCTTGCGGAACGTGGGGACTTCTGTTTCGATGCGCTCAGCATGAGGTTGGGCAGGTGTACTGGTACAACCCTTAACACAGCCATACAGGGGAAAATAGACGCATTCAAACTCAACGGGCAGGTAAATTCCTATTATAACTACCGCAGCACGTTGAAAAGCATAGAACGGTTCGCAGGCGGCAGCGTGCCGTTCTCTGCGGTTTCTGCGGACTGGCTGTCACGCCTTGACAAGTTCCTGCGGAACGAGGGCAAGACCGTCACCACCATAAATTTCTATATGAAAGCCCTTAAATGCGTGGTGAATGACGCAAGGCGCAACGGGATTTTAAAAGAAGCCCAATACCCGTTCGGCAGGGGGAAGTACGAGATACCGAGCGGTAACAGCCGAAAATTAGCCTTGACGATGGAACAGATAAAAAAAGTCGTGACATACAAGGGCAGCAAAACCGTTGAAAAGTACCGGGACTTTTGGTTTTTCTCCTACCTGTGCAACGGAATCAATTTCAGGGATATGCTTTTCTTGCGGTATGGGAACATCGTGGACGGTGAAATCTGCTTTGTACGCTCTAAGACATCGCACACGTCCAACCATATACGGGAAATAAGGGCGGTGCTTACTCCCGAAATGCGGGATATTATAAAACGGTGGGGAAACCCGGACGAAGGGAATCCCGATACTTTCCTGTTCAAGTATGCCAAAGACACGGAGGACGAATTTGTCATTTCCAATATTGTCAGACGGGTAACGCACCGTTGCAACATCGCTTTGGCTAAAATAGCCCAAGCTGTCGGTGTCCCCCGTTTCACGACCTATTCCGCCCGGCATTCCTATGCGACTGTCTTAAAACGCAGCGGAACGAACATCGCTTACATATCCGAGAGTTTGGGGCATTCAAGCCTTGCCATCACGGAGAACTACCTCGCCAGTTTCGAGCAGGAGGAGCGGATAAGGAATGCGCAGTTATTAACCAAATTCGATTGAGCCATGCCGAACAAGAAAACCAAGACGGTGAAGATTAGACACCTTGAATGTTTCACTGCCATTTACGGGGAACTGGCGCAGAATCCCGAATACGCAGGCTACGAAATAGAAGAAGCCGTACTGCAAGTGAAATCATATATTCCCCCTACCGTCAAAGACGTGGACAAGGCGATAGAGAAAATAAGGTTCAGCCATGCCACCCGTAAATACAAGTACCCCGTATTCGAGGGCAGGGAACTGATAGACCAAAAGACATTGGCGAAAATGGCGGGCGTGAGCAGGCAGACCGTAGCCCGGTGGGAGGAACTCGGTTTCATATCCCGTTCGGACATAGGGCTGTCGGGAAACAAATATTTCGTAATAAAAGAAGTCGTTTCCCAACTTGAAAGGTTAAAGGATGTAAAATAACGGCATTCGCATAATCACTTAACATACATAGGACAAACGGTGTGTTGGAAGGACAAAAATCACCAATACATCGTTTGTCCCTTTTTTTATCCCGTTCCAATCTTGCCGGATGTCCTGCATTGTCCCAAGTTGTCCGTTCTGTGTCAAGTGATTAGTAATTGAATAATCGGTTTCTTTTATTCTTCCTTTGTGGCATCAACCGGTTGCAACGGCTATGACGGTAGCCAAGTAATAACTAAAAAAGGAAGAAAATATGACGAACATTATTCTGACAACGCCCGAAGAACTCCGGGCTATCGTGAGCGAAACCGTTTCCCAGTCATTGGCAGGATTCACCCAGCCGAGGAACGAACCCGACAACCTCACGCCCGATGTGGCGGTAGAGGTGCTGGAACGACACGGTTTTCTGATTTCAAAGGCACGGCTCTACAAGCTGACCGCAAAAAAGGAAGTGCCGTTCCGCAAATACGGGAACAAATTGCTTTTCTCACGGAAAGAGCTTCTCACGTGGGCGGAAAATCTTGCAAAAAGGGTGAACGACAAGGACGAGGCGGCACTCGCCATCGCCAAGAGCGCAAACCGGAAAATTCGTAACTATGGAAAATAAGAGGAAAGAAGAAGCCGGGCAGGATATCACCATGCAGAAAGAGGATTTCGCAGCCCTTTGGAAAACCATTCATCTAAAGG